>Ga0326512_10001344_pt1 | contig 19265 bp, 16 predicted proteins | sample 1_2617_0518_D_FD_203652 | JGI IMG/M metagenome (GOLD analysis project Ga0326512, IMG submission 203652) | Bovine rumen microbial communities from UC Davis, California, United States - 1_2617_0518 | ecosystem: Host-associated > Mammals > Digestive system > Stomach > Rumen | place: USA... | reverse complement strand
AACTTATCCCCGTTTAATCGTTGAATATGAAGATTTATTCAGGGGTAAAGTATATGAAACTGATTTTTATCCTATTGAATGTTGTGAAATCCGTTTAGATGATGAATTATTAGAAGATGTTCATCGTATAGACTTGAATCGTGGTATATTCTATTTCAGACCATCATTGACTGGTGATTTGGAGGTGAAATACCGGATACAATACACTAACACTACTGTCCTTGTACCTTTGATTACTGATATGATTATACTAGGAATCGAAGGAGATACTGTCCATGGAACATGGAATAGTATTAAAGAAGGAGAAGTATCCGTTACTTATGGTGCTGGTTCAGGTGGATTGCAAAGTAAAGTGGATGGAGCTTTGAACGAGTTAAAGGGTTATTATAAACCACGTGTAAAGCTGTTGTGATAACCATGGTATACTATCCAAATATACAAATGGATATTTGCTCTTACACCGATACAGAAAATCTTGATGCATATGGTAACCCAGAAAAAGCATATGTTTACCGTAAAACAATTCCTGTTGATTTCCAACCATCAAGTAGGAATGACCGTTTAACGGAAGCAGGTGAAATATTACAAGATACTTATCGGATGTATTTGGATGTGGATATTCAGATAGATCCAACTGATATTTTCCGTGACCCTGATGGTAACACTTACACTATTATTGGAACACCTATCACTAACAATCGTTTTAATATTACTCAGCATAAACGAGTGGAAGTGCAGAAGACAAATAAACCAATCACTATTACTGAAGAATAAAAAGTTGATTATTATGCCTATCACTATCGATATAAAAGCAGATAAATTATTAAAGGATTTGTCCGATGATTTAGTTGATGAAGAGGGTTTAATTCGTGAGTTAACTTTGAAAAGTGAGGGTTATTGTAGAAGTGAAGCACCGAAAGATACTGGTGCTTTGGCTCGTAGTATCACTTCACGAATAAGTGGAAGTACTGGTGAAGTTAAAGCAGGTGAGGAATACTGGAAACATGTTGTTTTCGGTACAAGTGCTCATGAGATACGTGTTAAAAATAAGAAAGTGTTAAGTGACCGTAATAGTGGCAGTACTCATAAGAAAGATGCTATTTTTGGTACAAGGGTAATGCATCCCGGAACTAAACCTAACAATTTCCCAGCCCGAGCGGTGAATAAAGTACGTGGTGAAATACCAGGTATTGCTCAGAAATATGTGAGGTTGAAACAATGATGAAGATGGAAAAATTTATTCTTGAAGTATTGCAAGGGAAATTAAAACTTGGTGATGAACCAGTTCGTTTAATCCAAGCACCACCACAGTATAATAATGTCCCTTGTTTAACCATAGACAATAGTGCTGGTACTCGTACATTGAACAGTAACAAAACTAATATCTCTGTTGATGGCAGGATGCAAGAAGCAATATGGACATTATATGAAATTGATTTGCGAATAGATATCTGGGCATTAACAGAAAACACTCGACAATCACTAATCGAACAAGTACAACTATGTTTCAATAAAGCATTAAGTGATCACTATGAATACTGTACCAGTTATGATGATGGAACATGCACACCATTAGACCAGGACTGTTTAGTAGATCTACCTGAATATGCTAACGATAAAAGAGCGGTTAAGAAACAATGCCCATGCCCAAAAGAGTTACCTTATGAAAACCTATGGACCAAATACCACATCGACATAACAACTTTCACATTAAATCCTGCTTATGATATAGACGAATTAAACGAAACAGAACCCATTTTAAGGAGCCGTTTCGACATTAGTTTTAATTACGAAGATTATTATGTTATCGGAGGAACAACCTCAGAAAATATTTTAAACAAAACGGAGGACACATCAACATGACTAAAAAGAAAGAAGACAAAGCAGATGAAACCTCAAAATCATCATCTAAAAAAGAATGTTTAATTGATTTAGTAAGTAAATCAGAAGTTCCATTCTGGAAAATGATGATGGACTTATCCCGTACAGGATTAGACAAACAATTAGAAGAAGAAATTAAATTGAGACAGTTAGGTGAACCTATTAAACCAACAATCACTCAAGCTGAATTTAATAAAAAAATTTTAGGAGCGTAAAACCATATGCCAATAGAAAAAATATCTGGAGTATACTTAGACGAAGAAGTAGACTATGAATTATCCGGTACCGGTAGTAAAATCCCAATATTCATAGGTTTAACTGGTAATGCCGGAACTGCTGATTATAAAGTTGATGGTACAAAGGTATTGAAATTTACTAATTACGATGAATTAAACAGAGCAACTACTGCAGGAGGTATTGGTGCAGTAGATGCAAGTGCAACCACATCAACAAACATTTTAAATCTTGTTTTAAGGAATTTCTATGAAGAAGCAAAATTAAGACAACCTGAAGACATTGGAGTACCATACATTTATGTTATTGATGTGGGTAATGGTACCAGTAAATCCGCATGGTTGAATGCATTAGAAACAGCATTAGTGAAAAACGATGCAGATATACTTGCATTTATAGGTACTGAAAACATCACTGATGGTGAAGCATCATACAGTGTTGTTGATTTAATGAAAACAGTGAACATTGCATTAAAAACAAAAACCAATACTTTCGAATTATTCAATGCATTCTTCACCATAAAAGATGGAACTGATGCACAGTTAATTGCTTTAACCGATGCAACTAACGGTATACAAAAATCCCGTATAGGTGTTATTGAATGGGACAATTTCCGTGTAGGAAAAAGCCTAGCCCGTATCTGCTTAACACCATACAATACAGAAGTAGGATTCTTACCATACAGAAGTGTTGAACCAAGGGAATTCCCAGAACGTACCGGTGCACAGAAATTAGCATTACAAAGTGCAGGTATCATCTTCAACCATGATGAAATCGTAAACGATGACATCAACCCAAGAATGAACCGTTGTATTGCAACAAGTTATGCTGCAGTTAACAGACCTGCTGATGCAAGATTCCATGCAAGGTTCATCGCAGATGAAGTATTAAGACAAATCTATGCAGAATCTTATCCATTCATCAAAGCTAATGACACTGCAACCAATCTTGTTAAATTACAAGTAAAAGTAGATACCGTAGTGGACAGATTTATCCGTGAAGAAGAATGTGTGGCTTGGAATAAAGACACTGAAAAAGGTACAAAATTAACAGTACAACCATCCAACGAAGACCCATACGATATGGAAATCGTAGGACCTATTCAACCAGTCAATGCAATTGACACAATACTCGTACGTGAAAAAATTAACACTGCAGCATTATATAGTGGAGGTAGCTAAACATGGCAGATAAAAAATATTACTTAGCACAATTCGTTATTGATGGAATCGATGAAGATATACGTTGTAATGAATTCACTGTAACATTCGAGATGGATGCAGAGGAAAGAACCGCAACTAACAGTCATAACAGTTATGATGTGGATTATGGTCATGAAACTATCACCTGGAGTTGTGATGAAGTAGATCCAGCATTCCGTAAAGACTTGAAAAGAATTTGGGATGAACAATTAAGAGGCGGTGCAAGATTCACTGTTGCAACCTTTGACTTCAACAAATTCACAGGCGAATTAGAACCGGACGATGTATTATACGATTGTTACATTACGAACATTGAGAAAACATCAGCTAATAAACCTTTCAGTATTGAAGGCGGAGCATTAGATTACAAAAGAGACTAATTAACTTTTAACATTGGTCTCTTTTATTTTTTTTAAAAAATTTTTTTAGGTGATTACAAAATGGTGGAAGTTGACGTAAAAGCTATCGAAAGAAGTTTATTAAAAGATAAATTTCCTGAAGAAGCAGAACAAATAATCGGAGTAGATGGACTCTCTGATTACGAAACAAAATTATTAAATAAATGTATTCATCACAATCCAATAGATGATGATGAATTCAAAGATTTAAAACGATTATTAAATGATTATAGACCATACATATCCAAATACAAACCAAATGAAACCTTGGAAGCAGTGGATAAAACAAAAAGAATCATTCAAACAGAACAAGATTTCTTAGATATGGTTGATAACACTCATAACGAATTACATATTAACATACCATTTCAAGGCGAATTATACCCAGTAGACCTTGAAATATTACCTTTAGAAGACTCTCGCATGATTAGACAATTATCTCAACATGTGGATTTATTCAAAGGTTTAGAACCTGATGAGATATTATTGTTCAATGATGCTCAACAAGGAAAAGAATTAGATGAGAAAGAACGAGCAATTGTTGATAAAATAACTCGTGAAATAGAAGAACGAGCATCTGAAAATAGAATGGAACAAATCGATGATTTGCTTGCATCACAAACAAAACTAAAAGGCTCCGATGCTGATTATGATACCAGATTAAAGTTCTGGAAAAAATTTAATTTCCAAGCCAAGTTTGCTATTTACTTTAAAGTAGAGGACATACTCGGATTAAATGAAGATATAACTAATCGTTTATTTCGAGATGAGTGAAAGTTACTGGTTTGATATTTATTTTAAGGTTAGTAAACACTTGGGATGTATGGTGTCTGATGTTATCAGGAATAAGTTTCATCCTGATTATCGTGTGTTGATACATAAATATCATGTTCAAACACAAGCGGAGATACGTGAAGCCGAGAAGCTTCGTGAAAAATCAAAGCATTATAAAACGTAAATAAAAAAAATGAAAGAGGTTTGCTTTTATGGCTACAATTAATGAAGATGTACTTATTCGATTTAAAGGGCAAGATGATACTGGTAGTGCTTTAAATAGTGTTAAAAGTAAAATAAAAAGTTTGGAAAAAGAAAACACTAAATTAGCACAATCCTCTGCTAAACTTAACAAATCCTATGATACTAGTGGTTTAAATCGATGGAATGTTGCACAAAGTGCAGAGTATAAACAATACCAACAAAGAGCAAAATATCAAGACCAATATGCTAAACAAATCTCTGCTAATAACCAAAAGATAACTAAGTTAAAACAACAAGAAGCCAATGCAGTCACTAAAGCAAATCAACAAATAAGCCAATCCTACCAACGAATGGGAGGAGTAGTATCCAGTGCAATGGGTATGCTCGGTGGAATGATTGGTTATGAATTAGTGAATGGATTAGTAACTGCAGGCCGTGAAGCTATTAATGCCAGTCAACAATTTGATTATTTTGCAGGCCGTTTAGGTAAATCCAAAGGAGAAACCGAAGCATTCCGTAATGAAGTTAAATCAATGCAAAAAGACTTCAAGAAAGTAAACATGGAATCCATCGGTTCAACCGCTATGGACATAGCATTACGTAATGGAATGCAAGGAACCACAGAGGAATTAACTGAAATTACCAAGATGAGTGCGGTAATGGCTTCTGAATTCAAACGTAATGGACGTACTGAAGAAGATTCCATCATGGCAGTAAACGATGCATTAGATGGTCAATTCCGTAGACTCCAAGAGATTGGTATCAGTCAAGATGATCTAAAAAACAATGGTTGGAATGGAGATATCAATGATAAAATCGGATTGGTAAAAGCATTAAATAAAACCATGGAGCAAATGGGTTATGATAAAACTGCTAAAGACATCACTAATCTAGATGATGCATGGGCTGCTTTAACTGTATCAGGTGGGAACTTATTGAAAGAAGTATTAATCCCAATGATGCCAGCATTCTTATCTATTATTGATGGTTTAACTGACCTTGCTAGTGGTTTTGGTTCGATGCCACAGGAATGGAAGAATTTCATCAGTTATGCTATTGCGGGTACTGCAGCATTAGTAGTTTTCGGTAAAGCTGTGGGTAGTATTCGTGGGGCATTAGGTGGTTTGAAAGGTTTCAGTGGATTATTCGGAAAAATCTTTGGAAGTAGTTCCGGTGGTGGTGGAGCTGCAGGCGGTGGTGCTGGTGGTGCTACCGGTAAAAACATAGTTGCTACATTAAAAGGATTGAAAGGTTTTGGTCGAGCATTACTCGGTCTTGTACCTGATATCATCATGGCTGCCGCTGCAGTTGCAGTTATCATCGCAGTAGTATTTGCATTAGCTGCAGAAGTTATTGTACTGACCAAAGGAATCCAAATGTTAATTGATGCAATGGATTTCGGAGGCATAGACTTAAAAGATGACATTGAAGGCTTGAAGAAATTAAAAGAAGCCATGTGGGAAATCGCACAGATAATGGGTGCGATGGCCATTGCGAATGTTGCTAATGTAGTTACTCAATTCACTGGTGGAGTATTAAACCTTGCAGTTAGTTTGAAAACAATTAAAGATGCATACAAGAAAGTAGCTGAAGCATTAAAAGACATTGCGGGTATGGAGGATATTAATCAAGCAGGATTGGATAAACTCAAAAAGATTAGTGAAGCACTTAAAGCTGTTGGTGACAGTATGGGTGCATTAAACCAGTTAAGTGGTGGAATGAATATTAGCAATGCTATTAATGGATTTGTTGCATGGTTAACTGGTGGAGAAGCAGACCCAGTTAAAAATATTGATACTGTAATTACTAAAATAAAAGAGATTGCACCAAAACTTGACGGTCTTAAAAATTTACCTGATATTGATGCGAGTGGTGTTGAGAAAATCCGTAAAGTTGGAGATGCAATGAAAAGCCTTTCCGATGCTATGAACGGAATGCAAGGTTTTAGTGCAGGTGTAGGTGGAGCAATAATGGATTGGTGGAATGGTGATTTATCCGCTCAAGTAGATAAAGCAATTAATCAAATCAATCAAGTAGGCTCCAAACTACAAGGTCTTGGCACATATACAATACCTGATTTAACATGGATTCAAAGAGCCACAACCGGAATGCAATATATCAAGAATGCTATGACTGTATTTAGTCAGATGGCAGGAATGCAGATAGATACTACAGTACCAGAAACTGTTGGTCGTGCGGTTACTGCAGTTAAAATGGTTGCTCAACAATTACAAGGATTACAAGGCACAGACATTGGAGATATTAACACAGTAATCGCTAATATTCAAAATGCAATCAATAATATTAAAGCAACATTAGCTGCTGCAAACTTCACTGCAGAGGGAACTAATATTGGTACAAGTCTTGTTACTGGTGTTCAAACAGGTTTAAGCGGTATGAATGGTGTTGTAAGTAATGCAAGTAATCAAGCAATTGATACAATGAGAGGAATCATACCTCCAGGAGCAGGAGCTGTTGCTCAAGAAGCTGTTACAAGTTTCCAATCTGGATTAAATGGAATGGCTGCTGCAGTCAGTACTGAAATGCAGAATGTAGTTAATGCATTCAACAATAGTAAAGGTGCTGTTGCTGCTGCTGCAAAAGGTGTGGGTGATGCTGCATTACAAGCATTTAAATCTGCATATAATCCAGGAAGTCCTGGTGATTACAGTAAAGCAATTGATGCGGAAATGGGTTATGTTAACCAATCAATTCTTAACAGTAACAGTATGTTATCTAGTTCAATGTACAGATTAGGTAGTAATATGTTAAATGCTTTCAAACGTAGTGATTACAGTGGATTGAATACCCAATACACTAAAACTGGTAGTGAAAGTAATGTAGGTAACACTTATTACATTGGTGAAGGTGCATTTAGTATTCATGTTAGTGACATGACAGACCAAGAATGTAAATCAGTGATTATACAAGCATTAGAAAGCCTATAAAAGGGAGAGTGTATTTAATGGTACAGATTATTAAAGATAACTTAAAAAGTATTTCTAATCTTGAGATAGAAGGAGTATTGTTTATTGTTGAAAATATATCATATACCAATACTCTTCCTAAAAGGACTTTAAACCGTACGAAAATTATTAACGGTACTGAAATAGTAACTGCTGGAGAATATACTCCATTGGAATTTGAAATAACAACAACCATTAATGTTCCATTAAATCGTCCGGATTATTATAATAGTGCTTTCACTGAATTACAATCTAAAATATGTAATGTGGTTTCACCATTAATGGGTTCTTTCAAAGCAGAATTAACTATTAATTATGAGCCCTCAACACCTGAGTCAATTAAAGTTCGTATACAAATTAAAGAGGTGCCTGGTGAATTGTCTAATATTCCCGGTGAAAAACGATTCACAATACCTGAAGATAAACTTGAAACTGAAGAGCATAAACGAGAACGTGAAAAGGCTAAAGAATCTAAAAAAGATGTTGATTATTTGGTGAAAAAAGCTAAAGAAGTTAAGTGGGGGTAGTAACCTATGTTTTCTAAACCAGAACAAGGTTCTTCTCCAATTCCTTTTTTAAAGATTTTCAAAGTAGATTTTGAAAACTATGAGCCTTATGTTCCTAATTGTGGCGGTGACACCAAAGAGGAAGAAGAGAAAGAGGAAAAAAAAGAAGAAGAAACCGAAGAAGAGGAAGAAGAAGAAACTGCAGAAGAGGAAGACGAAAAACCCTTTGATTATCAATTAGGTGAAATACTAGAAGAATACTACTACGGAACATTCACCAACATTGATTATGAATTTGATTATGAAGATATAAGTTCTTCCATTAACATTAGCATACCCACACAGACAGATGGTTTAAGATTCTATAAAGGTGTGCAAGGACAATTCTTTAGTGGATGGTTTATGGATGAGAATATTATACAGATGAATGATATTCCATTGGTAAACCGGTTATTCATTGAAGACTTAACATTCAGTGAAGATGGAACACAATTATCTTGCAAAGGTGCGGATGTTCTGTTAGAGGAAGAATATCAATTTGAATTCACTCAAATGAAACGTTCCAAGATATTGGAAGAAATGATTAAAACTGCTGGACTGGAACCTGAAGTGGATCCAACTGGTTTAATCGATGATGTTATAGATTATACTAATGTTTCCAAAAGTGAAGATAGTGATGATAGTAGTGCTAGTGATGCTACAAATGCACCATCTATCGAGGCAATGGTGAAAAAGGCTATTAAAGGTAAGAAAGGTGCAAGAGCAAAAGCAGAGGCAATTTATAGTGCTATGGTGAATCATTTGGTTTATCAAGGTTATAGTTGTTCTCAGTATGCGGGTGACCCTGAAGCAGCTTGGAAAGATGGTGCAGTAAACTGTGCCGATAGTACAAATATTGGTTGTGTAGCATATCGTAAAGCAGGATTAAAAGCAAGAGCAATACATGGTCCTAATCATTTCTGGTGTGAAGTCAATATTGATGGACAATGGGTAGCATCAGATGTAACTGGAGCTGAAGGAGCTCATTGTGTTAGACCATTAGGCAAAGTTTATGCTGGTTTGACTGGTAGTCCTTGTGGGGACTTTTCATCATGCTAAAAAAAAATGGAGGGTTGATATGAATGATTAATAAAGCAGTTACTGATGCTAGAGTTAAAAAAGCATTATATGATCATTTTAAAACATTCTTGGATGATGAGAAAATACCGGAGCAGATAACCAAGCAGATTGAAGAGCATAATATTAAATCCGGTAGAGTTATTGAATTCTATCAATTCTTGGATAAAGCATTAGTACGTTTATCTGATGGTGTAGAAGTGGAAGCATGGATTTTACACCGTTGCATGGGCAGCATTATTGACATGTACACTCCAGAAGGAGAACAAATCATCAGTGAAAAAAAGAACGAACCTTGTATTATACCAAAATACGAATTAAAAGCTTTGGTTGCTGAATTAGATAAAAATGAATTTGTACTTTTAGGTTATTATAATCCTAATATGGTAGGTGCTTTCAGTCCTCCTTTAAGTGGTGCTTATGCAGTTAAAACACTAACCGATACTAGTCAAGGGGGTTTAACTGTAAATCCCCAAGAGATTAAACTAACTTCAAATAATGGTCCTTCTTTTGTAGAAAGAGACCTTGGTGAAAGTACCACTATAAAATATGCTAATAGTGATAATACTTATACGAAAGATGAAGTATATAAAAAATCTCAAACTTACAGTAAGACACAAACTTATAATAAAACTGAAGTTGATGCTCTTTTAAAAGAGATATGGGATTATATAAAACCTGAAGAAGAAGAGGAGGAGGGTAATAATGGCTGAGAAAGGAACAGTTGTTGTAGGTTGTGATAGGAATAGTAGTCAAGATGCTACTTTTCAAAATACTGTCTGTGAGAAATTAGAATCTGCAGGTTATACTGTTGAGAAATTACCTATTGCTCCGAACCCTTTTGCTGCTTATTCATATTCTAGTAAAGCTCAAGGCAAATATGGAGTATACATTATTGCAGATGGTACATACAGCATAGCTGACTATCACTATGGTGCTAATAAGAATAAGAAATCTTTTAAGATGGCAGTATTCCCTATTCGTACTGATTTGAAAAAGAAACTGCAAGGTGATGATTGGGATGATATTCCAGTTGGTGCAGATGCAGATTACAGTAACCTACCTCGGGATATCGTTGGTAAAACATTCAAACAAATGAATGAAATGCTTAAAGAAGATGTCCGTATTGTCAGAGGGAACACACCGGAAGAAATGGCTAAAAATGTACTGGCTGCTCTCGGTGGAAAAGTAAATGATGGTGATGGAGGATCATCTGCTTCCAGTATTAAAGATGCTATCAAAGAAGTTATGAGTGCATGGGATGGTGAAGTGGAAGCCTATGTCAGAGACATGAAAATGTACATCCATAAAATCAAGTTACCTGAGCAGGATTGTAATCTCATATTATCTGAAGGACTGAATATCGAATCACGAAGTATTAATATTAAAGATTACTGTCCGAACAATACTAATAAATTAGTTGTTCATTGGAATGGTGGTGAAGATATTATCATTCAAGATAATACTCGTATAGAACGTTTCGGTGAAAAAATCAAAGAAATGGATGCTGTTAAAAGAGTCTTAACATCAAATAATGAAACCAAAAAAGAAACCAAAGACTCCACAGACACCACCACAACTACCAGTAATGATGATGAAAAAAGCGATAAAGGTTACGAAGAAGTACCTGCTGAAACTTACGAAGAAGCTTTAGAGTTTGCTCGTTTGGAATGGAATAAATGCAAAAGAGAAGATTGCCATGAAATAGAATTATCCACAATCGGTGGTGATGAATGGCAACAAGGACGATGGGTTCGTGTATACATTCCATCTTTCAATATTGATGGTTATTACTATATTAGCAGAGTATCTGAGAATACAAGTCCAAGTCAATGGAAAGCATCATTAACATTAGTAGAATATCCGCCAAGCTTTGGTGAACCTGAAGAAGAAACAGAAGAAGAAACAGAAGAAGAAACCGAAGAGGAAGAAACAAGCGAGGTAAGTGACGATGTTACCAGTTAATGAAGATTCTATTGATTATCGATTCTTCAAAACATTAAATGAAGATATTAAATTAACCCCAAACGAGTATGGGGAATGGGACATGGTATTTGAAGACGGAGATATTGTTAATGTTACAGGGGCAGAATCATTGGCTAATGCTATTGTTATACTAATAATGACACGATATGGGGAGTTAAAAACTAACCCATTATATAAAAATGATTTTGGTTGCCGTGTTCATGAAATACCGAAAGACAATGCTACAAATTTGAATCAGTATAAAGTCGAGAAATATATTGAAGAAGCAGTTAGACGTATGAGACGGGTTAAAACAATTAATTATATTACCGTTACACCTCATGCTGTAGGTTATAATGTTGTTTTATCTGTTACTGCAATTAATGATGCGGATGTTACTGTAAGTATGGAGTTGAATTAATTATGGTTGGTGTTTTATATAGTAAAAAAGAGTATCCGGAAATATTCATGAAAGAATTGCAAAATGCAGTTCTGCAAAGGTTAATCAGTAAGCAAGAAGAATTTGAACGATATATCCGTAATCGTGAAGATATTAGTAATTTTTATGTAATGATATTATCCGTTGTTGCAGAAGCAATTGATGACCTTTATGAAGATTTGGACAATGAATATTATAGTAATAAAGTTGATTATGCTGTTTCATCTGATTTAGATGATTTAGGTAAACTTATCAATTGTAGTCGACCTGAAGGTACCCGTTCCGCAGTTAAATTAACTTTCAGATTAAGCAAAACCCCACAAGAAGAAATCCGTATACCTGAAGGAATACTCACCCATTCTGATAATGGTTTAAGTTTCAGAACATCAGAAGAATTATACTTTGGTGTGGGTGAAGTTGAAAAAACAATAACTGCCATATGTACTGAAAAAGGTTCATCTCATCAAGTATCATCATCAAGCATAACTGTTATTGACACAGATTTATCAGAGTATATTGATGGTTCGATTACTGTGAATAATATTAATTCTAGCTTCGGTGGTAGTGATCCATTTATTGATGCAGACTACCGTACATTATTAAAAAATTGGATTTTGAAAAATCAGAAAGGTAACCTTGTTGCTTATACTGATTATCTTGATAATGTTGATGGTTTAGAATCTTATGCTTTAGTCAGATTATGGGATGGTAGTGGTACATTAAAAGTCATTCTTGATTGTGAGGAATCTGATGATATTTTATATGAAATATATGAAGGATTGCAGACTGTTGTTAATGAAGTTCCTGGAGATATTTATATAACATTCCCTGAGAAAATTCCTATTGATGTTTCTACTGTTGTTGATGTTAATATTGACAGGGTTAACCCGTTCAGTAGTGGTGAAATGGATGACCTTAAGAGTAAGATTCAATCTGCTATCAATAGGTATATTCATGGTGGTTTAAGGGTTGATGGTAAGTATTTCAAAGGGTTAACTATTGGTATGGATTTCGTTCCGTTCCAGTTAGCTAAGTTTGTTACTGAAGAAGTTCCGGAAGTACAGAACATGGAGTTTAATTATCCGAGTGCTGTTATCACTATAGAAGGTGATGAAATCGGTGTTCCTGGTGATGTTAATGTGGAAATGAGGTAAGTTATTATGAAAGATAGTTTGAAATGGTTACTTAGTAAGTTTCCATATTTTTTAGATAAAAGTAATGGGTCTAATTTTTATAAGTCTTCGTCTGTGATAAATGAAGCTTTTAAAGAGTTTCGTCAGGATTTGTTTAATACTCATTTAAGTCATCGTTTGGATAAGCGTGTGCTTTTGTGGAAAGAGCAAAGTGTTGAGAATGATTATACTATTAATTTTTTTGTGAATGTTCCTTATTTGAAAATGGTGAATGTTTATAAGAATGATACTCTCATATATACTGAGTCTTATGAATATGAAGATGAAGTTAACACATTCATTTATTCTTATGATGACTCTTCAGAAAACACTATTCCATCAGATAAGTTTCATATAACGGTGGAGACTTGGGAAGAATATGTGCTCAGTAAAGGGTTCCCGGAAAACGATACTATTCTCGGGGATATTTATGACCATGATGAAAGTCTTGACCATATTGGTGCATTATATGATATTCCTAGGAAAAGGTACACTTATACTGAAAACACTAATTATGGGAATACTGAACCACCATACAATAATCGTGCTACTGAGGATGATTATCATTATATGAATCGTATATTGGGTTATATTAGTCATATGCAGGATACACCTTTGCCTGTATTGGAAGTATGGAAACTATTCGGAATAGATTTATCCAAGATTAGTTTAATCAATCGTGAACGCTATCTCTGTAAAATGTACAGTGTCACTAAACATGGGGGTGATACATGGGAACCATATCCATGGGAGCATAAAGACCCAATGGGTTGTTTCTGGCCAGAACCAGTATTCTTTTTTGTAGAAGTAGATAATCACAGTCCAGTTTATGGTCAAAGCATTAATTTCACATTCACTTTCATGAACATGTTCGGTGAGGATAAAGGAAAAGATTACTTAATCGATGTTTATCTTGATGGTGAACAGATTGCAACCGAAGTAGATCCACTAAGTGTTTATGAATTCAGCACAAAAGATGTTGATGATAGTGAACCATTAGTTTTCAAGTTTATTGCTAATCCATTAGATACCCGTATGGATACATTAGAATCTGATGATATTATTATTACCATTAAGGGATGTAATAGTGCTGACTGGTATGTTTCCGTTAACGGGGATGATAAGAATATTGGTGATAAGGACCATCCGTTCCGTACTGTGAAAAAAGCTGTGGATTCTGTTGAAGGTTCCCGTAATGTTATTGTTTTAGTGGAGGGTACTTTTTGGATTACTAATGAGTTATTAGTGGATACTAATATGAGTATTATTAGTTGCCGTGGTGCAACAATTAGGAATGATACTAATTATGATTTCTTCCGTATACTGCAGGAATGTAGTTTATACTTGCAAGGAATTACTTTGAAGCATAAATGTTGTTACATGTATGGTTTTGATGATTATTTCTTGAATAATAATCGTACAAGTAACCCTGTTTATTTACGGATTAATCCTGACTTTATGTGTAAGCCTAAGGTTAATATTGGGGTTGGTAGTTTGACAGAGAAGATTCATGCTCATCGTAATTTGACTGTTAGTGGTGTTTTAACTAATGCTAATAATGGTGATGCTATTAGTGGTGAAGATATCCAATTATATGAGGGCACTACTTTATTAGAGACTGAAACTACTGGTAGTAATGGTGAGTATACTATTAATCATCGTGTTGATGTTATTGGTCAGCATGGTTATAAATTAAATCATGAGGAATCCGAGAAATACTGTATGGGTGATACTGAATTCAGTATTCTTGTTGAAGCAATGCCTACAATTTTAACTGCTACCTTTGATAATGAAGTATTATTAGATGATGAATTAATTATAGGCTATGATTTGGTTGATTATTACGGTGATAGTGTTACTGTAGGTACAATTAAATTACTGGAGGATGGTAATGTTGTTGCAAGTGTTTCTCCAGGAACGGATATTCATTACACTCCAACAACTGTGGGTACTCATAGTTACAAGTTAACCTGGAGTCATGATGAAACTTATGTGGCAAGTGAATCTGAAACCAGTAATGTAATTGTTAGAAGATACATTACCAGTCTTGTATTGGAAACTGATAAATCCAAATACTTACCAACAGAGAATGTTCAAGTTACTGGTACATTAACTGATGAATTAGGAAACGCTATTGGCAATCAATCTGTTAAATTATATGATGGTGAAACATTAGTTTATACTGGAGTAACTAATAGTAATGGGATTGTAACTTATACTGGCAAGTTTAGTCTTGGTAAACACACATTACAATACAGGTATAATCAATCAAGGAAATATGAAGCAGTTAACAGTAACAGTTACCGTATACGTGTTAAAGAATCTGTTGTTGAAAACATTAACTTATTCTTATATCCTGATAAGAAAATTGGTGTTACTGGTACAAGTGTTGGATTGAATGTATTAGCATTAGACCAGAATGGAGCACCAATCAGTACCGGATTCAAATTAATCGACACTTACACTGGTAAATGTGGAGAATATCCAGCAACATCATATACTACAGGTAATGATGGCTGGTGGACAGGTACTGTCAGTACTCAAGCAATCGTGGAATGTCATGGAACATACTTCCAAGCAATCAGTACTGTAGATAATGATATTTACAGTAATGTAGTGCATATATTCGATTGGGCAAAACCAATATTAGATGTTACTGGTGAAATATATTCCAGTATTTCCACTTTCGATAAAGACACTACTAGTGTTCCAGTTAGTGTAATATTAACTGATGAAGAAGATGATCCATTACCTAATGAACAGTTTGATGTTCGTATTATGACTGGTGATGCTATTCTCACTACTACTACGGGTACTACGAATGTTCAGGGTGAAGCTGAATTGAATATTAATGTTCCATCTTCTATTAAAGGTAGGGATTTGGTTTTAAAGTTAGTGTATAATGGTAGGGCTAATGCTTATGATAAAGCAGAGGATACGATTAGTTTACCTTACATGTTCACTCCAAGTATAGTGTTAAGTACTGATAAGGCTCAGTATTTACCTACTGAAACTGTTACTGCTACTGCGGTTATTAAAGATGAGTTTAATACTGTATTGGCTGGTAAGAGTATCCGGTTACTTGATGGTACGGTAGTGAAAGATACAGTGTCTTCTGATAGTGCTGGTAAATCAGAGTTTAGTGTTACTGGTTTAAGTACTGGTGAACATACTTTATCTGCAGAATATACGGGTACTGGATATTATTACGATGCAGTATCTAATAATGTAACTGTAACTATTGGTAAATATGCTTCCAGCATATCCTTGGCTACTAATAAAGCTAGTTTAACTGTTGACGGAGTATTCACTTTATCCGGTAAGTTAACTACTGGTGAAGTCACTGGGTTACCAGTTAAAATTTATCAAGGCAACACACTCATTGATACTGTCCAATGTGATAGTAATGGAAATTACAGTAAAACCATAACTGCTTCCACAGTAGGTAGTTTCACTTATAAATCAGTCTTTGATGGAGATACCTCCCATGATGGTTCACAATCCAGTAATGTAACGGTTACTGTGAATAAATACACTTCCAGCATTAACATTAACACTAATAAATCAACAGTTGAAATCGGTGAAGCATTCACTTTATCCGGTAAATTAACAACTGGTAGTGTTACTGGTGCTTCTGTTAAAATCTACAAAGGCAGTACACTCCTCGATACTGTAACATGTGACAGTAACGGTGATTACACTTATAGTAATATTGAATCTACTACTGGTGATTATACGTATAAAGCCGTTTACGATGGAGATAATAAGCATGTTAATGCTGAATCATCTAGTGTTAATGTGCATGTAGCAGATTATAGTCTTGGATTGGTTTGTGATAAACGGATTATATCCCGTGGTGAGGTTGCTACTTTCACTGCAACAGTGAAAGATAATAATGTGGCGGTTAGTGGTGCTACTGTCCAGTTTAATGTTGGTGGTACTACTTATAATCGTACTACTGATAGTAATGGTGTTGCTACTGTTAGTTATACTGGTGCTGGTAGTACAGGTGCGGTTATTGTTTCTGCTTCTGTGTTTAGTCTTGTTGAGTCAGTTACTGTTTATGATGGTACGAGTGGTTATGTTACAGCAGTTGTCACTGGAAATAGTATTACATTAGGAAGTGGTTCCAGTTATAATTGGTTAGTGTCATCAGGTAGTGTTGTAGTGGATTGGGGTGATGGTTCAACGGATACTGTGAACAATCCAACAAGTCCTTTATCTCATTCGTATACTGATGGATTGGGGAGTCATACGGTACTGTTCCTTGGTAATGTTACAAGTCTTGGATTTTCTTGTTTCTATGGGTGTTCTGGTTTGACTAGTGTTACTATTCCTGATTCTGTAACCAGCCTTGGAACCATGTGTTTCAAGGGTTGTTCTGGTTTGACTAGTGTTACTATTCCTGATTCTGTAACCAGCATTGAAACTCAATGTTTCTATGGGTGTTCTGGTTTAACTACTTATGATTTGTATTGGGAGTCTAATCCAGTAACATATGACTCAACGAAAATGCCTGTGAATACTGGTACTGTTTTCACGATTCCATATGGTACAACCAGTATTTATACTAATGCAGGTTACCCGTTAGATAAATTAGTTGAAAGAACAGGAACACCAACCGACTTAACAATTACTGGTGATAAGAGTATTATTCAGAAAACAGAAACTGCTACCATTACTGCTTTGTTAGAGTATAATGGTTTGCCAGTGTATAATCAGAGTTTAAGTTATAGTGTTAAGCATGGTTCCACAGTATTGGATAGTGGTTCGGTGACTACTGATTTGAATGGTGAAGCATCAATCACTTATACTGGTACTGGTATCGGTGATGTACAAGTCATAGTCAGTTATGGTAGTTTATTGCAAGAAACATACGAAGTTATCGATGCAATATACTTTGATAGTGCATCATCTGACAACACTTCAAGATATACTTTCAACACTTCTGTCGGCAATTCATTAACATTTGAAGATGGATATTACTTAATGACTGGTGGAAATAGTAGCAGATACATAAATTACACTATGTCAAATGTATCTGCATTGATTGGAAAAACAATCAGAATAGAAGCAGATTTAAACACATCAGACAATGTAGCATTAGGTATCTTCCCACATAATAGTGAAGGATATGTTAATCAGTTGAGTAACTGGTTCGAAGGTGAAGGTACATTCCATTTCGATGTAGAATTGTCAGATACTACAATTGACAGTTGTCTGTTTAGGGTTTATGTAAAAACTACTGGTGCGACTGTTGAAATCAAAAACTTCGTAATCTACTCAATCAGTAGTGATGTACATACATATAGTTTAAGTGTTGTATCTGATAAGGATATAATTTCTTATGCTGATGGGGAGTCTGCGACTTTAACTGCTACTTTAAAGGATAATGGTGTTGTGGTTAGTGGTGAAACATTGAATTATGTTGTTAAACATGGTGATAGTGTTTTAGATAGTGGGTCTGTTGTTACTGGTAGTGATGGAAAAGCAAGTATATCTTATACTGGTACTGGTGTCGGTGATGTATCAGTTGAAGTTTCGTATAGTACACTTCTACAAAAAACATACGAACTTGAAGACTGTTTCTTCACTCACTTAACAGAAGAAACAGTAAACAGGTCATCATCATCTGTATTGACACAAGAAGTAGTTCAGAATACCCAATTAACTTTACCACAAAAATTTGAAATGTCTTTCAAGTTAAAATCCAGTATTAATGGGTATAGGACTTATTTAACACCAGTTAGTAATAAATCTGCTAATGACCCAAATTATGCTTTATTCTTGCAACAATACAGTAATCTAATGACTTGTGGGTACAGAACATCATCAACAAATGCTTTAATAAACAATAGAACTATTGATGGTACTGCATATCACGATTGGAAAGTTGTTCGTGATGGAAATTCGTTCAAGTATTATTTTGATAATGTTGAAGTTGCATCAACAACAATTGCTTGGTTCGATGATTACACTCCACATACGGTTGTGTTTAATTGTTGGGCAACTGGAAGTGTATCAATGAAAGAATTAAAATTCAAGGCTTTATAATGCTTTTAATTTTAAATTCTTGATTTTTTGTACTCTGCCCCTATTAGTGTAGTAACCCATTTTACCAGTAACAGTTACTGCTTTGGATTCTAATTTGTTATTATTCCAATAAGCAGTCATTGTTCCATCAATATAAGTGATTTTGAGAGTATCATCTGCTTTAATGGTGTAATTGTAGTTATTTATTCTACTACCAAGATTGATACCGACAACATTTGAAGTGTAGATTACTGCTCCCCATTGTTGTCCAGTTCCGACTTTAAATGTTAAATCGTTTGTTGTACCCAAGTCTGCAAGTGTTGTTTCAAATTCCCAGTTACCAGTTAATGTTACTGGGAGTTTAACATCTTTCTC
>Ga0326512_10001343_pt1 | contig 19266 bp, 29 predicted proteins | sample 1_2617_0518_D_FD_203652 | JGI IMG/M metagenome (GOLD analysis project Ga0326512, IMG submission 203652) | Bovine rumen microbial communities from UC Davis, California, United States - 1_2617_0518 | ecosystem: Host-associated > Mammals > Digestive system > Stomach > Rumen | place: USA... | reverse complement strand
TTATGAACAAGCTGCTGGATGTGCCGGAAGCCGTAAGCGACCAGGTTATAGCTCTTGCACTCTCCAGCGACGAAGGAACAAGGCGGCAGGAAGTTATAAATGTTTTAAGCGACAATTTAACACGCTGCATTGCCGGATGCAAAGAACACATTATTTCTGAACTGAACGGCTTAAAAGGCAAATACGACAAAACAGAAGATGAATCTGCGGCAGTTATTGCAGACTTGAACGATAAGCTGGATTTATTACAAGGCAGTACAAAATGAAACTTTGGGAAAAATTCAAACTAGCAGAAAAGAAAGAAAACTATAAAACCGTTTATCACGGATTTGATTTTGTTATGGGTTGCACAACGGCTGCGCAAACTTGTGCGGAAACATACGGACACGGCGGAACTATGCACGCTAACAAAGAAGGTATGGAAATGGCTATTGAGCAATGGGGAAAAATTGTTTTATACATCGGCCCTGCTGATAATACAGACGGAAATTTTACAGGCTTAGTCTGGATTGATAAATAAGGAGCGTTCAAGAATGAGTCAAAACCAGAACAAGAAAATGTACAGACGAAACAGGCGGGAAACAATCCGGCATTACAGGGGATTTTGCGATTACATCAATAAAAAGAATTTCATTATGCGCCTGCGGTTTGCATGGCACGTAATAAAGGGGGATTTATGATTATTGATCAGAGAAAAACAAACGCTGTTATACAAGCATTGTGTTTGCGAGGATTGCAGGGAAAGTCTCAAAAACTGTTTGTTGATTCTTCCTTGCCGGAGGTTGATTTGGATAATTTGCAAAGACAGATTGCAGATTTAAAAAACGAACTTGATATTTTTTCAAGAGACGTTGCAGAAATTGAACAGGATTACAAGGACGGCAAATATGAACAAGAAAATTGTTAGGGCCGATTTGGCCGAAGATTTGTATAACTCATACAGTGATAAATTCGGGCGTGAAGAAGCGGCCAGAATTATAGACCACATTATTTTGAAAATGAAAAACGAAGTGGCAGACGGCAACACAATAGAGCTACGAGGATTCGGCACGCTTTACGCAAAAAAAAGAAACGGCAGAAAGAATGCACGAAATCCAAAGACAGGCGAAACAAAAAACATTCCGCCGCATTATGTGGCAGCTTTCAAAGCCGGACGCGAGCTTAAAAACGCCCTGCTTGTTCTGGATGCAATGAATTCTTAACTACTCACGTGAGTAGTAACGGCGGTTATGGCACAAGTTAAAATCAATTTTGACGATGTGGATTTTTTAATTGAGCAGTTCTCACGATTAACGGCACAGCGCAGCTACAGAAAGCCGAGCGAATACATTGAAAGCGTGCGTTACATTGACCGTGCGCTTTCACCTTTTCCGGGCAAATTCAGTTATGACAAGTTTCCGTATTTTAGGGAAATTGTAGACCAGTTTGCGCCGGATTGCCCGACAAGGCGCGTTTATGTTATGAAGGGAAACCAGGTTGGAGCTACAACAGGACTGCTTGAAAGCATAATGATGTATTACATTGGCGAAAATCCTGCGCCGCAGCTTTATGTTTTGCCGGACGAAATGATGGCCCGTGATGCCGTAAACACTAAAATCGACCCGACAATAGACAACTGCGGATTAAGAAACCTTATTTTCAGCCAGACAAGAAAAGCGGCTGGCGCAAAGAATACAGGTGATACAGGATTAAAAAAGGAATATCCGGGCGGATATTTACACGCCGTTGGAGCCGGAAGCGGAAACCGTTTCAGAAACTTTTCTTACAAAATTGAACTTGTGGACGAAGCGGACGGAATGCAGGCAAAAGTAAAAGGCGAAGGTTCGATTTATGATTTGGCGGTTGCCCGTCTGGATGCCTACCCTACGAGCAGCAAACTTTTTATCGGTTCAACACCAACAGAAGAAAGAAGCAGCTTGATTGCAAAACTTTTCAAAAACGGAACGATGAAATACTTTTACGTTCCGTGCAAGTTTTGCGGCGAAATGCAGAAACTTGAATGGGCGGTATGGAACGAGGATAAAACAGAGCAGATAGGCGGCATTGTCTGGGAGAACAACGAAAACTTTGAGCCGATTTTAGAAACAGTCGGCTATAAATGCCCGTATTGCGGCGGCATTATGAAAAACTACGACAAGGCAGCCATTGTTCCTAAAGGTGAATGGCGGGCAAGTCAAAAGCCGATTCAGCCAAATACGGAAAGCTACCACATAACAGCTTTGTACAATCCGCCAGGAATGTTTTCCTGGGAAGACTATGTAAGTCAGTGGGCGGGCTGCTGGGATATTAAGGCAAACAAAGTGCGAGACAAAGAACGCTACCGCGTTTTCCGCAACCTTAAACAAGGGCTTACATTCCAGGAACAGAACGAGCAAATCAAATATGAAAAGGCTGTCTTGCACAGGCGTTTTGGTTTTGCACGCGGCACGATTCCAAACAGGATGGCGCGAGAAGAAGCCGGAAGCCCGATTCTTATTCTTGTGTGTGCGGTCGATGTTCAGAAAAACGGTTTGTATGTTGACATAAAAGGCTTTGCAATGAACGGCGTTACATACACGATTGACTTTAAGTTTATTGAGGGCGCAACGGAGCAATTCGGCGGCCCGTGGGATGAGCTGGAACAGATTATTGAAAACGGCATTTTTACCGACGAAGACGGCTTAAACTACCGCATTGCAATGACGCTTGTTGATTCCGGCCATTATACGGATTGGGTTTATTCCTTTGTGGCACGGTTTACAGCTGGCGTTTACGCTTCAAAAGGTATGGACTGGATTAAAGGCGGTGAAACTTACCAGCTTTTCAGCCGGGCAACGCTTGACCGTATCGGCTTACCACTTGCATACCATGTAAACACGGGAAAACTTAAAGACCGAATTTCAAACAGCATGAATGTTTTGAGATGGAATGAAGGTGAAAAGCAGCCAGCATGGTTCCCGAACTTCCCGGAAAACTTTAGGGATGATTACTTTAAAATGTTTGAAGCGGAAGAGAAAGTTGAAGTCATAGACAAGAATACAGGCCAATGGCTGAAGACAATCTGGCGGGCAAAATTCGGCGCGCCCAACCACGGCTTTGATACATACGTTTATGCTTTGGCGGCTTTGGAGATTCTGGCGGATGATATTTGCAGAAACGAAATCGGGCTAAAGGCTTTGGACATGGGCGTTTTCTGGAGATACGCAAAACAGAACCTTGTTCCGGGGGAAAAATAGCGTCTTATTTTAGAAAAACGCTTGACAGTTTTCTAAAATAAAAGGATAATAGCACATAAAGTATCGGAAGCAAAACTTTTAAACTATTGCAAGTTTTGGGATATATGCGCTATACTGAAAATCCCTAAACAAATCAACAACTAGCGGATAAGTTCTGCGCCGACACTGCGGATTTTTTTATGCCCGGACGATTCTGAGCGCATAAAAAGAAAACGAAACTGCAATTTTTGGCAGGAACTGTGGAGTAACCGCGAGGTCTCCGGCACGGCTAGTTGCGTGCTAGGGTCAGTTCCTGCCTTTTTTTATGCCCGGAACTGAAAATTACAACTAGGAGGTTCAAGATGGAAAACTTGACCGAAGAAAATGCCGTACACCCTAAAGCGGCAGAAGATGCGTTTGACATCAAGGAAAACGCAGAAATTGCACTGGACACGCTGGCCATGCTGTGCGAGATGCTCCAGCGGATTCCGACAGACGAAAACCTTAGCGGCGAAAGCTGCGGAAGGCTTGGCCTAACGATTAGCGGGCTTGTGGCAGACATACGGGAGGCGGTGGCATGAATGATTTAAGTATTTTTGCCTTCGGCGATTGTATGATCCGCATTGTAGAGAAAGACGGTGAACCGTATTTCCTGGGAAATGATGTAGCAACAGCTTTAGGCTACACCAATACAAGGGACGCTATTGCCAAACACGTTGATGCAGAAGACAAGAATACCGTCGCGATTCGCGACGGTATTGGAAATCCAAATAAAACTTTTATAAATGAAAGCGGACTGTATGCCCTTATATTCGGTTCAAAGCTGGAGAACGCAAAGAAGTTCAAGCGGTGGGTCACATCGGAAGTGCTGCCGCAAATCAGAAAGACAGGTGCCTACACTTCCGTGAATGCAGAAGCGGAAACAAAGATGCTTGAAATTGAAGCACGACGGGAAGTCGCTCTTTGCAGGGCGGACGCTTCAAGAATCAAGCAGGTCGGCAATTTTCTTGAGCGGGTGAAATCTTGCGTTGACGGCGGCTATATCGCAAGTGCTGATTTTGTCACCGTCTTTCAAGCAGGGCTTGAAAGAAGCCGGATGGGAAAAGGTCTTGAGAAAATTTCACATTATATGGACGAGGACGCACGGATTATAAGTTTTGTCGAAAAATGCTGCGTTCATCAAGAAGAAGCGTGGGTGCTTGTTTCTGAACTGTACGCCGCTTATGAATCTTTCTGCGGAAGCATGGAGCATTTGACACGCAATATGTTTGTGCGCAGGTTACAGATGGTTGAGGGAATGCGGATTGAGTACAAGCAGAAGAAAATTGAGGGCTACCCGCAGCTTGTATTCTTTAATGAACTTGCGCTCCACATCCTTTACGACTTCGCCCATAGAATTCATAAGTTTTATTTGTGCCATATTGAACCTCTAAAAAAAATATTACGCGCTCTTTTTGCAAACTCGCTATACCTAATTTCTAAAAATTTTATGGCAGATTCTAAGAGAAATGACGCTGTAATTATTGAAAAATGATTGACACTTTTCTAAAATGGAATATAATAAAAATGCGGTTCAGTTTTTGGGCTGAACCGCAAAGCAAACAAATGACCCATTAACAACGGGGCATTTGTTTTATAATAACACTATACAAAGGGATTTTGCAAGTATGGAAGCGGAAACTAAAAAAGATGGTCGCGGCGGCGCAAGAGCTGGAAGCGGAAGAAAACCTACAGGGTCGCTTAAAATACAAATTCGGGTCAGCACGGAAGAAATGGAGCTGATTAAAAAGAATGCCGCTGAAGCTGGAACTACCCCGGCTGGATATGTTAAGAATGCGGTTTTGTTAAAATGTGGAAAGATTGTTGAAAAGTAGCTTAAACGATAGTTTTATAAGCGTTTAGTTAGTGGATAACGATACTTTTATTTTCTCAAAAGCTGCTTTTTCCATCGGATCGGGTGTTTTCTTCAGTGAATACATTTGATTTATACAAGACAGCAGCATTTGTTTTTCTGCGCCCGGCCATTGTTGGGCGTTTTTTAATATCTGGTTGAATGCCCGCAAGTCGCATTGCAGGGATTTTACACGCTTTTCCGCTGCATCCAAATCAAGGCCCTGTATTTGTGAATCAAGATATTTTAGAATTATTTCACGCTCATTTTTGCGCATTGTTCCGTCTGCACGAGCAAAGAATACAAGCAGGGCTAATTGTTCAGCTTTTTCTTTTAATATGCTTTCTGTTTTATACTTCGGAGTTTGTTTATAAAGTTCTATGAAGTAGTCTTTTGGATTTTGAATTTCATTTCCGCTGAAATCATAAAGGCTAACAATTCTATCTAGCGAAAACTGCCGTTGCGCTTTGCGTAAATGGCAGTATGCGACAATGTAGAAATTTTCTTCCCACATAAAGCCCTGCAAATCTATTACACGGCGGGTTTCATTTCCAGCGGCATCTTTATAAACAAGGGTGTATTGTTCCGAAGTTTGCGGCGCATAATCTACACGCTTTTCCATAACTGAATTATAAGCTGCCTGCGCAATATCAATTTCTTGCGATGGAGTTTGCAGCGTATTTTCCTTTTCTTTTGGCGGTTCGGGCTGAAGTTGCGGCGGGTTTTGCTGTGCTTCAAGATTTTTCTTTTGAGCTTTGCGAGATCCAACAACAATAAAAATTCCGATTAGCAGAAGCGGGATTCCGACAGGGAAAGCCCCTGCAACAGTCAGCAGCAAAGAAAGAACTATTTCAACAATTCCGATTATACGGGCAATCTTAAAGCCTTTTGAATTATTCATAATTCTTTATTATAGCACAGCCAGCAGATTTGCAACTGTTACTAAAAGTATTGCATAAGAGAACTTAAAAATAGATTTGTTTTCGGTATAGCGAATTTCTACGGCAGCAATTACGCTTAAAGTATGTTATTACCGGGCGCAGAAAAATACCTTAACAAAGACAGCCGCGATTTATGGACTGAACAGCTTGCAAACGACAGGCTGATTCTGGGCGAGATTGACGCGGCCATTGCTTATTTTAATTCGCCGGAAGGCGCGGACGGAATCGCCGAATACACGATTGACACCGGGCAGGACAGGCAGACGGTGAAAAGAACTGATATTAGCAATTTAATGAGCTGGCGGTCAAAGCTGATTGCAGAGATTGCACAGCTTGAACGGTCGCTGGGCATGAACGGATGCGCGGCACGGCGTATTGTTCCGGGGTTTTAAATGATTGAAAAGACACTTGATAATTACAACCTGTATTTAATGGATTTAGCGCAGGATGCCTGGAACGGTTCAAAGTTTGAAGGAAGTTTCGGGCCAATCACTGATTTTACTTTTGTTGATTACTGGACGCTGCGCAAGCGTTCTTTGCGTTTATTCAAAGAAAACCTGTACGCAAAAGGTATTATCCGCCGTTTAATTTGGAATGAGATTCACACAGGGCTTGTTGCAGCCCCTATGCCCGTTGGTTCTGTTATCTGGTCAAAAAAGAGCGAAGATGAACAGGAAGAAAAAGCCACTGATTACGCAGAAAAATTTTCCACAGAGTTTGATTTATACGCTTCTACCCCGGCTGTTTTTGACTGGGGTAAAAAACAGAATTTTGGGGCGTTCCAGGAACAAGTTCGCTTTGAAAGCCTTGTATGCGGCGACGGCATCATTATTTCACGCATTGACAATAAAACAGGTTTACCGCGCTGGCAGTGGGTAAACGGCGATAACATAAGAACGCCGGATAATTACACACCAAAGGGCGGCAACTGGATTAAGCACGGCGTAGAGTTTGACAAATACGGGAAGAAGGTTGCTTTTCATATTCGTACTGAAATTAACGGCGATGTTCATTTTGAGCGTGTACCGACAAGGGGCGAAAAATCGGGGCGGCTTATAAGCTGGATGGTTTACGGAAGCGAAACACTTCTTGACGATACCAGGGGCGAACCGTTTTTAGCTGATACGCTTTATATGCTTAAAGAACTTGACCGCTACCGCGATGCTGAAACACGCGCTGCGGTTATTAACGCTATGCTTGCCTTCTTTGTGGAGCGTTCGCAGGAAAGCGCAAAAGGCGCAAGACCTAGCGACGGCCTGGCACGGTTGCGCCCTACAGTTGGAACTACACCTGCCGAACCAAAAGACTATAACCCATTTCCAGATAAAAAAATTGGCGATGATTTGCGGGAAATGAAGCCGGGAACCTTTTTTGACGATTTGGATCCGGGCCAGAAGATTGTAAGCCCTGCAACAAACCGCCCTAATGTGAATTACCGCACTTTTGAAGAAGCTATTATTTCCGGGCTTGCATGGACGCACGGAATTCCGCCGGAAATCTTGATGCTGAAATTTGGCAACAACTATTCAGCTTCAAGACAGGCGAACAATGAATTTGAAGTTTACCTTAGCCGTCAGATTAAAAAGAATGCAGATGCTTTTTGCCAGAACATCTACAACGCTTTTATTACACAGGCAATTTTACAAGGTCAGCTTGACGCGCCGGGATTCTTACAGGCTTACGGCGATGTTGCAAAATGGCGGGTTGTTTCTGCATGGCTTCAATGCACATGGCTTGGACTTAGCCGCCCTAGCGTTGACCGCGAAAAAGAAATCAGAGCCAGCCAACTTGCCGTTGATAACGGCTTTTCTACTTTTGACAAAGAAGCGTTACGCAATAGCGGCATGACATTAAAACAGGTTTTGCAGCAGCAGAAAAAAGAACGGGCTTTGATGAAACGCACAGGCTTTATTCCGCACGTAGACGAAGACAACAACGGAAAGCCAGTCTATACGGATATAGACGCGGAAGCAATTAACGATGAAAGCGAGCTGAACGGAAGTTCAAGCCCTTCTTCTGAAGGTGGCACAGGGGGCAAAGAATGAACGGCATGGAAGATTTGATTGTAAAAGAGCCGGAAGACAAGGCACTTGAACAGATGGAAAAACAGCAGCTTGTAAGCGTGATTATTGACCAGCAAAAAGAGCTTAACAGGATGCGCGGACTTCTGGAGCTGGAAAAGAAAAACAGTGAGCGATACAGAAACGGTTATTACACGCTTGCGCACTTTGACTGGATGATTACGAATGAGCGGCTTAAAAAAGAATGGCGAAACGCAGAGAAAACACAACCAACCGACAGTTCTATGAAGTGGGTTTGCAGCTTTGGCGGTGTTGAAACAGCGGCTTTTTATGACGGTGAAAACTGGTGGACTGAAAAACACGAAAAAATCAATGTGAAAGTGTGGCAGCATTTGCCGCATTATTCGGAAGCGGTGGAAAAGGAGATTTTGAAAAATGGATGATAAAACAATGCTTGACCTTGTAAAAAGCATAACGCAGCAAGGCACAAAACTAGACAATATGATTGAAAGTACAAGCCGCCTTGCCGAACGCATGACAAAACTTGAAGCGTTGCGTGAACAGGATATTAAACAGAATGAAAAAATTGAGCAGATTCTTACACGCTTACAGCAGGGAAATGAACATTTTGAGCGTGTAGATTCACGCCTTACCCTACTTGAAGAAGCGGAAGGGAAAAAAGCAAAAGACTTAATAAAGCAGATAACAGGAATTATTGTTGCGGCGTGTGTCGGTGCTTTTTTGTCGAACATTGGCGGGATTATAAAACTTTTGATTAAGTAACTACTCACGTGAGTAGTTTAAATCTTTTAAAAGCGAGGTGCAAAAATGAGTGAAGAAAAAGAAAGCGGAACTGGCGAAAAAGAGAAAACAAGCAAATTTCAAAGCAGAAAATTTCTTGTCTGGATTGTCTGGGGTGTGATTACTTTTGTTGTTGCTGTCGTTGTTATTATTTGCTGCATAAAAAACATTTTGGAAGCAAAGACTGCGATTGAGCTTTTAACAGCTGTAATACAGGATTTTTTCTACATTTCACTTTTGTATCTTGGTGTAAATGCCGGGCAAAAAATCGGTTTTGCAGTGAGTGATGCCATTGCAAACAAACCTTCAAGCAATGAAGAACGATGATAGGAACTATTCTAGGAATTATTCTTTGTGTTTTTTTTGGCTTCTTTGCGATTGGCGCAATGGTGCTAAATTACGAAGAACACGAAAGAAGAAGGAAAAAGAAAAATGATTAAGTTTTTTTTGATTTTAACAGCGGTGCTTTTCGTTGGGATTTTGTTACTTTTCTTTTTGTGGCGGTCTGAAAAAACAAAGCGAAAAGAAACACAGGGCAAACTTGAAAGCACAAACAGGGAGCTTGCAAGGGCGATTGCTGAACAGGCAAAACTTGAAAGCACTATTCAGATTTTAAGAAAAAACAGGAAGGAAGCGGATGAAAAAATCAATAATTTGCATGACGGCGATGCTCTTGGCAATGCTCTTAATGGGCTGCACAAGCACAAAAATTGAGTACATCGAAAAACCTTATTTGTCGGAACTGAACTTTCCTTTTTTTCCCGAATTGTACGGCGATGTAAGAAACCCGGACGATACAGTTACCGTGCCGGGCGAATGGATTATACAGCTTAGGGAATTTCAGATTCATTATGAAGAAACAGAAAAAGATTACAACGATTTGAAAGCGTTGTATGAAGGCAATTCTGAAGAAAAAGCAAAATAAAGTGAGGTGAAAAAATGGCAATCAGTTTAACGCAGTTTATTAAAAAGTATCTTGGAACAAAAGTTGATTATGACAGAAAATTCGGGCCACAATGCGTAGACCTACCCCGGCAATATTGCGACGAGGTTCTGGAAGTTCCGCAATTTCCGCCTGTTGAGGGTGCAAAAGACATTATTAAAAACCCTGGCAAGCTGAAAGTCATAAAAGAAGATGCGCTTGCGGATTATTCCAGCGGAGATATTCTGGTCTGGGGTGCAACTAAAACAAACAAATACGGGCATACTGCCATTCTTGTTTCAATCTACAATACAAAATATTTTATCGTTCTGGAACAAGACGGATTCAAACAGGATGGCTGCAAGCTGGCATTTAGAAGCCGTGAAAATCTTTTGGGCGGTTTGTACAAGTAAATTGCGGGCGTTGCCTGTAAATAATAAAAAATGCCCTAAATGGGCAGGGGGTAAAAATGAAAAAGAATATTTTTCTTATCATTGGTTTACTGATGGTTGTTGCAGGTGTCGCTATTGCGTACTTTGCAAAGTTTGAACTTGCCGACATGACAGGTTTTGCGCTTACAATGTTTGGCGCAGGAATTGCTACTTCACAGCTTTGGCAGAAACGCGACAAGACACAGAAAACATGGCTTGCAATTCTTGCGGTCAGTTTGGTGGGCGTTGGTGCATACCTGCTTGGATTTGGCGGATTCAGCAAGGAAACAATGACAACTGTAATTACTATGGTTTTTGGACTTGTGGGAATTATTGCCGGACTTATTATTGCTGCCATTCAGTCAAAGAACGCAAAGCAGATTGAATAGTTTTACTTTATGCAAAGCCGTTCCTTTTTAGGGGCGGCTTTTTGCGTTTAACAAGCATAAAAAAATATTTTTTCGGTATAGCGAGTTTTTTTAAACACAAGGAAAATTAAACTATGTTTGAACTGTTGATAGACAAGCAGATTGGTGAAGGATTTTTCACAAGTGGCATTACTCCAGATTATGTAAGAAGCGAGCTTGCAAAAGCTGGGGCTGGCGAGGATGTACGCATTACAATCAATTCGCCGGGCGGTGATTTGTGGGATTGTATCGCCATCTATAATGTTATCCGCGACTTTGCAAGAAACCACAGCGACATTCAAATTACAACCTACATACAGGGTATGGCAGCAAGCGCAGCAAGCGTTATTGCATTGGCCGCCCATTCCGTTTCTTCTAAGAATAAAATCATTGTTGAAGACAACTCAATTTATATGATTCACAACGGCTGGAGCGTTGTAATTGGTGACAGAAACGATTTGCGTACCAGCGCAGACGCTATGGAGCGTACAGACGATTTGATGGCGGCTGTTTACAGCGGCAGAACAGGAAAGAAAGTTTCTGAAATGAAAAATCTGATGGACGCTGAAAGCTGGTATTTTGGCAAAGAAATTGTTGAAGCCGGATTTGCGGACGAAGTGATTGAAAACAAGAGCGAAGAAAAGCCGGAAGATTTTATTGCGGCAAAAAACAGCTTTATTGTAAAGGCGCAGGCTTATGTTTTGGAAACTCAAAACGCAATGAAAAAAAATGCGGATAAAATGCAGGGGGCAAACGCAAAGATTGCTGCCTGTTTGAAATTGGAAAGCGCGGGCGGCGCAAATAGCAGGCCCGACAAAAATAATATGGGGGGCTGCAAAATGACAGCTGAAGAACTTAAAAAGAGCAATCCCGATGTTTATGCGGCGATTGTTGCAGAAGGCGAAGCTAAAGGCGCAAGCGATGAACGCGAACGCGCAAGCCGTCTTTTAGCTATGGGTGAAAAATGCGGTTGCACTGATTACGCCCTTGAATGTATCAAGAATAACGCCAATCCTACTGATTCGGCAGTTATTGACGCATTCATGGATAAAAAGGTTGCCGCACAGGTTGTTGCCGCACAAAAGGAAGATGAAAAAAACATTCCAGAAGTTGTGCCGCCAAAAGACAACACACAGAGGGACAATGCCGCTGTAATGGCTGCATTTGAAAAAGAATTGGGAGGACAACTGTAATGGGAAATATCACAGGCAATAGCCAGATCATTAACCACGGGCCGGATGACTTGTTCATTGGCGACAATGAGTTTGCAAGTGAAGTTCTTTCTCTTGCGGCTGCTACTACTGCAAAAGACGGTTATGTTCTTGTGCGCAACGGCACAAGCGGAAAACTTGAACTTGCAGACGCTGTAAGCGGCCAGTGTTTCGTTCTTGCTACACGCGACGACCTTGTAAACACAAACGCAAGCGGCGGTGCTGCAATGGACTTTTATGTTCGTGTTTGCATTGCTGGAAAAGTTAAGAAAAGCGGCGTAACTGTTGCTGGAACTGCTTTGGCTGCTGCACAGGCAGACACTTTGAGAGCAAGCGGAATTCTTGCCCTTGATGTTACAAATATCGGAAAACAGGATAACCAGTAAACGGTTGTTCTTACCAACAGGAGAAAAACAATGGACTTTTTGAAAAGAGTTTTGAAAATGTTCACAGATGATGCGCGAATGCAGAAGCGCGGATTCTTTACAACCTTCTTCAAGACAACTGAAGAAGATTATACAAACGCAGAATTTGTCGAAATCGACATTGAACGCAGCGGAAACAAAGTTGCGCCAGTTCTGAAAGACCACAGAACAGGCGGCGTTATTGTTGATGACGACATTTTTACAGAAAAGCGGTTTAAGCCGCCTTATTCTTGTTTGAAGCAGCCTGTTCCGCTTATGGATCTTATGCAGCGTCAGCCGGGCGAAAGAGACGATGACGCAACCATTGGTTCATGGTTTGCCCGCCTTGTCGCAAAAATCAAGAAGGCACTTTCTAAATTCCATCGTATGTTCAAAGAACAGATTGAATTGCAGTGCGCACAGATTATGCAGACAGGTATTGTTCAGCTTTCAGACGAAAACGGAAATATCGTTTATGACCTTGACTTCAAGATGAAGTCAAGCCACAAGCCTACAGTTTCTGTTGCCTGGAGTTCTTCAAGTGCTACCCCTCTTGCGGACTTGGAAGCACTTTGTGACGCTATCAATGACGATGGAAAAAGCGACCCTGCTATTGCAATTTTTGGACGCAATGCCTGGAACAATGCGCTTAAAAACACAGACTTCAAAGACGCTGTTAAAAAGGACGGCATGAATCTTGGTCAGCTTTCACCAGCTTTGAAAAATCGCGGTGGCCGTTACATGGGTTATGTTGACATTGGTTCTTACCGTCTTGAACTTTGGGTTTATAACGACAGTTACGAATCTTTCAAGGGTTCAACTCTTACAAAGTTTATGAATGCAGACAAGGTTATTGTTACTGCTGCTGTTGAAGATTTGGACTTTAGAATTGTATTCGGCGGAGTGCCAACAGCAGGCATGAAAGAACCTTTTGCATCCATTGTTCCGGCAGAAGTTACTTATGACGGTTTTGCACGCATTCACAACCGCGTCTGGTACGACGAAAACGGCGATACATACACAGGCGAAAGCAAGATGCGCGCTTTGGCAATTCCAGTTTCCATTGATAAATTCGGTTGTTTGACAACCACACTTTAAGAGGTAAAACATGGCAGCGACTAAAGTTTATGAAATTGCTGATGGTACAGCCATTACATCAAAGGGCGTAATTCTTGTTGAAGGACAGGAAGTTACAAAAGACAATTTTCTTTCTGAAGAAGTTTTTAACAAACTTGTAAAGGCAAAGAAAATTGTTGAGGTTACAAAAGCCAGCGGCAAAAAAGCCAGCGGCAAAAGCGACGAACCTTCTTCTTCTACAGGCGCAGTAGATGCCGGAGTAGAAGACACAAAGCCTAAATCTGATTCCAAAGACGATTCAGACAAGGGCAGCGACGCAGGCGACGATGCCGGAGACGCACAGTAAAAATGGGTTTAAGAGAACTTGCGCAGAAGGATGCGGCCCACACGATTGAGGGCAAGCAAGCCGGAAACACTGTTTTTACCCTTAGCGACAAAGCCGGGCATTCGTGGGAGATAACCGGGTTTGTTGGAGACATTGGCTATTCTGTTGATACAGAGGGAAACCGCGTTGCAGGGCGGACAGTGTGCGCAAGTTTTCTTGCAAGCCGTGTAAAAATAAACGGCAAAACTGTAACACCTGTGCCCGGCTGGAAACTTGTTTACAGGAACCTTGACGGGGAAACGCAGGAAAGCAATGTTGTTTTTGCAGAGCCGGACAGAACGATTGGAGTTGTTCGGGTTTATCTTAGCTTGGATATGAGCGGAACGGAACAGGCGGTAAATGATGATTGAATGTGAGTGCAAAGAGCTTTTAAGTGAGCCGGATAATATCGAATATATCCGTGATCAGATTGGAGCGATTTTGAGCGTAGAACTTGCCAATCAGTTTGCGCTTGCACAGGAAGCAGCCGACCCTAACGCCCGTGACTACAACATTGCCGTTTATATTGAGAATGATGACCCCCTGCAATATGTTGACGGCGGGGCAAATCCTTTTCCACTTGTGAACCTTACTTTGGTTGGTTCTGAAAAGACAAGCGGAAGCACAAACTTTAACAAGCACAGAATGAGCGCAACATTCTTGCTTGATGTTTATGCTACAGGAAACGCAGAAAGCGGCGAAGATGCCGGAATGCGGGCAAGCCTAAAGGCTTGGAAAACAGCGCGTATTGTAAGAAATATTTTATGCGCTGAAAACTACGCATATTTAAAAATGCGTGGAATTGTTGATGGTCGCGACATTGTGAAGTTTGAAGCTGGAAATCCGGCAAACGCAAACGCGGCTGTAAAAGTGAAAATTGTACGCATTACTTTGAATGTGGATTATATAGAGGGTGTGGCAATCAGCGAGGGCGAAGGCTTAGAGCTGGTTGACGCTAAAATTAGCGACAAAGACGGCAGAGTGCTTGTCGAATTCTAATATAAAAGGAGCAAAGAAAATGGGTGTAAGTCCTAGCACAGTTTCAAGAATTACAGGTCTTGAAACACATTACAAAAACTTTAACACCGGAAATGCTGCAATGCTGCCACAGCAGCTTGCAATTATTGGGCAGGGAAATGACGATACCGTCTATTCTCTTGACAAGTACGAAATCGAGGGAAGCGCAGATGCAGTCGCACAGAAGTACGGCTACGGAAGCCCTCTTCACCTTGCGGCTTTACAGCTTTTTCCGAAAGCTGGAGCAATGGCCACATTCCCGGTTTACATTTTGCCTGTCGCAAAAGGTGCGCAGTGGACTAAGGCACAGGGCGAAATTCTTATTACTGGAGACGCTGCAACAAAAGCCGGAAGCGGTACTGTTAGCGTTGGCGGTGTAGACGCTGAATTTAGCGTTGCAAAAGGCGCAACAGCTTCTGAAACTATGGCTGCCATTGTTGCTGCTATTAACGCCGTGCTTGAAATGCCAGCGGCTGCTGCTGTTACGGCAGCTTCTGGAGATGTGCCGGAGCATATCACTTTGACTGCAAAATGGAGCGGCGTACTTGGAAACAGTATTACTATTGTTATGGATGCCGACTTGCCAGGTTTGACCGTGGCAATTACTGCATTTGCAGACGGAGCAGGAACACCCGATGTTACAAGCGCACTTGAAAAAATCGGTCAGAAATGGATTACATTTGTGCTTTCTACTTTTGATTACAAGGCAGGAAGCATTCTTGATACATACCAGGCATGGGGTGAAGGACGCTGGAGCGTTTTGCAGAAAATGCCTTGTATCGTTGCGCACGGTTGTACAGATAACTATACAACACGCACTGCAATTTCAGACGAGCGCAAAAACGATTACATTAACTTTTTGGTTCCTAGCGTTGGTTCGCCGGAACTGCCTTTTGTTGTTGCTGCAAAAGGTTTGCTTGATGATATTATCACAACAGCAGATTCAAACCCGCCGCAGAATTACAAAGGCCAGCTTAAAGGGCTTAAAGCCGGAAGCGACGATGCACAGGAAACACCACAGATTCGCAATCAGTCCATTCTTAAAGGTGCGTCAAACAACATTAAGAGTGGAAATGTTGCAGAGCTGAACGACATTGTTACTTTCTATCACCCGGATTCAGAAGGCAAATATCCTGGCCGCCGTTATGTTGTGGATGCGGTTAAACTTATGAACATTGTTTATAACTGCCGCCTTATCACAGAAAGCGATGATGTTAAGGGTGCGCCACTTGTGCCAGACGCACAGGTTACAACTAACCCGAAGGCAATCAAGCCAAAGACTGTTAAAGGCTGGCTTGCAACTCTTGCTGATTCACTTGCAAAAAATGCAATTATCAGCGACGCAGATTTTACAAAAGAAAATTTGCAGGTTGGAATCAACAGCGAAAATCCAAAGCGGCTTGATTATGTTTTCCCGTGCAAACTTTCCGGCAATGTGGAAGTTATCAGCGGCGATATTTATTTTGGTTTTTATCTTGGATAAAAACTTGTAAAAGAGAGGTGAATTTATGGCAGCAGTTGGCGGCCCTGTAGAGAGCATTACTATAAACGGCAGAAACTTTGTCTGTGACAGTGAAGACGATGTTTCTATTACCCCTAAAGGCTTCAACAACGAAGTGAAGCAGAACGGGGATGGCACAACGCGCCTGGTAAAAAGCTGGCACGTTGGAAGCATTGAAGGCTTAAACATTACCATTGATGAACAGGCGGGCGACCTTGAATTCTTGCAGGATTTGCAGAACAAGTGCGAGTTTGTGCCTGTTCAGTGTACGCTTGTAAACGGCGTAGTTTACAACGGTACAATGCAGATAACAGACGCTGTGAAACTTTCAACAAAAGAAAGTACGGCAGAAGTTACGCTGAATGGCGATGTTGAAAAGTTATAATTTTTAAGGCAGGGGGAAAACAAACCCCTGCCAGATTATTTTTTTGAGGTGAACAAATGGCAGACGAAAAAAAGACAACAGGCGAAACTATGAGCGCAGAACTTGCAGAACAGGAAATTGCAAGATGGGCTGAAGACAACGACATTGATATTGTAGGCGCAGGTTTTAGCGATACAGACAAACTTGCTTTGACAATGACAAAAGAACGCCTTGTAAAATCAATGCAGCGTGGTTTTTTGAGCATAAACGACAAAGGAAACTTTGTTTATACAGTTTCACAGAAAAGCCCTGCTGGATTTGCCGGAACAAGCGTTGAAATTGTGCCGCCAAATGGCCGCGCTTATATGGGAATTGATAACTATAAAACACAGCAGATGAACCATAAAATTGTTGCTATTTGCAGCGCAATGACAGGAAAAGACATTGGTTGGTTCTCAAATCTCTACAATACCGACTACAAAGTATTTACAGGTATTGCACAGCTTTTTATGAGTGCCTAACCGTTCCTGTTGCACGGGGTGGAAGTGAAAAAAAAGTTCCGGCTTATGATGGAGTGCCGGACATGATACGGCAAATATATGTTGAATATCATTTGCCGATTCCACCCTATGACATGACTGTTAGGGAAATTCTATTCTGGTATAAACCTTTAATCCCGGAATTAACACAAACACAAAAGGAAATCAAGAAAAAGAGAAATGGCAAGCCGTTATGAAGTTTCAACAACATTTGCATTAGTAGACCGCGCTTCTGCCGCACTTAAAAGCATAGGTGCGAGCGGCGACGCTGTTTCTGGCCGTTTAAATGCAAGTCTGTTGAAAGCGCAAGAGCGGGTTACTGCCTTTGGCGAAACTGCAAAAGCCGCAGGAAAAATGCTTATTGGAATGGGCGTTGCGGCGGTTGGCGCAGGGCTTGTCGTTGCTACAAAACAATACACAGATTTTGATGCCGCTTTACATGGAGCCGGAGCGGCTTTTAGCGACGTTGATTCTTCAGCAGCTGATTTTGAAGAACGGCTGCATGAAATAGGTTTAAGCGCAAGAGCTGTTGCGGCTGCAACAGAGTTTGACGCAAAGCAAACCGCTGATGCTATGGCTACACTGGCCCACGCTGGTGTTGACAGTTCAAATGCTATTGCCCTTCTTCCAGGTGTTGCAGATCTTGCAACCGCAGCTTACGTTGAAATGAACGAAGCTGTAGGAATGGCAGTCGGCGGCTTAAATGTAATGGGCATGATGAGCGACAACCCGGAAATACTAGCCCAAAACATGAAACGCCTTAGCGATGTTATGGCTTACACAGCAGACAGCGCAAACATGAGCTTAACAGATGTAAGCGAAGCTATAACCGCCGGGGGTGCATTCTTTAAGACTGCAAACAATGATTTAAATATGTTTAGCGCAAGTTTAACAGCTCTTGCGAATAACTCTATTGTCGGAGCTGAAGCAGGAACGCATTTGCGCAATATTATGACCAATCTTTCCGCCCCTACTGATAACGCAGCGGCGGCGTTAAAGTCGATGGGAATTGCTACAACAGATTCCAGCGGCAACCTTTTAAGCCTTTCTGATATTGTCGGACAGTTTAACAAAGCAATGGTTGGCATGGGTGACGCAGAACGAAATGCAAATCTTTATGCTATTTTTGGAAAACAAAACATTGCGGCTTTTAACGCCCTGCTTAATACTGGAGCGGATGCGCTAGAGGGTTACGCTGCAACGGCGGCAAACTCTACGGATGCGGCCATGCAGAAAGCTGAAGCATTGCGCGGTTCTTTACTTAATAAACTTAATGTTTTAAAAAGTGCATTAACAGAAAAAGGCTTTCAGTTTGTAGACGCTTTTGCAGGAAAAGGCGGCAATTTCATTACAGAGCTTACAGAATCAATTTCTAATTTTGATGTTACGCCGCTTGTAAATGGTCTTACAACTGCGCTTAATGTAATTACAAAGATTGTTCAAACTGCATGGACTTTTAGAGGTGTAATAATTGCCGTTGTTGCAGCTATGACTACATGGCGACTTGTTACAGACGCTATTGTGATTGCACAAAAAGCGCATAATGTAATTACAGCTGTTGCAACAGGCGCACAGATTGCCTACGCTTCAGTTATAAAAGGTTCAACGGCGGCACAAAGCGCACTTGCTTTTGCTACGACTGGAACAAAAATTGCAACTGCTATTTTTACGGTTGTTATGAAGGTTGCAGCTGGCGCAGCTGGTGTTTTTTCTGGTGCAATGAGCGCATTAACAGCGGCTATGATGGCTAATCCTATAGGTTTGATTATTGCCGGAATTGTTGCAGCTGTTGCGGCTTTAATCGGCATTATTGTTCTTTGTGTTAAACACTGGGATTCAATAAGCGCAGCGTTAAAGCGTGTCGGTGACTGGTTTGTATGGCTGGGAACGAGCATTGCAAATTTTGCCGTAGAAGCATGGAATTCTATCACAAACTTTTTTAGCGGCGTTGGCACACGGATTGCAGAATTTGCTTCTTCAGCATGGGAAGCGATAACAGGATTTTTTACAAATCTATACCATCGCTTTATGACTTTTTTGTTTGGCGAAAACGCCCCTGCTGCTGAAGAATTTGTTGCACAAATGTTTGAAAAGGTAGGCGCATTTTTTGCGGGGTTATGGGAAAAGATAACTGCATTCTTTAGCAGTGTCTGGGAACATATAACCACATTCTTTGTTACA
>Ga0326512_10001342_pt1 | contig 19272 bp, 24 predicted proteins | sample 1_2617_0518_D_FD_203652 | JGI IMG/M metagenome (GOLD analysis project Ga0326512, IMG submission 203652) | Bovine rumen microbial communities from UC Davis, California, United States - 1_2617_0518 | ecosystem: Host-associated > Mammals > Digestive system > Stomach > Rumen | place: USA... | reverse complement strand
CAGCCCCATCATCACCCGTTGTACAAAAATTATGTACAATAATAAAAAACAATGCAGGGATAACTATAACAGTTAATCCCTGCATAAATATTTCTATCTATGATTTATATTAATTACCAATAAAGTCCGTTACTTGTATTATACTGACAAGTAAATTCTGTAACGCCCAAGTCCATCATTTTCTTGACCGTTTCGCTTGAAAGCGCAGTTATCTGGTCTCCACTTATATCAGTGTGTCTATTTTCTACGCAACTTACTTCGTATCCAGCGGATAAGGCTGAAGCAACAAGATTTTCATTGCTAATTATTTGATTCGCCCACCATTCTATCACTTTAGGTACGGTAACATTAGCAGAAACGCCGTCAAAAAGAGTAATAACTGAACTGGGGTCACTCATTCCATCGACAGCGTCTACTTCATACCTTGCAATATCATTACCAAACACGCTAAAAATAGATGTAAAATTAGAAAGATTGTACGCACCGTTATCTAAGACCAATGGCATCTTCATTATTAATTTATTAAGCAGTCCATATTTTTTGACCAAATTTTTCAGCGAAGTTAGTACCTCTGTAGTCTGGATACCATATCTCGGGTGCATTGAAAACATTGGTGACATACCAGTCTTTGCGCAAAGCTCAAAGAAATCTGAGAGTTTCATAATATGTACGTCTGAAAATGTTGTACCATATGCGCCATAAATAAGCTGTGAAAGATATGACCAAGGGATACCGCTGAAATATGACCCATCATATTCAGTATCGGTTATTTTTGTACCATCTGCATTTCTAAGTAAGGTAGTGTCAATATCAAAAGTGTCATCATGATATGCAAACCACACGCCGTCAGAAGAAACTTTAGGAATAACGATTGCAGAATTGTAGCCCGATTCATAAGCCATTTTAAAGGCTGGTAATGTCTGCGGAGGTGCAACATTACAAGAACCATCATGTGCATGGAACTGAACCCCATCGGCAGTCTGAGTTTTAGAGCGTTCAAAATAGCAATAAGCATGTCTAATATTTAGAGTACAACCAGTAGGAACTTTCAACTGTAGATAGGCGCTTCTATTATCCCATAAATAAGGCACACCCCTTACGCATATAAGTTTGTACTCATCTTTAGCTCCAACTTTGTACCTCATCGAACCTCTTTCAAAATTTCTGTCCGTGTAAACTATAGTTCTAATATATGGGAACGCAGTTACACCGGAATTTTGAGTATATTTTGCATCAAGGCAAATTACAATGGGGTGAACGCAATTAGTGGGGAGTTTGAGTTCAATTATCTGTTCATAACCGCTTGCATATTCGCCCTCAAGAGATTTGATAACATTATATGCTGAATCGCTATTATTTAATATTTCTTCTACTTCTTCTTCAAATTCAGCCAAATCATTTCTGGCAACGTAATCAACAGCAGTATGGCCCGGAACATAACTTGTTGCTGTATCACCGCTTTCCAACTGAATGTCTGCCCAAACAGCCGGAATTGTTCCGCTTGCATTTGCGGCAGAATACACCTGTATAATGTCTGCCTGTTCTGCAAGAGTAAATGTGACGGCATTGCGAGAATTAGCGGCAATATACGGTTGCGCTAACCTATTCGCCACACTTACACTGTTTTTATAAAATGACATGCGCACATTACCGTTTTCTGCCTTTGTAACAAGAGCAGACATTGTATAAGTGCCAGCAGGTAAAGCGGCATTATTAGTTACTATTTTTTGACCTGTTACGCTCTGGTCGCCCCAAATCCATAGATTTCTTGAAGGCTCAGTGATGTCATCTACTGTATTTTCAAGTGCATCAACTCTTTCTGGTATACCGCCAAGTTGAGTTAGCTGAATCTGCTGTTGCCCTACCAGCGTTTCAACAGCGCTCACTCTCGGCTCAAGCTGAGAGGCCGCACTTACCTTTGACCAAAGTTCACTAATGCCCTGACTCTGCGTATACTCAATTATAACCCTTGCGTGTGCGCTAACTGTGGAGCTTGCCGTACTTCTTTGTATTGTGCAATAATATTCGCCCGTATCTGTCGGGGTAAAAGTAAATCTTTGTCTATTAGTATATTGCGGATAGCTTGTATTATCAAAACTGTGTACAACAGTACCATCACGTTTGAAAATACCAATAATATAACCAACGGTCGGCTCAACAGGGTCAAGAATAAAATTATAATTTTCCCCACCTATGCAGTTAAAATATTCAAAGAAATTGGTTATTTCTGTTGAGTCATCTGATTCAACTACAGTAGTTAAATTCCATGAATCAGGCCCACTACCGCTCTGCAAGGCATCAATATCGCTATTAATCCTTTCAAGTTCAGCACTAATATCCGTAGTTTCAATATTATTCCCCGGAATCATCGTAGTACCAGCAAGAATCTTATACTTAGTCTTATATAGAGTGCCGTTAATATACACCAGTTCCCCGGCTTCGTAGTCCCTACTTGCTACAAAACTCTGCTGATTATCTGCAATCCCGCCAGAAGTATTCAATTTCTCCTGCACTTCTGCGCTCAAATCGCTTTCCGGAATACCATTACTTGGCTTGCTATATGTTCCAAGACCAAGACTCTCACTTGTATTATTCCCGGCATTTAAAGTATGTCCATTAATCTGCGGTTTATTATTCAAACCAGTATAATCAGTTGTGCCACCAGTACCGCTACCACCAGCATTAATTCTATCCTGCACATCCTGACTCAGCGTGTCCCAAGGAATACCACCAGTCGGTACACTATAAGTACCAAGCCCCAAATCAGCAGGACTATTATTACTCGGTGCGGCTTTCAACTCTTTATTATTAATAATATACTTAGTTACTCCGCCTGTTCTATTCAACTTATCCTGCACACTCTGGCTCAAATCGCTCTCAGGAATACCTGTGGGTGGTTTCCAGTAAGCAATGTCAGCTTTCAGCGCAACTTCATTAATAGCGCTAACAAGGTCTGTCTTGCTCTGAGTAGACAGGTTACTAAGATTACCAATTTCTGCTTTGATACTCTCAAGCATTTCAGTAAACTGAGTAATATCTTCAATTCCCTCAATAGTCCCAATAATCTTCTCAATTTGCTCGACATCCCCGGTCAAGCCCTCAATATACTTAGTGAGTTTCGCCAGAACCTCATAATAGCTCAAACTATCGTCAAACACTAGCGGCATGACACTCTGCACCCACCAGCGGAAAGGTCTATCGTACATTTTCATTCCTCCTTGTCACCAGACCAGCATGAACAAATCGCTTAATTCATCAATAATTCTAACATCAATATTAATCAAATTATCCCTATATTCCCTAATATTCTTAGCATAACTTCTTCCGGGGAATTTACCAGCAACATGCTCAACGTAATCCTTCGTAGTAGTAAAATTACCCGTTTCGCTCTGTGAACCAGTAACATTCCCATTACTTGTATTAACATTATGCCCTTCTCTATGATTAGTATTTTCCCCTTCATTCTCATCAATAGTAGCATTTGTAAGATATTCATCATTTTCAATCCCAATAAGCCCACCTTGAGGGGTATCACTAAACTTATTAACTCTCTTATTTCTTCCAGTAGCGCTCCCATCTTCTTCAAAGCTACCAGTATCAGTATTCGTATTTACCGTATTACTCTGCCCAGCCCTATTATTTTCGCCCTCATCTTTTCCAGTTGTAGTTCTATAGTAATCAGCATCAAACAAGGGATTATATTTCAGCGTTGTACTGTAATACAAATCATTGTAATAGGGCATAATTTCGTTCATCTTTGTTTCCAGCTTCAATCTCCAAAGACCAACGGTTTCAAACCCAATCTCCCTTGTATAGTAATGCTTCAAAATCTTAGTACAAAGTACCTGTCTATAGTCTTCATCCCAAATAGGAAAATCAAAATTAAAAATCTTCTGCCAAGAATCTTTGATATAATCTGCAACACTTCCCTCGGTTCTACCTGAGTTAACTTCGCAGATATATCTGACCTCAGTTGTGTACTTACTCATTTCACACACTCCTTACTCTTTAAGCATAGGAGTAGCACTTCCATGGTCTTCTTCACTCTCATTCTTAATCATGTTTCTATCGTCGTCAGTTTGTCTGAAATCTTCCCTATAGTCAACACTAATCTCAATTCCGAACATATTATTAATCTTTTCACAGGCTTCTCGCCTAATTTCAAGTCTGGTATACCTACTTGCTATAGTGCCGCCCATGTTTCTTGTAACTTCATCACTGACAAGCCTTTCTTTCTTCTGATAACTAATATTACTAATACCCAAATATGTTAGTGCTTCATTCCAAAGTTGCATTTTAATCTGGTACAATTTATCCGCGACAAATGGAGCGCCTGTGCTAATAGCCTTAATATCTTTTACATTTAGTTCCTTTTGCCCAAAGATAAACGGGTAATTACCGTCATACTGTTCATAAAGATTCTGCATACTAAGCCTTTCATTTTCATTGCACAGAATAGCAACAGGAGTCTTTTGCGCTTTACAGTTGACAGCAATACTTTCCTCCAAGTCACTAAGTAAACTCGCATAATGGTCAACAGTATAACAGCTTGGAATTCTCAAATAGTTATTAAAAATAACAACGCTATTAGTTTCATTAAGTTCTTTCTTATAATTAGTATTCTTGCTATATGCCACCCTTCTCGTTGGCATATCATCAAGGTCATATGGCCCGCTTAGCATAACAGGAAGACAAAGGAACTCATCTAAATCTTCATCCTTAAAGAAAACAGTAGCGCCCTTGTAATACTCATGGTATTCAATCTGTCTATCATTCAAGAATGTTCTCTGTTCCTTGGGTATCTTATCAAATTTCCATTCAATCATGCTCATGCCAAGTTCCATAAGCTGATTTCTATACTTCACATAGCTATTAATATTTCCACCAAGTGCTCTTTTATCTTTATTACTTCCCCATTTAGTCTTAGTTTTAGCCATTACCTTCACTTCCTTCTATCGGGGTGTTTGGGTTCACTTCGGGGTCAAAGTTTCCAAAAGTCGCAATGGGTTGCCAGAACCTAATACCTTTATCAAATATACCCTCAATTACTCTTTTCATATCACCGGGAATAAGTCCATCAAGGCTACATCCGACTGTCTTAACATAACTATATCTCGGCCTTGCGTTAAGAATAGGAGTACCAACTCTGTTAGTCTTATATCCATACATATCAAAAAATTTATCAATAATAGCGGCATACTCAGTCCGAATCTGCTTATAGTACCAAGAAAAGGTCATCTGCCCAGCCTGATAAATCAGACTTGCGTTATTATTTCCATGAACTTGCGGCGGTCTTCTACTATGGTCATAAAGACTTCCAAGAGCGGCAAGAGTACCGCCAATAAGTCCGACCCCCGGTTGCTGAACACTAAGATTTGCAAACGGTTGCATCTGTGGAGCGCCTACATTCCCTGCAAGTTGCGGCACATTACTGCCAAAAATACCCGGTAAACCAGCGGCGCTCATACCAATCGTGCCGCCGATAAGCGTTGCCCAGCTTGCGGCAAGCCCACCAGCCGTAGCACCAATCATACCAGCATTTTGAGCAAGCCACGCTTTAAAGCTATCAATGGTATAACTGCACATCGGAAAACCAGTAACAGTAATTTCATCATCAAAGTTAGGCAGATTCAAAACGCCATTATAATTAATCGGCGCACAATACATCCCCGGAGTCATAGAACAGTTGCCCCAAATACTGAACACATCATACTCTTGTTCATAAGGGTCAACAAAGTTCTCAACTTTATACTCAGCGGTATTGCCAGCATTATTAGTAATATAAAGCACATTATAAGGATAGCAAAACAGTTTTTTATTTCTCGGTGTATAGCTATCAATAGTTTCCTTGCGCATGACTCTCATTCTTTTAGCCGCACAACCGTGCTGATATTCGTCCTCATTAGTTGGGACAAATTCTCTTGGCATCATGAAAATAGCTACAATAGCGTCAGCGTCAGCACTACCAGCTAATGCGTCAAGTCCTCTGTTCAGTTCATTAATATAAGTTAAATCATCAGTTATGGGAAAACTATAATATCTGATACCACTATAATAATCTCCACCGCCATTCTGCCCAAGAAAACCGGGGACAATAACACCATAGTTTTTAGGAAATTGTTCATCAGTGACATCAACACTACTTGCAAGAATAACAGTTCTCTGATACTCAAATCTGTTATTCATGAAGGATACACCAGTTGGCGACTCAGGGTCTTCCATATAGCACTCTGCCATGTATGCCCTATATGGCCCTGTTTCAAGTCCTTCATCAAGTGTATGTTCGCCAAGCAAATCTGTAACTGTATGTTCTCTTTCAATTAAGCACTGATTAAAATTCCAATCAAACATGTAAGTCTGAATAGGGTCAATATGATAAACAATCGTTACAGTATTATTGTTCAGATACTCCGTACTATCAATGAAAGCATAGAACCATTTGTTTTCAAAACTTGTATTCTTAAATGCCATATAGTTAGCATTATAAACAGCGGCAATAATCTTATCCTTATATACTTCACTTGTAATATCATTTTCAAAACCAATCTTAATAACACCTCTTGACATCCTTGTATAGCTATTCTTAGTAAGTGTAATAGGTCTAAATGCTTCAAGATAATTGTACTGCTGTTCAGCGCTTACAAACAGCACCGTGTTCTCCATATTTGGGTCAAATGGCACAGGCGCTCCAGTAGTATCAGTAGTATAAATTTTAACTATGCTATTAGGTTCAACATAACTCATAAGCTCACCCCTTCATTAAAATAGGGGAAGATTTAATTCTTCCCCTATGCTTAACACTATTTCTAACTTAAACCTTCGCCATCGTGACGGTAGCGCCAGTAGCAACAGTCTTGAGGTTAACGGTAGCGGTGTACTGAGTATCACCAATCTTACCAGTAACAACAGCGGCAGTAGCATTATCAAGCGCAGTAGCCGGGACAAAGATTGCGCCGTAAGGCTGAACAGCAATACCAAGTTCAGTAAGTGCCTCAGTCTGGACAAACACCATATTCCTATCAGCAAGACCATTGACAGCGGTGGGCTGGAGAGTAATGACCTTCGCATAGTCGGTGACATCTACATCACCCACAGTGTACGCAACACTCGCAGGAGCGGTGATAGTAGCGCTATCATCCACAAACACGATAGCATTTGCAAACGGGCTCACGCTGATAGTCTTCCACACATGGTAGAAATAATTCCACCTGAGACCGCTGGAAATGAATTTCTCAGCAAACTGGTTAAGGTTATCATAAACTTGAAACCAGTTCTCATCCATAATGAGCGCCTTAACATTCCCCATCAGCGTCAGTTCAGCGGCAGTGATTTCCTCAAGGCCATCACTTTCCTCACGGATGACTTCAAATCTGTCATTGTCAAAACTAGTAAAGTCATCAATCAGGAACAGCGAACCCATGAAGTCAGCTTTGCTCATGTTGAACGCACTTGCAAGCACATCCACATCGAAGTCAGCGTTGAACTGAGCATCCATGAAGATGACCTGTCTTTCCTTCGGGGTGGTGGTCTTGACGGCGGCGGCATTGTAGTCACTACTCATGAACGGGAGCAGGTTGCTCTTGCCACGGAAAGCCTTGGCATAGTTGTGCATGTCAGAGCCATCAACAGCGATGGGCTTGAGCTGGCCTTTGGTAACACCCTTAATGATGAGATACTTGAACAGAAGGAACTCATCGTAGTTGGCGGCAGTGTAGACAGAATCAACAATGTAGGAGATGAGATTGGTGACACCCTCTGCGTTAAGGAAAGCCTGTTTAAGCTGTTCCATGCTGACCGAAACAGGATAGATAACCTGCCAGTTCATGGCATGGAAAGCAGACTTCACATTGGGCTTGTACTGCTTGAACTCTCTCGCCTCAGCCTTTTCCTGAGAGAAGGTGAAAGCCTTAGTGATACCCACGAAGATGTCTTCGATAGTTTCACCGTAGTCAATCATGCCCTTCTTAAGTCTGGCATAGGGGTTATTGAAGGTGGCAGACTGAACACGAACAGCGGCGATACGGTTTACCAGAGCGTTGATAAACTCATTCGCCATGGCGGGAGTACCATAAAGCACTTCACCCACGCGAGGAATGTCGACATTAGTTTCAACGGCTGGAACTTGATTCTGATAAGCCAGAGAAGCGTTGTCACGAATAACATTAAGAATATCAATAGTAGAAGCATTAAGCGTAGATGCGGCAATTCTATGTGCCATTACATTTCACTCCTTTGTAGTAAATAAATCTTCAAACCTTCTGGGCTTTTTCGGTTCGTCATCTTCGTCATCTTTGACATCTTCCTTTTTACCCATAAAGGCATCACGGTATTTCTTTCTCCACGACTTGTCAAGGTCATCTTTCTCCTGTTTAAGAGCGGCAATGGTATCTTGCCCACCCTCAGCAAGAGTGTCTTTCATGTCAGTCATGAAGTTCAGCACATTGTCATCGGTGTTTTCATCACCAATGATAGCGCTAAATTGGGACATCAGTTCTTCTTGTGTTCTTACCATTGTTAATATCTCCTTTTCCAATATGGTTTTAAGTATAAAGTAAAATTAAATCTGCCTGATTGAACCGGAACAGGACCGGGTGGATTTTGCATAAGGTAATCATACCAATAACGTGCATTTGCTTGTCGTGCGGCTTCGCCACCTACACCACGTTCATAGTTGGTAAAGAATACAAGAGCAAGTGTTTCTGGGTCAAGAGTAGAATGTGTGAACTGTTCAAACGATAATGGGTAAGCTGGCTTAGTCTGCCATTGATAACCTTCACCCATTTCAAGCTCAAACATTATTCTACCAAGCTGTTTATCATAGTTGGTTCTCCAATCTGTTCCAGCCCACTCAGCATATTTCCACCACGGTGTCCATTGTACAAGTCCAAATCCTATGGTATCTTCTGCATAGCTTTCAATAGGTCTGTCATATTCCCATTGAGCCGGGTTAAGTGTTGACTCAGCTTGCATGTTGCCAATCATCCCAGCTATGGAATTGTAAGTCCAGCCCTTGGAATTGAAGAATGAAGCAATTATATTAACATTCTGCGCTCTTTGGTCATTAGTCCAGTTTTGTGCTTCTGTGCCATTTGTCCAGAGAGATACCCAGTTAGCCATCTGAATCACCACTAACAAAGGTAAGCTGAATTGAGTTATACTTATTTAGGTCTACTGTTATTTCTAATGTTTCTGTGCCATTAATTTCGATAGGCACAAGCCCATTCTCCCTGTCGTATTCTTCGGCACGTTTGAGGATTTCGTCAATGGGAAGTTCTGCGGCTATAGCGTTTACAATGGTCATGATTTTATCATAATCATACCCAGCCGCTTCAAGTCTACGCTTGCGCTCAAGATTCTCTCCCCATTTGCCTTGAAAGATTTCTTTTGCTATCTCTTGATTCGTTTTCATGGTAGCGCTTACTCCTTCTCATGCTTGCCAGTAAACTCAGGCTCTACTTTAGGGAGTTTTTCATCAGCGAATACTTTGCTCAAGGCATCACGCAAGTTCGGATTCATAGCGCAGATGTTTTCAATTACACTTGCGGTTTCCATGAACACGATGTACGTTGAAATAGCTCCAGCAAAAGGCACATCAACATTAACGCCAATCATCGGCAAACAATATTGGCAAACATAACCGAAGATAACGGCAAGAAGTTCGCCAACCTTACGCATCAACCCAGTTCTCATGACGGAACTATTCGTAGATGCAGTAATAAGAGCCTTTAGCCAGCCTGTCAGTACATCAAATGCGATGAAAATGAGAGCCACGATTAAGGGTGTTACATTCAATATCGTATCCTCCTTTCCACCGTATTCCCTATTAAAAAGTATACCATACTTGACAGAAAAAGTCAAGTATGGTATAATATAGTATAAAATAGTTATGGAGATGATATTATGCCTAAATACTACGATGGAACTAAACTGCTGTCAATGAAAGACCTTGACGGGAATACCCCTGAGATATTCATGGTAACTTCAAACAGGACAGCGGGAAAGACTACTTATTTTAACAGGCTTGTATTCAACCGATGGTTAAAGAATAAGTCCAAATTCATGCTTGTTGATAGATTCAAGGATGAAATGGACGGTATCGCAGAAAGATACTGGAAGGATATAAATGGCTTGTTCTTCCCTGAGTGGGAAGTGTTCAGTAAGAAACAAGCGTCAGGGGCTTACCATGAACTGTTTGCAAGAAAAATTGGAGAAGAAGTTGCAGAGAGTTGCGGATATGCTGTCGCATTGAATAGTGCTGATAAACTCAAAAAGCTGAGTCACTTCTTTAGTGACACAGATTGTATGCTTTTTGATGAATTTCAGAGTGAAACAAATCATTACTGTCCAAATGAAGTAAGTAAGTTTCAGTCACTTCATAAAACTGTTGCCAGAGGTCAGGGAAAGCAGAGAAGATACGTTCCTGTGTATATGTGCGCAAACCCTGTCACGATTCTGAATCCGTATTATGTTAATATGAATATCTCAAGCAGACTTAATAGTAAAGTCCGATTCTTGAGAGGGCATGGCTTTGTGCTTGAACAGGGGTACAATGAGGACGCCGCTAATGCTCAGAAAGAAGGCGGGTTTGATGCCGCCTTTAGTGGGAGTAACTATCAACTATATTCAGCGGAAGGAACGTACTTAAATGATTCAACTGCTTTCATCGAAAAGCCCAATGGTAAGGGACGCTATCTTACGACCATTCGATATGATGGGTGCGATTATGGCGTTCGGTCTTTTGACCATGACGGTATTGTGTATTGTGATAACCGACCGGATAACAACTTCCCGACCAGAATTGCGGTCACTACTGACGACCATAACATTAATTATGTTATGCTTAGGAACAATGATTTATTTATCTCAAATATGAGATACTTCTTTGAGAGAGGTTGTTTCCGATTCAAAGACATGAAATGCAAGGAAGCTGTGTTAAAGCTGTTAAGTTATTAATGGTATCTGCATCTGTTTTCTATGATTGAGAATACGGGAGGACACAGTTGGAACATACTGCCCGTTCAGTCTTGTCGGATTTGTCAGCCGCTTTCATAGTACAGATGTTACAGATATAAAAATCCCTACCAGTAATGGTAGGGATTTCTCTTTATCTGAGAGGGGTTATTTCGATGGATTCTATTCCGATTTCGTCTATGATAAGACAACCGCCAGTAGTGTGGAAAATGGTTAAACATTTGGGATGTGTGATTCCGAAGTCGAAGGCGATTATATCACGTTCAAATCTATCGCCATTCCATACCATAGAGAGATGATAATTATTTGAGTTCTTCATGACGCTCTCTCCAGTGCAGTTTCCGTGCCAAACGTGAACGGACATCTTGGGGTTTCTTGTGCTTGCCTTGGAACGGTTCAGATACAACAGCGTACCTGTCAGACATGCGGAAAGTGAATGTTACATCGGATTTACGGTAAGAACCGTTAACAAGTTGCTGAGACATTTTATCCCTCCTGAACAAAATCTTCAAGCCACTGTTGCCAGCATTTTTGACAGTTATGAGTTTTGCTGTTTAACCAATGATAAGGGCATGACACAGGTTCGTACCCGTCAAGCACGAATTTAATGGGGCAACCTTCGCTGATTATTTTGGAGAAGGTTTCAGCGCCTTGCTTTGTTAAGTATAAGCCGATACCCATGTTCTCCATTTTAATCATTTTTCTTTCTGAAGCCATTCAGCACCCCTCGATATAGGTTGCGGCTTCATCTGCGACATGGAGAAGCCATGCAAGTTTGTTGTTGCTGTACACTTCACCGGGGTTAGAGTATTGGGATTTGTCCCATGCACCCATGTGGTGAAGAATAGCGGCATATTCCATTTCGGTCAGTTGCATGAATCGCATGACACGGAAACAACTGCAAGCGCCATGGGCGGCAATTTTGGTAGCACCTTTTGCTCGGAACTCTTGAACCTGCTCCCAGATACCTGTATCAGGATTCTTGACATTGCGATTATAAGGCTCATAGAAGTTCACTTTGCAGAGGTCGTGAAACAAGCATACGATAGCAGATTCCTCAAGAAGTAAAGCATCATTAGCGTCATAGCCGAAACGTGGGGCAATGTTCCAGAACTGTTGATAGACGGCGAGAGAGTGTTCAACAAGACCACCTTCATGTGAACCGTGGTAACGTCCAGAACAAGGGGCAGAATAAAAGTCAGTGCTTGCAAGCCATTTGAGCAAATCTTCCAGACCGGGGCGGGTTATGGCTGTACGGGCTTCGGTTTCAAATACGAATTGATTGTTGTTAATCATATTTCCTCCTTAAATGGCAACCTGTAAGGCAATTTCTAATTCATCTAGTATAAAGCCAAATGCGAGTATTTTTCTACGCATGTACTTGTACGGCGTTTCATCAACTTTGCCAATGAATAATGCTTTACCACCTTCCACTATTCTTATCTGTTCACAGGTAGTTAAATCAAGGAAGTCTATTAAGCTCATAAAAAGAACACGCTCCGTTTCATTGTGTAGTAATCTGATTGTAAGACTATACCGCCGTCTATGTGGTGCGGCATAAGTTTTCCGGGAACTTTTAACCCTACTTTGAAGTCTTCTATTGTGCGGGTTTCTGTTAGGAACTGTACTTCATCCGGGGTTAACGGTTTGTGACGTAAAGTAAGTTCAACTCCTTTGCTTAAAAGGTGTGATACATAGGGTTTGAATGAGTGAAGGAATAACTCTTTGCATGTGTCAGGCATACCAGCGCATTTGACTTCCCAAAATGGGTGTTTGGGTGGGTTTAACTGTTGAACAGGAATTAGGTTCTCATGTGTGATATGCTCTGCGTATGTTTTCTGACGAATGAATACTGCTTCATCCCAGCAAGATTCCAGTTTCCAGCAACAAAAGGCATTGTTGTCAACTTTTATACCTTTCAGTTTCTCGGGAGGAAGGTCGCAATGGATAGAATCAGTATCAGCATAAATAAAACCGGGTTTGGTAAGTCCATAGTAGTTTGCTTGTGCCGCCCTTATTGTGAAGTTTCTTGCGTAAGAGGTAATTGCTGAACCAACGGGAATGTAGCCGGGTTTCTTATCCTTCTCTACCACAGTGAAGTACCCAACGCTATTATCGGGTTTGAGAAACGCAACCTTGAAAGAGGAATCCTGTGATGTAGCCATTTTACCGTACAGGTTATTAAGAAACAATTTGGCGATTTCTCTTTTTGCACCTTTACTGTGTATCTTAATCTCCCGGTACTTGTTAATGTATTCGTCAAATATACCACTATAGGCTCTGAAATAGCATCCATCAAGGATTTCGCAGTTATAAAGTTCATAGTGTTCAAGGATAAGGGCGAAATCTGTTTGTGTAAGCGTGAGCAAGACTGACGAATCTGTGATTTCACCCGTAAGCGTTTTTCTTCTCTTGTGGTAGCCGTCATCCACCAAGGAATGGATGTCAGAAGTTCGTAACCACTTATTAGCTTGATAGTACGGGCTGTTTTTGATTTGAATACAAGGTAAATGTTTGGGCTTGATTTGAAATTCTGTGCGGATGCGGATGAAGTAATAATGTTCACCGTCCTTTGCTTCATCAGGGATATAGTTGCCAACCCAGAATTGTGGCAAACCACAAGGATACTTGTTACCTGATTCTGAGTGCATCATTGAGGGGTACAAACTGTTTACATCAGCTGTAGTTCCGTTGTAATGCTTAACGTCTGTTTTTTCTTCTACTGCATAGCACCAGCCGCCACGGTAGGAGTTACGGATGTAGTCACCAGCGGTAAGAGAACCGAAGGTATCTTTGTCGATTGGAATGTCGTAAAGGTTGGGGAAGTGTTCATCGAAATCAGGGAAGGGGTTAAACTTGTTTTTGTACTCCTCAAGACAGCAAGCACCAATGGTGAGCGCTGTGTGGCCCTGTTCACGCATTATCTCAAGTGCTTCTTTTACAACAAGAACGTCATTGGAAATGTACTCTTTTTCCTTATCAGTAATTTCGGAATTTGCTGCACGGAATCCAGTGTATTCGATTGAGGTTTTACGATGCTTCGTGCCAAAGGATTCACCAATGCGCTTGACAGAGATTGGAAGAAGTTTTAAGCTATCTCTGAACTCGATGTAGTAGCGACCATTCTTGAGGGTTATGTTGTACCACATGCCTTTGTCAGAAATGGAATAACGGTAAGTGCGGTCTTGCATGAATTTCTTTTCGATGAAAGAACCTTCGGCCTTGGTGGGGTCTTCTTGTACAAATGCTGGCTTGAAGCTGGTGGAAGTCATGAGATAGTGAAGGATAAACTCGCCGTCAAACTTGATGTTATGAAAGTAGATTATGGTGTTGCAATCAATGGCGAGGATGTAGTCGAATAGTTTGTCGATGGAGTTGAAAATAACTACATCCTCTGTGTACAGTTCAACGATTGCCGCCGCCCACACTTCTGTATGCGTTTGACCGGGGTAAACAGTTGTTTCAAAATCCGCACTAAAGATGCGTGGTCTTTGTGTCCTCATTGTCAATCGTTGTAGTCAAATCCTACCCAGCCTTCGTTTTCAAGGCGTTCAGACTCATGCGCTGACAATGGTCTACCAAGATTTAGGATAGTGGCAAACTCGGCAACGGCGGTAGATTCTTCCTCATAACCGGACGAACCTTTGCGCTTGTACTTGATAGCTTTTTCTGCTGTTGCGGTCAACTGTGCGGCATTTTCTTCAAGATAGTTTAAATATCCTTCGTAGTCACCATAAGCGTCTGCCGCTTCAAGCACTAAACGCCCAAGGGTGTCCTTCATGCCATCAACTTCACGGTCAACAGTGATGGAATTGATATTGGCATCTATCCATGCTTCAATTTCGTCACGGCTCACAAGTGTTTCACGATAACCGTCTTCGTCTGGTTCTTCGTCTGATTCTTCTGGAGACTGGGATACAGGTTGCGGAACATCTGGGATATTGTTGATAAAGTCTTTCTCTGATGGTGGTTTATATGGCGGTTTTGGTTTATATATTTCTGGCATTTTGTTTTCATATCGGTACTCATATTCTTTGCGGTATTGCTCTCTTGTAGGTTCATCTAAATTTTTCCACACCATTTCTTTAAGTCTTTGGATAGCGCTTTTTGTAGCTCTATCTGGTTTAGTTGGAATGTCAGCAACGGCATGAAATTTTCTAACCCAATCACCAGCTCTGTTCAATAATCTTTCCATTTCTTTGTTCCAATTTTTACGGGATTCAGAAAGATTATCTCCACGGTAAAAGAATTGGTCATATTTGGGCGATGAATACCGCTTTTTTGCCAAATGATAACACCTTCCTTTGCTTTAATATGACAAAATCCCTATCGGGAATGATAGGGATTTTATCTTTACAAGGTGCTGAGTGACTTAGAGGGCGAGAGCGCAGGTGATGAAGGATTTACCCTTGTAGTTCTGAGAGGGCTTTTTGAGAACGTCAATGGAGTATTCCTCACCGGGCGCTTCATCTGCCATGACATCGAAGATGTCTTTGAAACTGGTGAAGAAGGACTCAGAACCAGTAACGAACTTGTTACCAGCGTTGTCAATGATGACATACTTGATGTAATCCTTGTCCTGCTTCGACTTCTCGTTGTGAACGTCAAGGATGACATAGGCAACGGGGGTAATGGTCAGAACGTCAACGTCATTGAGGGCGGTATCAAGGGGCGTGGCGTTGGAGTAATCCTTGAGCGCAATCTTTTCCTTCGCAGTCAGTTCACGACTTGCTTCACGAATTTTAACAGAATAACCTTCCATGATTTAGACTCCTTTTTAAGTTAAGATTTTTAGGATTCGGCGGTAAGGGGAGAACGAGTTTTGGGGTCAAGCTCGACAGCGTGAGCCATGAAGTCTTCGAGGGTGATACCGTAAACTTTTTCGTCAACAGTGACGTCAACGATTTCGATGAACTTCACGGTATCGGTGTCCACCTTTGCGGCTACAGCCTTTTCGAGCTTTTTAGTGTCAGCAATGGGAGGTGCGATGGTGACAGAAGTGTTAAAAGGCTCAGCGGTTTCCTTGTTGAAAGCGAGAGCAATAACATTCTGCTTGCTGATACTGCGAGTAAAAGGGAATTTCTTGGACATGATTGTACTCCTTTCTTTAGTGATATTTTTGTGTGCGTGCTGTGAATAGGATTGCGGCTTAACGGAGTTGCACCGTTGTACACTGTGAGCCGCATAGAGTGAGCGCCAGCCATCGTGCCATAGCTATAGGCGCTCCACGATAAAAATGCTCTGCCCGGAGCGGTCGTGGCGGCAAGTTGTGAGACACGCCATGCCGCAGTAATAATATACCATAAGTCAAGGGAAATTGCAAGAGGAAAATGCGAGAAATATTGGCAAAAGTTTCACAATGTGCACGGATTAGGAAAATGGCGCGTGGTAGTTAGCAGAGGGTAACTTTGGGCACATGAGGGAAATGGTAGAGCCGTTAAGACTCTACCATTTGCTCAGCTTGCTGTTCACAATAGTCAATAGCTTTCATGACTGCTTTACAAACACGGATGTACTTGCAATCGTGGCAAGCGCCTACTGATTCGCAGTGAGAGTGCGGCGCTAATTTGCCAAGGCCACCGCTTAGGATAGTTCCGATTGCTTGATAGTCTTCTTTCGTGAAGTTTGCTGAATAAACACGAATCATAATTATCCCTCCACCAGTACACAATTTGTAATGCTTGTTTTGTAACCATTGTGCAAGTAGGCATAAACAGTTTGAACTCTACCATAGTTATCACGCCACGGCTTGAGGTCTACTACAACACCTACTGTGCCAATAGGAACTTTTCTACCTTTGACAACCTTTACCGTGTCGCCAATGCAAATTACACCGTTATGATTAAGATATTTACGGCGAACTTCTTCATTTATAGGCATGTAATAAAGTTCATCATCGTCCCTACTACAATCAGAATAGTCATAATCGCGTACGCATTTTGTGAACACTTCTTTTGTGTCAGGATTGAAAAAAGTTGCGACAACATAAGAACCACCTTCTTGTGCAACCTTGAAAAAACCTTCACGCATATTTTCACCTCCATTTCTATTTTTATTTCACAGTGTTCTCACAAGCACACATTGTGCTTGTGGCCGGGTTTTACTCGGCATAATGCTGATGGTCTACCATTTTCTTTCCGTACTTGCGAAAATCAGACTCAGACATGGCGTATAGAGCTTCGATGGGCTTGAGGTTTTCAATGAGAATTGCCTTTTCGTTGTCAAGCTCAATGCTCTTTGCGTACTTGTCAAGCTTTTTGGACATGTCAGCGGGTACAGAAACTTCACGCTTGCACAGCTCACGGGTATCGGTGGACATGTAGAGATATTCACCGATAAAACCCTTGACTGTTTTGGTAATCATGTTTCGTGTTTCCTTGCCACGCTGGTCATACGGCTTTGCATACTTGAGAAAATCGCTTTCGTCCATGCCATACAAAACAGTTTCCTTGTCAATCTTGCTGACTTCGACGAGCTTGCCAGAGATGATAGAGGGATTGCGGCGAATGTACTTTTCCGCCGTAGTGGTAAGAGTGCAAAAGTCAGGAAGTACAACGATGGCGTCAAGAAGATTACCATTTTCGTACACCTTGCAAGTAGCAAGGCAAGTAGTGAAAGAACGGGTGACAGTGTTACGCATGATTTGTGTTCTCCTTTATAAAAATATTTTTATTCAATCACATGTGTGATTGTGAGAACACTGTGATAACTGACAGCATACTTGCGCGCGTCCGCACAAGTCAAGTTTGTCTGATACTTGCAAACAGTGGGCTTGTCTTTGATGTTTAGTACAAGCGTGTTATGTTCGTGGTTTACGTCAAGGATTCCACGTTCCTAATGGATTTTCACATCAAACCCCTATATGGACGAACGGCAAGTTTCAACCCGTATCTTTCCGCTCAACTTGCAAAGAGCATGCGACGTGCATTTAACGAATAGCACGACATATCACGGCGGCGCTTTAGTTGCCAGCAACACTACAGATTTTAACGCTATCTGTGAACGTGTGACGCGCACAAGTATGCTGTCAGTTTACAGGCGGCATATTTGAGCGGCAAGTTATTATTTATGCAATGTATCTAATGCTATTGGTGCAATAGGTGTACGGCGCAAAATCGTGAAAAAACTTGTTAATATGCTGGGCGCTTGTTGCGGTGTAGCCGTAAACGAATCTCAAAGCGTCAATGCAAAGTCCGTCAGACTTACGAACCGCCGCCACTATGGTATTATATGACATGAGATAATAGTAATCAGAATTTACATAAATCCATGCGGTGCAAGTTCTAAGTCTGGAATACGGCTGAATCTGAGAAACTTCCATAGATTTACACGCCTTGCGCCATGCGGAAAGTGCGTGTACATTGTTATCTGTAATCTGAGCTTTAGTCATAATATTGTACCTCATTTCTATGATTAATATTTGCCGCTCAAATATGCCGCCTGTTGCTTGTGCATGAATAGCCGCACAATGGCGGCTATGTTTACTTTTCAGTTTTGACAAACTTGAGAAGTGCTTGCTCTACACAATCAATAGCGGCAAGCTGAACGGCATATGCTTCATACTGTTCTTTACTCCAATCATCAGTGTTTGCACCATACAATTCCATGCTGGACAATGTATCGTCTTTCAAATACTTGAGCGTATTCATGATAGCTTCGGCGGAATTGATACGATTTTTCATAGCAGTAAACATAGTTCTATACCTACTTTCATAAATAGTCCGTAGTTATACGGCTATTCATGCACAAGCAATTCCGTGAGTGTTTCACATGAAACACCTTCATCTGTCCATTCGGTTGGTGCGCAAAATGGGCGCACTTCTCCCCTACCGACAGGCTACGGACAATGTATGCACCAGCCACGGCGCGCTTTTCAAGGTACTTTCAAGAGTAGTACGGTAACCGCACGTTGGCACGCACGCCATCCTCACGTTCAACTCTTGCAAGGCTTATCAGGGTGTAGGGTATCCACGCGCGAGGACTTACCCCGCACTCAGAACCCCTTTATTAACTTGTCTACCTCCTTCCTTTGATGGTACTATATTACCACCGTTTACCCTAATTGTCAAGCGCAAATTGTGACATGATTGGTGGCATGGTTTTACAAATTTTGGCGTAAAATCATATCATTTACGCAAATTGTGATAATAACGAAAATTATTTACATAATATTGCGAATTATGTTTACCATATTTGGTTAACATAATTGTACAGCCATGAAAAAATTAGCGTGTGCTAATTGTACAAAATTTGGCGTTACGTTTTGGGGAAAATGACGTAAAACGGTGGATGATGGGGCTG
>Ga0326512_10001341_pt1 | contig 19274 bp, 19 predicted proteins | sample 1_2617_0518_D_FD_203652 | JGI IMG/M metagenome (GOLD analysis project Ga0326512, IMG submission 203652) | Bovine rumen microbial communities from UC Davis, California, United States - 1_2617_0518 | ecosystem: Host-associated > Mammals > Digestive system > Stomach > Rumen | place: USA... | reverse complement strand
TGTCTCCCCTGCGCAAGGCCGACGATGCCATCGAACTCGACAATTCAGACATGACAATCGAAGAACAGAAGCAGTGGCTACTGAACAAATTCAGAGAAACGACTGGTACAGAATGATGAAGATAACGACCCTTCGAGCCGTTGACAGATGGAGAGCCTTTGTCCTGCTGCTGTGCCTGCTGACCGCAACAATGGCTACAGCCCAGACCCGCTATTGTGCCACATGGCATGACTACCAGAACGGCAACTGGAAAGACGCCGAGGCCGATATACGACTAATGTCTTCGACCAAAGAAGACACGTTGGCACTGACCGTCAACAGCGACAACAAAAAGATGCGCTATGTGCTGCAGCGCTGTTTTTGCATGGAGCACAAGGGATTGCTGTATCTGAATCTGCGCCCTTTCAACCGCTTCGGCGATGTGTTTGTGAGAGCCTGGCGTATGAACGACGGAAAATTGCTCTTTGCCCGTCAGGAAATGACGGCAGGCAATAGTCTGACGATTAGCCGGAGTTCGGCCACACACAAGCTGAAGGTGAACACGCCCCGCAGCTATAACAACATGGAAAACCTGGTGTGCTATGTGGCAGCATGGGATGAACGCCGACAGGAGCTGCGCCTAGGCGGTGTGATGCAGGAGCAGTCTGCACAAGAGGTCATCCGCCTGTTATTGAACAACGGCACCATAAAATAACACGATATGAAAGAAATAAAGAATCAGACATTTGGAGGCGAGCGTCCACTCTTCGCCACTCACGACTTGCGATTAGAACACGTCACCATCACCGATGGTGAGAGCGGCATCAAACAATGTCAGCGCATGGAGGCCAGTCACTGCAAGTTCTATGGCAAATACCCTTGGTGGCATGTCGACGACGCCTTGATAGAAGACTGCTATTTTGCGGAGGGGTCGCGATCGGCCATCTGGTATACCAACAATCTGGTGATGCGGCGCTGCCGTATCGACGGTCCAAAGTTTTTCCGCGAGATGAAGAATGTGGAGCTAGAAGATATGCAGATATGCGATGCCGACGAGACATTCTGGCGGGTGGACGGTCTGAAGCTGAAGAATGTGCGCCTGCATGGCGGCACCTATCCGTTTATGTTCTCACAGAACATTGTGGTCGACGGACTGGAGAGTGATGCAAAATACGTGTTCCAATACTGCAAGAACGTGGAGGTACACCATGCTAACATCCTGACCAAAGACTCTTTCTGGGAGTGCGAGAACGTCACCATCTACGACTCAACGTTGGATGGTGAGTATCTGGCTTGGCACTCGAAAAATGTCCGACTGGTGAATTGTCATCTGGCAGGCGAACAGTTGCTGTGCTACTGTCAGGATCTGGTATTGGAGCACTGCACCATTGATGCGGCCTGCGACCGTATGTTTGAATATTCCACCGTCCAGGCTGATATCCGCGGACATATCGAGAATATCAAGAATCCCACCAGCGGACATATCATTGCCGACTCCATTGGCAGCATCACCATCGATGAGAATGTGAGACAGCCCAATGACTGTGTAATAGAAGCAAGAGGCAAGAAGTAAGAAGTAAGAAGCAAGAAGTAAGAAGCAAGAAGCAAGAGGCAAGAGGCAAGAAGACATGAGATACGACTTTGATGAAATCATAGAGCGAAGAGGCACTGGTTGCGTCAAATGGGATGAAAACCCTAATCAGGATGTTATTCCCTTGTGGGTGGCCGACATGGACTTTGCCGTGGCTCCAGCCATACAAGAGGCTATCCGCAAACGTGCACAGCATCCGGTGTTCGGCTATACCCATGTGACGGACGACTATTACGATGCCGTCATCTCCTGGTTCCACAGACGGCACCACTGGGATATCTCGCGCGAACATATATTATATACGACTGGCGTGGTACCGGCCATGTCGGTAGCCATCAAGGCACTGACCATGCCCGGCGAGAAGGTGCTTATCCTGTCACCCGACTACAACTGCTTCTTCTCTTCGGTCAAGAACAATGGTTGCGAGGTGGCCGAGAGCATATTGCGGCTTGGCAGTAATCATCGTTTTGAGGTAGACTGGCAAGACTTCGAAGCCCTCTGCTCAGACGAGAAGACCACGCTGTTCCTGCTTTGCAATCCCCACAACCCCACTGGCAGGGTGTGGAGCCGCGAGGAGCTGGAGCACATGCGCGACATCTGCAAGCGTCATCAGGTACGTATCGTCAGCGACGAGATACATGGAGAACTGATCATGCCTGCTCACACCTTTGTCCCTATGGGTACGGTCGATGCGGATGCCATTATCCTGAATTCTCCATCGAAGTCGTTCAACATTGCCGGACTGATGATGGCCAATATCGTGTGTAGGGATGCCGCCACGCGTCGTCGCCTGAACCGAGCCATCAACATCAACGAGGTGTGTGATGTCAACCCCTTTGCACCTGAAGCCGTCAAGGCTGCCTATAACGACAGCGAGCAGTGGATTGACGAGTTGAACCTCTATCTCTGGGACAACTACACGGCGCTATGTGACTTTGCTGCACAGCATCTGCCTCAGTGGCAGGTCATGCCGCTCGAAGGCACCTATCTGGTATGGGTCGACGTCTCCCGATGCAGCAATCATGTTGCTGCCTACTGCAACGAGATACTGGAAAAGACAAGCGTCTGGATTAATCCCGGCACCATGTACGGCCCGCGCTCGGGCGAAGGCTATGTGCGCATCAACATAGCCTGTCCCCGCAGCTTGTTATTAGAAGCATTAAACAGAATAACAAAGATATGAAAAACGAAGTAAATGTATGGTCAGTCACCTGGGGTGTCCTGATGGCTGTCCTGTTTTCTGCCGCTGCCGCCTATCTCGGATTGAAGGTGGGCCAGGTGTTCGAGGCAGCCATTCCCATTGCCATCATCGCAGTGGGTGTCAGTGCTGCAGCCAAGCGTAGCAATGCGCTCCGCGAAAACGTGATTATCCAGAGCATCGGAGCATGCTCAGGTGCCGTGGTGGCCGGTGCCATCTTCACGCTGCCGGCCATCTATATCCTGCAGGCCAAATATCCGGAGATGAGTGCCGACTTCATCAAGATATTCATCGCCTCCCTGTTGGGTGGTGTACTGGGCATCCTGTTCCTCATCCCCTTCCGCCGCTACTTTGTTGAGGCACCGCAGGAGCAGTTCCCCTTCCCCGAGGCTACCGCCACCACCCAAGTGCTAAAGAGCGGCGACAAGGGTTCCTCCCAAGCCAAGCCCCTGCTCATCGCGGGCCTCGTGGGCGGACTCTACGACTTCATCGTGGCCACCTTCGGCTGGTGGAACGAGAATGTCACCTCGCGCATGATACCCTTTGGCGACGACCTAGCAGAGCGTGCCAAGCTGGTGCTGAAGAACAACACGGGTGCCGCCGTGCTGGGTTTGGGCTATATCATCGGGTTCCGCTATGCCCTCATCATCACGTTGGGTTCGCTGTTCGTATGGTGGCTGGTGGTTCCCGGCATGGCCTTGCTGTTCCCTGACACGGTGCTCAACCAGTGGAACCCAGCCATCACCACCGCTGTAGGCGACATGTCGCCCGAGCAGATATTCGTCTCTTATGGCAAGAGCATCGGCATCGGAGCCATCGCTATGGCTGGCATCATCGGCATCATCAAGTCGTGGGGTGTCATCAAGAGTGCCGTAGGCCTCGCCACCAAAGCCGGCGCTTCCGAAGCCACTACACCAGATGCCACCACTCCCGCAGCGTCAGCTGCGGGTCTCTCCGCCGACCTGCCCTTCCGCTTCATCGCCATTGCCTCGGTGGTCACCCTCATCCTGACCTTCCTTTTCTTCTGGTTTGGCGTGATGGACGGCAACCTGCTCTTCGCCCTGGTAGCCATCATATTGACAGCCGTCATAGCCTTCCTCTTTACCACCGTGGCAGCTAATGCCATTGCCATTGTGGGCTCGAACCCCGTTTCGGGCATGACGCTGATGACGCTGATTCTCGCCTCTGTGGTGATGGTGGCCGTAGGTCTGAAAGGCACGGGAGGCATGGTGGCCGCCCTCATCATGGGTGGTGTGGTATGCACCGCATTGTCGATGGCCGGCTCCTTCATCACCGACTTGAAGATTGGCTACTGGTGTGGCACCCAACCTCGCAAGCAACAGACGTGGAAGTTTCTGGGTACGCTGGTGTCGGCAGCCACGGTAGGTGGTGTGATGATGCTGCTCAACGAGACCTACGGCTTTGCATCTGGTGCGCTGGCTGCTCCACAGGCCAACGCCATGGCTGCCGTCATCGACCCGTTGATGAACGGTGTGGGAGCTCCCTGGACGCTCTATGCCATCGGAGCTGTCATTGCCGTCGTACTCACCTTTTGCAAGGTTCCTGCCCTGGCTTTTGCACTGGGAATGTTTATCCCCATGGAACTGAATGTGCCCCTGCTCATTGGCGGTGCCGTCAGCTGGTATGTCACCACCCGTTCCAAGGATGCCGAGGAGAACAAGCAACGTGGCGAGAGAGGTAATCTCATCGCTTCCGGTTTCATTGCCGGTGGTGCCTTGATGGGTGTCGTCAGTGCCCTGCTGCGCTTCGGAGGCATCTCCTTCGACTATGCCGCATGGTGGACCAATCCGCTCTCCGAACTGTGTTCACTCATCGCCTACATTCTCTTGATCATCTACTTTATCCGTGCCACCAAGAAATAAATCATGAAAGGGAAACTGACAATCGTAAAGGTGGGCGGTGCCGTGGTGGAAAACGAAGCACAGCTGGAACAACTGCTGAAGGACTTCTCGGCTATTGAAGGACGCAAAGTGCTGGTGCACGGCGGAGGTCGCAAAGCCACCAAGATGGCAGAGCGACTGGGCATTGAGACCCAGATGGTGAACGGGCGCCGTATCACCGATGCCGACATGCTGGAGGTGGTGACCATGGTCTATGGAGGACTGGTGAACAAGAACCTCGTGGCACGCCTGCAGTCCCATGGCGTGAATGCCATCGGACTGACCGGTGCCGACGGCAATGCCATCCGCAGCCACAAGCGTCCCCCCGTCACCGTAGATGGTGCTCCCGTCGACTTTGGCTTTGTGGGTGATGTAGATGCCGCCAATGGTGAACTGCTAAGTCACCTGATAGAGGCTGGCATCACTCCAGTGATGGCACCGTTGACCCACGACGGAGAGGGACATATCCTCAATACCAATGCCGACACCATCGCCTCAGAGACGGCCAAGGCACTGGCTGCCCGCTACGACACCACCCTCATCTTCTCCTTCGAGAAGAAAGGGGTGCTGAGCAATCCCGACGATGACGAGTCGGTCATTCCTACGATTACACATGAAGATTTTGAGAGACTGAAAGCCGACGGCACAATCAGTGGTGGCATGCTGCCCAAAATAGAGAATGCCTTCCACGCCATTGATGCCGGTGTGTCGCGTGTCATCATCACGCTGGCCACGGCCATCGACGGTCAGCATGGTACTGTCATCCAATAAATTCATGCTACGAAAGAAAAAGAGAAAATTTTTTTAGTCTTTTTGTAACTTATTCTTTTTTGAAACGTCATTGTTGATAGAGAGGTGAAAAAAATCAGTTTCCAAGCCGACGTGCTGCCGCTGAAGAATGAGCTCTTCAGGCTGGCGCTCCGCATCACCCTCAACCATGCGGAGGCTGAAGACGTGGTGCAGGAGACGATGATGAAAGTCTGGAGCAGACGCGAGCAGTGGGAGCAACTGGAATCGATAGAAGCGTTCTGTCTTACCATCTGCAGAAACCTCTCACTGGACAAAATCAGGCGCATGGGAAACCAGACAGCAAGCTTGGAGCCAGGACAAGACCCTGCCGACCGTAGCTACGGAGCCAATCCGGAGCAACAGGCAGAACAGAGAGACAGGGTGAGTCTCGTCAGAAAGCTGATAGACCAATTGCCGGAAAAGCAGCGAACGGCCATGCAGCTTCGAGACATAGAAGGCAAGAGCTACAAGGAGATTGCCAACATCATGGACATCAGCGAAGAGCAGGTGAAAGTGAATATCTTCAGAGCTCGCCAGACGATTAAAAAAGAATTTAAACAACAAGAAGAATATGGACTATAAGTACATCGAACAATTGCTGGAGCGCTACTTCAACGCTGAGACCTCTCTCGAAGAGGAGAGCATACTGCGCACCTTCTTCAGCCAGACCGACGTGCCGGCTGAGATGCAGCAATGGCGTCCGCTCTTCACGGTAGAGCATACCGAGGAGTTGGATGATGAGTTTGATGCCCGTATTCTGGAGATGATCAGCGAAGAGGAGTCCCACACGGTGGTAGCCCGCAGGGTAAGCCTCACACAGCGGCTGAAGCCGCTCTTCAAGGCCGCTGCCGTAGTAGCCATCTTCCTCACCATCGGCGGTGCGCTTCAGGCTCCCTGGGACAACAGCTGGAACACGCCCGACGACTATGCCGCCCTGCAGCAACAGATGGACACCATCAACTACACCCCTGTACAGGCTGAGAACATGGTGACGGGCGCTGCCGACAGCACCAGCGTAATGCTGAAAGACCATCCTAAAGACTAAAAGAATTTTCTATGCTTTCTCTATATTAGATCATGTTTAGTAAAACACAACCGAAGCTGTGAAGCTTCACCCCACTTTCGACCACAACAAGACAGTACGGTCGATTTCTCTCAAAATTATTTTAAACATACTAACGATGAACGGGCTGCCCCAAACCGAAGAAACGGAGGGCAGCCCGTTTTTCACTTGATATTCTTGCAAATAAATTTGGCTTTTAGCCCAAAGTTTTGTACTTTTGCATGCAGAAAACCGAAAAAGATAATGACACAAGACGAGAAAACACTCATTGAAGAGCGTATTGTGGACGTGCTGAAGACTGTCTACGACCCGGAAATACCCGTCAACATCTTCGACCTGGGCATGATTTACAGCATCAATGTCCAAGACGACCATAGTGTAGAACTGGATATGACCTTCACCGCTCCCAACTGTCCGGCAGCAGACTTCATACTGGAAGACGTACGAACCAAAGTGGAAAGCGTTGAGGGCATCAAGAGTGCCAATGTCAATCTGGTGTTCGAGCCAGCTTGGGACCAGAGCATGATGAGCGAAGAGGCTCGGGTGGAGCTGGGCTTCGACTAAAGGTTATTGGTTAACGGTTATTGGTTATGGTATGAAGAACGTATATTTCCTTTCAGATGCCCATTTAGGCTCCACGGCCATTCCCCATCAACGCATGCAGGAACGCCGGCTGGTGCGTTTTCTCGACAGCATCAAGGAGAAGGCTGCCGCCATCTATCTGCTGGGCGACATGTTCGACTTCTGGTATGAATACAAGTATGTGGTGCCCAAAGGCTTCACCCGCTTTCTGGGAAAGATATCCGAGCTGACCGACATGGGTGTGGAGGTGCACTACTTTACTGGCAATCACGACATCTGGGCCTACGAGTATTTGGAGAAGGAGTGTGGGGTCATTCTGCACAAGAAGCCGGAGACCACAGAGATATACGGTCATGAATTCTTCTTGGCCCACGGCGATGGCATGGGCGACCCCAACAAGTCGTTCAAGATCATCCGAGCCATCTTCCACAACAAGGTGTGCCAGTGGCTCTTCTCTGCCCTTCATCCGCGCTGGGGCATCAGCTTCGGTCTGGCATGGGCTCACCACAGCTATATCCGCCACAAGGAGAAGAATGATGTCTACTACCTGGGCGAAGACAAAGAGCATCTGGTGCTCTACGCCAAAGAATACATAGAGAGCCATCCCAATATCGACTACTTCATCTTCGGTCATCGGCACATAGAGCTCGACATCAAACTGGCCCGTCACACGCGTCTGATGATACTGGGCGACTGGATCAGCCAGTTCACTTACGCCGTATACGATGGCGAGCACATGTTCCTCGAAGAGTATGTAGAGGGCGAGAGCCAGCCGTAGGGAGAGGCAAGAGGCAAGAAGCAAGAAGCAAGAGGTTAGAAGCAAGAGATAAGAGAAAAAGATAAAAGATAAGAGATAAGCCATGGACACTATAGAGATAAAACGTGTTACTAACCAAAAGGAGCTGAAACAGTTTGTACAGTTCCATTATGACTTATACCGTGGCTGTCCGCAAGCAGTACCGTTCCTCTATTCAGAAGAGTTGAAAACCCTCAGACACGACCGCAACGCAGCCTTCGACTTCTGCGAGGCCGACTACTTCATGGCTTTCCGTGAGGGAAAGATGGTGGGGCGCGTGGCTGCCATCATCAACCGGAAAGCCAACGAGAAGTGGAACCGTCAACAAGTACGCTTCGGATGGATAGATTTTGTGGACGACGCCGAGGTGAGCCGACGGCTGATAGAGACTGTAGAGCAGTGGGGGCGCGAGCGCGGTATGACAGAGATTGCCGGACCGCTGGGGTTCACGGATATGGATCGTGAAGGCATGCTGATAGAAGGCTTCGACCAGGATGCCACCATGTATATCAACTACAACTACCCCTACTACCCTGTGCACATCGAAAACATGGGTGGATTCGAGAAAGACAACGACTACATGGAATACCGTGTGAAGGTGCCAGAAGTCATTCCCGACAAGTTCCACAAGATAGCCCAGATGGTGAGCCAGCGTTATCAGTTGCATGTGCGCAAGTTCACCCGCCAAGAACTGGTGAGCGGCGGCAAGGGACAGGAAATCTTCCAGATGATCAATACCACCTACAAGGATCTCTACGGCTATTCTGAACTCTCCGAGCGACAGATAGCCCAGTTAGTGGACGAATACATCAAGATAGCCGACCTCAACTTGGTGACAGGTGTTGAAGACTGGAGCACCGACGAGCACCGCATGGTGGGCTTCGGCATCACCTTCCCCTCATTTACCAGTGCCCTGCGCAAGACCCGTGACGGTCGCATGCTGCCCTTCGGCTGGTGGCATCTGCTGCGCACGCTGAAGTGGCACAAAACCGATGTGGTAGACCTGGTGCTGATTGGTGTGCTGGCCGACTATCGCGCCAAGGGTGCCAACGCCCTGATTTTCGACGACCTGACACAGCAGTTCCAGCGCTATGGTTTCCGCTGGGCCGAAGCCATGCCGCAAATGGAAAGCAACGAGGGCGTGCGCTCGCAGTGGCAATATCTGGAAGCCACGCAGCACCGTCGCCATCGCTGCTATCGGAAGGAGATATAGAGGCAAGAAGCAAGAAGCAAGAGGCAAGAGGTTACTTCCTGTCCCGTGCGATGAGCTCTAACAGCCGGTCGACAGCCTCTTCCTCGGGGATATTCTTCTCCACACATTCCTTCTGCTTGTAGAGGCTGATCTTGCCCCTGCCGGCACCCACATAGCCATAGTCGGCATCGGCCATCTCGCCAGGACCGTTCACAATACAGCCCATAATACCTATCTTCAGGCCTACCAGATGACTGGTGGCAGCTTTGATACGGGCAATGGTGTCCTGCAGGTTATAGAGCGTGCGCCCACAACCCGGACAGGAGATATACTCTGTCTTGGTGAACTTAATGCGTGCTGCCTGCAGGATACTGTCGGCCAGAGAGGTGAGAGGTGAGGGGTAAGAGGTGAGAGAAATGTCCTGCCCTTGAAGGTAATCTCTTACCTCTTGCCCCTTACCTCTTACCTCTATTTTCAATTTCGTGGCCTTGCGGTCGATGAGCAGTGCGCCCACAGACATAGCGGCCTTGAGTTGTAGTGTCTCCCAGTCGGGGGCATCGAGGGTGAGGGTGATGGTGTCGTCGTGGACGCCAGCCTCAGCCTCCTGGCGCAGACGGGTGCACTCGTCAATCATATCCACCAGCTTGCGAGCCACGGGAATCTCACACTCCGGCTCTTCGGAGAGTGAGACGCGAATGGTGTCGCCGATGCCCTCGGTGAGCAGGGCTCCGATGCCCACGGCGCTTTTGATGCGACCGTCCTCGCCCTCGCCGGCCTCTGTCACACCGAGATGCAGCGGATAGTGCATGTCTTCGGCATTCATCGTCTTGACCAGCAGACGTACCGTCGTAACCATGACCACCGTGTTAGAGGCCTTGATGCTAATCACCACATCGTTGAAGTTCTCTCTCCGGAAGATGCGCAGAAACTCCATGCAACTCTCCACGATGCCCTCGGGCGTGTCGCCATAGCGCGACATGATACGGTCGGAGAGCGAGCCGTGGTTCACACCGATGCGTACCGCCGTGTGGTGCTCCTTACAGATATGGATAAAAGGCACCAACTTGGCCTCTATCTTCTTCAACTCCTCCTGATACTCCTCGTCGGTATACTCCAGATGCTTGAAGGTGCGACCCGGATCTACATAGTTGCCAGGATTGATGCGCACCTTTTCACAATATTGAGCAGCCACATCGGCAGTATGGGCCGTGAAATGCACGTCGGCCACCAACGGCTGCGTGTAGCCGTCGGCCTTCAGACGGGCAGAGATGTTCTTCATATTCTCGGCCTCACGGGTGCCCTGCGTGGTGAATCGCACCAGTTCGCCGCCGGCATCGATGATGCGCTTGGCCTGGGCCACACAGCCTTCGGTGTCATTGGTGTCTACCGTGGCCATCGACTGGATGCGGATGGGGTTGTCGCCCCCAATAGCGATAGGGCCTACGTGGGCCACACTGCTAATTCGTCTTATACTCATACTTCAATGCTGCTAAATCCTGATTGGCTTTTTCTATCTTCGCTTTCAGACTGCCCTTGTAGACGGCCAGGCGCTGGGCGATGGCCTCATCGCTCAGGGCCAGCATCTCCACAGCCAGGATGGCGGCATTCTGGGCTGCGTTCACACCCACCGTGGCCACAGGGATGCCAGGAGGCATCTGGATGATGCTGAGCATGGCATCCAGTCCGTCGAGCATACCCTTGATGGGCACTCCGATCACTGGCAGCGTGGTACTGGCCGCTATCACGCCGGGCAGCGCAGCAGCCATGCCTGCTGCTGCGATAATCACTTTCAGCCCCCGCTCTTTGGCATCGCGGGCAAACAGCTCTACAGCCTCGGGTGTACGGTGGGCCGAGAGGGCATTGACTTCAAAAGGCACCTGCAACTCGTTCAGCAGCAGGCAGGCTTTCTCCATAACGGGCAGATCGCTGGTGCTGCCCATGATAATACTCACTAATGGTTTCATATTTTTCTTTTTCTCGTTATTGCGATATTTCGTTATCTCGACATTTCGACATTACGTTATTTCGACGCCTCGACATTACAGGAACAGGATGGCCACGGCGGCACACACGAAGCCTATCCAGAAGCCCGCCACCACCTGCGACAGCGAGTGCTGACGCAGAATCATGCGACTGGTGCCCACCACACCTGCTATCAGGAACACCAGACAGAGCCACCACACCGGATTAAAACTCAGATATTCTGCAAAGGCAAAGAGTGCACCGGCCACACCTCCGATAGCAGCGGTATGGGTGCTGATCTTCCACCACACATTAATCAGGGCACAGACTATCTGCACCAGCAGTGCTGCCACCAAGATGCTGCTCATGAAATGAGGCATGTGCAGCCGCTGCATCACATAGATGCAGGTGAAATAGCACACGATGGAGAGGACATACGGCACCATGCGCCGTTCGCGATGTCCCAGCTCTATCAGGTTCCATCCTTGATAGCGCCGATAGAGATGAATCATCACCGTGGGCAGCAGGATGGTGAACAGATAGACCATGATGAGCACCTCCAGCTTGTACGACCAGGGGAAGATGCTCAGATAGCTGAACGAGAACAGTGCCACCAATCCTATAAGTGGCAGATAGAAAGGCGTGAACAACATACTAATGATGCGTGCCGTCAATATGATTTGCTTCTGTCGTCTCATTGCTCCACTCTCAATTCTCCATTCTCCATGCTCAATACTCCATTCTCAATTCCTCCTCAGTCTCGCCACGGGTATGCCCATCTGCTCACGGTATTTTGACACCGTGCGGCGTGCTATCGGGAATCCCCTGCCTGCCAGCATCTCCCGCAGTTGGTCGTCGCTCAGAGGCTTCTGGCGGTCTTCAGCATCTATCAGCTCACGCAGCACCACCTTGATCTGTCGGGTAGAGAGCTCCTCACCCTCAGCCGTGCGATAGCCGTCGTTGAAGAAATAGCGCAGGGGGAAGGTGCCCCATCGCGTTTGTGCATACTTGGAGTTGCTGACGCGCGATATCGTGCTCAAGTCAAGCCCCGTCTTCTCGGCGATATCCTTCAGAATCATGGGGCGCAGCGAGGCTTCATCACCATCTTCAAAAAAGCGGTGCTGCCACTGGATGATAGCCTTCATCGTGAGTGTCAGCGTGCGGCGGCGGGTCTTGATGGCCTCGATGAAGTTCTGGGCCTCCTCCACCTTTTTCCTCGTATATATCAGCGCCTCCTTCATCTGGGTGCTCAGCTGCCCCTTGCTGTTCTGATAGTCCGACAGCATGTCGGCAAACGACTGCGACACGTGCAACTCAGGCAGGTCGCCCGTGTTCAGCGAGAAGGTCACCGTACCATCATCCTGCGTGTCAACGATAAAGTCGGGGGTAATCTGCTGGATGCTCCTTCCCACCACTTCGCCCATCGCCGTACCAGGCTTGGGGTTCAGCTTGCGCAGTTCTTTGATCAAAAACGCTGCCTGCACATCCGACAGCTGCAACACCTGCTGCAGACGGTCCCAATGTTTGCGGGTAAAGAGCTCAAAATAGCTGCTAACGGTTTGCTGCATCAGATCGCGCAGTCGGGAGGGTTCCCGCCGCTCAATCTGCAGCAGCAGGCACTCCTGCAGCGAGCGAGCGCCCACACCCGCGGGGTCGAACTCCTGCAACATCTTCAGCACCTGTTCAATCTGCTGTTCCGTCACATCAATGCCGTGATAGATGGCCAGCTCGTCGCTGATGCTATGCAGCGGCTTGCGCAGCAGACCGTCGTCATCGAGCGACCCTATCAGATACTCCATGATATCGCGTTCACGGTCGGTCAGCGACGCCATCGACATCTGCTCCTTCAGCTGGTCGAAGAAGGATTCCGACTGCCCATACACCTGGGCCTCACGGTCCTCCTGGCTCGACTGTCCGCCCTGAAACACCGGCAAGTCCTCGTCATCACGGCCCAACGACTCCAAGGCAGCATCCAGCGCCGACTGGCGCTCCTCCTGCTCATAGTCATCGGCATCGCTATTGTCCGGACTATCCGAATTTTCCGGATTTTCCGGACTATCCGGATAATCGGGCTCTATGTCCGACACCTCCAGAGCAGGGTTGTCGTCCATCTCTGCATTGACCCGCTCCACCAGCTGCGTGATGGGCAGCTCAGTAAGCTGCGCCTGCAACAACTGCTGCTGCGTAATGCTCTGCGACAGCCGTTGCTGCTGCGACAGGCGTTGTTCTTGTATTTGCTCTTGTGCCATTCTTGCCTGCAAAGGTACGAAATGTCTCGCACAAAACAAAAAAATGTGTTACAAAATGTCTCACACACCACAAAGAAATGTGTTGCTGCAGGTCTCATGCTCCCCTGATTATTCTCTTTCTTCGCCTGTCGCCCAACCCTTCACCGCGCCAGCAATCCCCTATCACACAGTCAGTTATGGTGAAGGGTTGTCAACAGCCGCTATTCACAAGGCCGTCACCAGAGGCCCACTTTTTTTCGTAGGGAGCCTCCCTATCATCGTAAGAAGCCTCCCTGTCATCGTAAATAGCCTCCCTACAATCGCAAAGAGCCTCACTGTTGTCGTAAAAAGTTCATCATTGGCCAAAAACAAACCCTTCACCATAACCATTTGTATTACAATCTCTTACAAGGCCGGTGAAGGGTTTGCGAGGGAACGATATCATGCTTCTGAAAGACAATATTTCTCTATCCTACAGGAATGCTGTTTGGTCTCTCGGTCGTAATTGATGCCGACAAGCAACAAGCGCTCCACATAATCAGCCACCTTGTCCGGATATTGTTTGCGACGTATCTGGTCGATGGCTGCGTCAGCATCTTTGTTGACCTTCAGCTCAAGAATGATGGCAGGAGAGTCTACATGCTTGCGGGGAATGAGCACAATGTCAGCAAAGCCCTTGCCGCTTGCCAGTTCGCGGTGCATGACATAGTCGTTGCGAGCATAATAATAAGCGATGGAAAGGACACAGGCCAGCGAGTTCTCGTCGTTGTACGACAGAATGCTGGTGTTGTCATCATGAGCGGCTTCGACACCGCGTGCCACAGCATCAGCGTCGCCATCGAGGGTGGCCTGAAGCAACTGCTCTGACTTCTGCAAGGCATCGACAACAGGGCCCCAGTTGTTGGTTTTCACGGCATTCACCATCTCGCCAGCCACCTCGCGATTGGGGATGTAACATTCTTCCCTGTTCCAATCGTATGACAGATAGCCTAAGTGAATGAGAACCGTCAGCACGTCATCCTTGCTGCGTACGACAGACATGTCATTTCTGAACATAGTCGGGTCTACCTTGCATCGTCCGCCACCTAACATCTTGATAATATCGTCCTTCAGCCCCTCGTAATTCATCTGGATGTAGTGGGCCACGGCATCGTAGGCACCCGTTGAGGCCCAATAGCTCTCGCAGCTGTCGTTGAAAATGGCCATCATCACGCTGTTGGGATTGAACATCGACGTCTGCCGGCCTATCTGGTAACCGTCGTACCATTTCTCCAGTTCATCGAAGTCCATACCATGCTTTGCTGCCAGCGCACGGACTTCCTCCTTGGTGAATCCAAAGAACTGCGACAGCGGTCCGGCCTTGATCATCGAGTACTCCACGAAATTGTTCAGTGTCGACTGGGTGTTATACTTCTTGATGGGCAGAATGCCTGTCATATAGACACCAGCAAAGACACGATAGGCACTGGCGCTTTTGAACATGCGGCGCAGCCAACCCACATAATCGTCCATCGCCATGATGCCGGGCTTGAACTCACGGCAGATGGCATCCCACTCATCGATGATAAAGAAGAAGGTTTCGCCGGTAGACTCATGTACCTTCAACAACGTATCCATCACGTCATCATCATCAGTAACCGAAACACTGGGATAGGCCGCCACAATGTCGTCCTTCAGTTTCTTCTTAATCTGCTCAACGATATGCTCGTCCTTCTTCTCGTCCATAAAATCTGTCATGTCGAGATAAAGCACAGTATACTTGTTCAGGTGCTGCTCGAACGATGGATGACCGGATATCTCCAAGTCCTGAAACAGCGCGCGAGAGTCACACGACTTATCATAATAGGCACAGAGCATTTCGGCAGCCATCGACTTGCCAAAACGACGGCTACGGGTAACGCAACTGAAACATTTCTTGGTAAACAACGTGCTGTTGATGACGGCTATCAATCCCGACTTGTCAACGTATTCACCATTACGTGAACTCCGAAATCCGGCATTCCCAATATTAATAAATGTACCCATAACCAGCAATTTTGCAGCAAAATTACAAATATTATCCGAAACAGCCAAACATTAACACGTTATTTTTATGTCCATGCGACTAACAGATGCAACGCTTTGTGAGCGTGGCATCCGTTCTATTTGAAATAGTCTACCAGCTGGCTGGCGTATGCTGACAGCTGGCGGGTGTCGCCATTGTTGGCATAGCGCTCCCACACCTGATGGCAGGGAGAGAGGAGGGGACTCATGGTCACATCGCGACGGTTGAGGTAGGGGTCGCAATGCTGGTAGACCTCAAGAACATCCTGCACCAGCAATGCAGGAATCTTCAGCAGGCGAGCCATATCCTGCACTTCGGGCGTGTCGGTGACCATGGTGGCTGGTGTCAGCAGGAAATAAAGGTCTAATATCATGACCAGCATCACGGGCGTCAGCCGCTCATCGGCATCGATGGGCCGGAAGTCGCGCTCGAAGGTTTCTTCCACCTCCACGCCCTCATAGAATCCGCCACTGCTGTTGAAGCCAATCATGCTGCGCAGCAGACTGACGGCGCGCGTCAGTCGACGGGGATTGCGGCTGTACTCTTGCCAGATGCGCTCGATACGCGGGGTCTCCAGATTGGCCAGCTGGCACATTCTGGCATACAACTGCTGCGGAGCGATATGCAACTCAAGGCTCAAGTCGACCATAACACGGCTGTACATAGGTTTCAGTCCGGTGGGTTTGCGCAGGTAAATCTGCATGAGCAACAGCCAATAGTCATCTTGCCAAATCTGATTTTTCGCCATATTTTTGCTTTTTTATAGAATTATTTTGCAAATATACAAAGTTTTTCTTAATTTTGCACACAAATGAGCAAATACTTTATGAGAAAATTTCTGCTTACCATAGTAGCCACCACTATTGTATGCTCTGTTTGGGCTCAGCCGGCCTATCGCGACATGCGCAAGAACCGGCAGTGTGCAGCAGGCAATTACATGGCCTATCCGGAGCAGAAAAAGTATCATTACACCGCACCGCCGAAAGGCACTCACCCCTTCTACATCAGCCACTATGGGCGACAGGGCTCGCGCTATCACAGCAAGATACGCAACTACGACTATCCGTGGACGGTGATGCACAAGGCCGACTCGCTGGGCAAGCTGACGCCGCTGGGGCGCGAGATATTCAGCCAGATAGGCCAGATGCGCCAGGAGGCAGCACACCGGTGGGGCGAGATGTCGCCACTGGGTGTGTGGCAACAGCGCCAGATAGCCCGCAGGATGATGGAGCACCACCCGGAAGTCTTTCAGGGCGAGGTGCATATCGATGCCAAAAGCACCATCATCTCACGCTGCATCTTGTCGATGGAGACCGAGGTGCTGCAACTGCTCAGCATGAACCCTGGACTGACGGTGAGCCACGATGCATCATTCTGTTACATGGACTATCTGAACCATGACAACAACAAGCGGCCTGGCAAGAAAATGCCAGAAGCAGCCCAGCAGGCTTTGAACGAGTATCTGGCCCAGCATCCCATCGATGATGCTTATCTCGCCAGGCTGTTCAACGACCCTGAATACGTTGGGCAGGCGATTAAAAAAGACGAGTTCAGCGACCTGCTGTTCAAGCTGGCTTGCAGTCAGCAGAACACCCTGCTGCGCGACAGCATGCCACTGCTGCGCATCTATTCGCAAAAGGAGCTCTACAACTACTGGCAGCGCGGCAATGCCTGGTGGTATCTGAGCCACGGCGGCAGCCCGCTCAACCAAGGCGCCCCACCCTACATCCAGCATGTGCTGCTAAGAACCATGATAGCCGAGGCCGACAGTTGCATCGCCCTGGAGAAGCCGGGTGTTCAGCTGCGATTCGGCCACGACCATGTGATGATGGAGTTGCTCAGCCTGCTTGGCGCAAATGGCTATGGGCTCTACACCGACGACCTCAGCACGCTGGAGCAGCGGGGCTGGATCAGCTACAAGGCCATCCCCATGGCTGCCAATGTACAGTTGATCTTCTACCGCCACGACCGTCACGACAGCGATGTCTACGTCAAGCTGCTGCTCAACGAGCAAGAAGCCACGCTGCCACTGCCTGCCAAGAAGGCACCCTACTATCGGTGGAGCGATTTCCGACAATACTATCTGGAGAAAATAGAAACCTATCTGAAAAGGCAGAAATGACATGAAACGACCACTACTCCTCATCCTGCTCATGCTTGGCGTGCTGACGCTGGGAGCCCAGACAGTGAAAGAATGTATCGCTGCCGACAGATACTTCACGGCCAGCAACTACCGGGTGTATCCCAGCCCCGATGAAAGCACGCTGACACCGGCGCCTGCCGGCAAGAAGGCTTTCTACATCAGCCACTACGGGCGCCACGGCTCGCGCTACCTGAGCAGCAAGAAAGGATATACCATCCCTTACAAGATACTGCATGACGCCGACAGTCTGGGACGGCTGACAACGCTCGGCAAGCAAGTGTTGCAACAGCTCTCCATCATCATTGCCGACTCGCACGAGCGCTGGGGCGACCTCAGCGCCCTGGGCAAGCAGCAGCACCGCGACATAGCCCGCCGGATGATGCAGCGCTTCCCGGAGGTCTTCGAGGGCAATGCCCACATCCAGGCACGCAGCACCACCGTGAACCGCTGCATGCTCTCCATGGGTTCTGCCCTCCAGCAGATGATGTCCATCAACCCCCGCCTCGACATCGACATGAATGCCTCGCTCAGCGACATGTGGTATATGAACCATCAGGACAAACAGCTGCGCGACAGCATGATGACCAAGAAGGCCAAGGCGGCCTACAAGCGTTTCAGCGAGGACACCGTGCACAACAACAGGCTGCTGTCACTCCTGTTTACCGACACCACAGGCATCCATCAGCACGACAACGATGCCTGGCTGAACTACTATCTCATCAAGGCCGAACTCATTCAGCAAAACACCGATATGCACAAGCAGGTGTCGCTGAGCAACCTCTTCACCGACGATGACCTATACCTGTTCTGGAAACGCGAGAACGGCTGGTGGTACATCATGTACGGGCCGTCGCTGCTCAATGGGGGTCACCAGCCCTACACCCAGCGCCACCTGCTGCGCAAGATGATTCAGGATGCCGACAGTTGCATGCGTATGGAGCGTCCGGGAGCCCAGCTTCGCTATGGACACGAGACCATCGTGCTGCCACTCACCTGTCTGCTGGGCATTAATGGCTTCGACTACCAGACAGAGAACCTGGACGAGGTAGAAAGTCACCACTGGTGGGCCAGCCAGGTATTCCCCATGGCTGCCAACCTGCAGTTTGTGTTCTATCGCAGCGGCATCGACGACCCCGACGTGGTCTTTAAGGTGCTGCTCAACGAACAGGAAGCCACACTGCCACTGCCCACAGACATGGCACCCTACTATCACTGGCGCGACTTCAAGCAGTATTACCTGAAGAAACTCGATGAATATGCAAAATTAAGGAATGAGTAATTGGGGTTACCCATTCCTTAATAATATATATACAGCCGATTGACTCAGCCCTTCATATTGAACACCATGGCATAGGTGCGCATCTGCTTCACCATGGCCAGCAGACCATTGCTGCGTGTGGGAGACAGATGCTCCTTCAGACCTATCTCGTCGATGAAGTGCAGGTCGGCATCCAGAATCTCCTGAGGCGTGTGGTCGCTGAGCACGCGGATGAGCAATGCCACGATACCCTTTACGATCAGCGCATCGCTCTCGGCACTGAAGTGAATCTTGCCGTCTTCATAGTCGGCCTGCAGCCACACACGACTCTGACAGCCGTCTATCAGGTTCTGCTCTGTTTTATACTTCTCGTCCAGCGGTTGCTGCTCGTTGCCGAGGTCTATCAGCAGCTGGTATTTGTCCATCCAGTCGTCCAGACCAGAGAACTCCTCGATAATCTCGTCTTGAATCTCGTTAATTGTCATCTTTCACCAATTTAAATAGTTTGTCGCTGGGGCGCACCTTGCCAGTGACGGCGATAGACACGC
>Ga0326512_10001340_pt1 | contig 19278 bp, 14 predicted proteins | sample 1_2617_0518_D_FD_203652 | JGI IMG/M metagenome (GOLD analysis project Ga0326512, IMG submission 203652) | Bovine rumen microbial communities from UC Davis, California, United States - 1_2617_0518 | ecosystem: Host-associated > Mammals > Digestive system > Stomach > Rumen | place: USA... | reverse complement strand
GCCTTTGTTCGCGACTTGTTCCTCTTCTGTCTCTATGCGCTGGGCATGCCCCTGGTTGATGTCGCCTTCCTGCGCAAGAAACAAGTGAGCAATGGCTACATAGAATATCAGCGCCACAAGACCAGCTAGCGGATACGCATCAAGGTGGAACGGCCTATGCAGCAGATTATTAATCGATACACGGTGGCCGACAGCCCCTTTGTCTTTCCCATTCTGAATCAGGGAACAATAGAGGAGTACGAGAAATTTCGCAACCATTACAACCGCCTGTTGCACCGTCTCTCGGAAATGGCAGGCATCAGCCGCACACTTACTTCCTATGTGGCCCGTCACTCCTGGGCCAGCATGGCCTATAGCGCGAATGTCGATTTGCCCGTCATCTCGAAGGCGCTGGGGCACACTTCTTCGAAGACCACACAGGTGTATATCCGTGAGATTGACGACAGCCGCATAGACCAAGCCAACCGCAAATTGCTGAATAGTATTACCTCTGCGCAAGAGGTGTCGCGCATATAATATGTACACGTACATTACTAATTAATATTATTCATCAAACAAAAACGAGAGAGATTATGAAACAAAGATTAACGATGCTTCTGGCGATGTTATTCCTCATGGTGGGAATGGCATTCTCCCAGACTAAAGTTAACGGTACCGTAGTATCTCAGGAAGACAACGAGCCCGTAGTGGGTGTGTCTATCCTTGTTGTAGGTACAAATGTCGGTACAGTGACTGACTCTAACGGACGATTCTCGCTGACTGTTCCCGCAGGAAAATCGATGCTTCGCTTTACCTATGTCGGTATGGAGACCCTCGAGGTGAGTGCCCGTCCCAACATGCGTATCGTGCTGCGCAATGGTGACACCAATCTCGACGAGATTGTGGTGACCGCCATGGGTATCTCACGTCAGCAGAAAACATTGGGCTACTCGGCACAGACTTTGGACAATGCTGAGTTGACAACGGGAAAAGTAACAGACGTTACCTCGGCATTGGCTGGTAAGGTGGCTGGTGTGCAGATTAATTCTACATCAGGTGATCCTGGTCAGACTAACTCTGTTATTATCCGTGGTATCAGCTCTATTAATGGTAACAACCAGCCACTATATGTCGTGGATGGTGTTCCCCTGGATCAGACAACATTGCTTGCACAGCAGCATCAGAATGCTATTGGCGGTATTTCTAACATCAATCCCAATGATATTGAGAGCATGACGGTATTGAAAGGAGCTGCTGCTACTGCTCTGTATGGTAGCCGTGCTGCCAATGGTGTGATTGTGATTACCACAAAGACTGGTAAAGGAAATGGTGAACGCAATTTCAGCATCAGTTATGACGGTAGTGTGCAATGGCGACAGGTTTCTACTCTTCCCAAAATGCAAAACCGTTTCGGTCAAGGATGGAATGGCGCACAGACATTTATTGAGAATGGTTCTTGGGGACCAGAGATGGACGGCAGTATGCAGTTGTATGGACCTATTTGGAACTATCAGCAATTGCTGCACAAGTATGAGGCACAAGAGGACAATATCAAGGATTTCTTTGAGACAGGTGTCAACCAAAGTCATAATATAGCTCTAAGCGGTATCAGCAACGATAGCAAGATGACTTATTATCTGAGTTTCTCTCACACATCGGATAACGGTATTCTTCCCGACAACCATGATACCTATAAGCGTAATACGATTGCTGCGCGCGCTAGTTACGAACCTGTGAGCTGGGCTAAGTTGTCTTCAAGCATTAATGTTGCCACTTCGAAGACTAATACTGTAGGTTCTTATCAGGGAACTTCATTCATTGATGGTATTCTTGAATTCCCTCGCGACATTTCGCTGGTAGACCGCAAGAATCTTTCTACAGCCTTTGACACTCCAGAGGCTTGGTACACCCCATACGGTATTACCAATCCCTACTGGGCTTTGGCAAATAACTATAACCACAACGAATCTAAGCAGGTCTTTGGTAAGATTCAGGCCGACATCAAGCCTATCCGCCAATTGACATTGAGCTATCGGTTTGGCTTCGACTATACTGATTATGATTTCAAGTACGGCTTGCCTGAAATTGCTCTTGACGATGCTCTTATCAACGAGGACTATGGCTATGCTCCCTCGAACATGAATCAAAGTGGCTATGTGTATGCTCGTTATGCTCGTAAGCATGAATTGAACCATGATTTCTTGGCAAACTGGACAGACAAGTATTTAGATGGGAAATTGGATATCAATGCTAATATCGGATTGAACTTGGGTGAGCGTTACGGTACTTATCTGATTGGTCGCACTGACGGCTTGTCGCTCGATAACTTCTGGGACTTGAGCAATGGAGCCACTAAGACCACGCTGACAGAGACTCAGTCGAAACGCCGTGCTGTTGGTCTCTTTGGGGATATCACTATTGGATGGGATGACATGATATTCCTCGGCTTGACAGGTCGTAATGACTGGTCTAGCACTCTGCCGAAAGACGACAACAGCTATTTCTATCCCGGTGTTACACTGAGCTGGATTTTCACAAAGCTGATTCCCAAGAATAATATTCTTGACTTCGGTAAGGTGCGTTTGGCATACGGTAAAACTGGTAATGATGCTGATCCCTACCAGACCATTACCAACTTCACACAGGCAACATCTCGTGGTTACTATGGTACAAACATCGCAAAATTCCCGATGAATGGCATCAATGCTTTCCAGTCATCGGATACTGGCGGAAACTCTGTACTTCGTCCAGAGATGACCACCGAGTTTGAGTTTGGTTTGAACTTGGCATTCTTGCAGAATCGCATCAATATCGATTTTGCCTACTATAACCGTAAGACCAAAGATCAGATCTTTGAACTGCCAGTAGACCCTGCCACAGGTTACAACTATCTGGTAACCAACTTTGGTACTGTACGCAACAGAGGTATTGAGTTGCTGATTAACACCACTCCAATCCGCACAAAGAACTTCCGTTGGGACTTAGGGTTCAACTTCTCTAAGAACAATAACAAAGTGCTCTCTATGCCAGACAACTTGGAGGGTGGAAAGAGTGAGGTATATAGCTTCTCTGCTGGTAATGATGCTGTTTATATGTATGCTGTTGAAGGAAAACCCATGGGTGAGTTCTTTACCTATCTGCCTACATACACTCCCGATGGCCAGATTATAGTAGACCAGTATGGTCTGCCTGTACTGACAGGTGACGTGCAGGATACCGGCAAGAATGTAAATGCTGATTGGACTGGTGGCATCACCACGGCATTAACTTATAAAGGTATTACACTGAGTGCTGCATTGGACATTCGAAAGGGTGGTTACATGTTCTCGCGTACCAAGAATTTGATGCAGTTCACTGGTAATGGTGAGCATACCACTTATAATGGACGTAACCCATTCGTCATTCCTAATTCGGTATATGTTACGGCCCGTGACGATAAAGGCACTCCAACCGAATGGGTAGAGAACACCATGCCTATTGCTTTATATGATGGCAGCTATCAGGATTGGTATAACAACTATGGTTATAACTTTGGTGGTGAGGCCTACCTCTTGGATCGGTCTTATGTGAAGTTGCGCAACATTACTCTGGCTTGGCAGTTGCCAAAGGCTTGGGTACGCAAAATCTATTTGAGTGATGTCACAGTGTCCGTGTTCTGTAATAATGTATTTACCTGGACTGCTAGCGACAATATCTTCATTGATCCGGAAACCAGCTCTATGGGTAACGACCTGCAAGGAATGTTTGGTGAACTTTATAGCAATCCAGCTTGTCGCACATTCGGTTTCAATGTCGGCGTTAAATTCTAAAGAGAAGGAGGAATAAACGTATGAAAAAATTATTTATCATTTCAGCAATAACAGTAGGTTTGGCGCTTACCTCATGCGACAGCTATCTTGACATTAACCAAGACCCCAACTCTCCTACAGAGAGTGGATTGAGCAGCGACAAGATATTACCTGCAGCAGAGATGGCCTTGTCTGCTACATATGGTGACCTATTACGTATACCCGCAGGTTATTTCACCCAGCATTATGCTCAGACTTTTGGTACGAGCAACTATTTGGACTATAGCCGTTTCACAATGTCGGCCACACGCTCGGGTACAGCCTATTCACAACTTACGCGTGGTGCTATCAATAACCTGTTGGTTGTGCGGTCCAAGGCTGAGGCTTCCAAAGATTGGGGTACCTATTTGGCAGCCACGACACTGCGAGTGTTTGCCTATCAGGTTTTAGTAGACTGTTATGGAGAGATACCTTACAGTGAGGCTTTCAATGTAGCATATACTTCTCCCAAATATGATGAGGGTAAGGATGTCTATGCTGGCCTTGTAGCAGAACTTGATGATGCTTTGTCGAAAGTTGATGCCAGCGATGAGGTTACCACCAATTTCCTCTTCCCTGGAGCAACTGCAGCTAAGTGGATTCAGTTTGCCAACGCTCTGAAACTTCGTCTCTTGATGCGTGAGAGCGGAGTAGTAGATGTCAATAACCAGTTGTCTGCACTGGTGGCAGAGAACAACTTCCCAACTGCTGATGTAGCATACAAAGACTGTTGGAAGAATGAGAGTGGACAGATGAGTCCTTTCTATGCAGAAGAATTCTCTACTGCTTGGGGGTCTACCCAGATTAATGTCATCGCCAATGTGGCTATCACTGGCACCATGCAGCAGGCCGGATATACCGATCCACGTCTTGCAGCATTCTTTGAGACCAATAGCGATGGCAACTTTACTGGTGGGGTTTCTGGTTCTAACTTCTCTACCTCTAAAGTGTATAAATCAACATATTGGTGTCGCCCTGTGGCATCCTACGATATGCCCGTATATCTGATAACAGTAGCAGAGACTGAGTTCTTCCTCTCTGAATATTATGCAAAGCAGAATAATACCGCTCAGGCTGCTGCCCATTATGCTGCGGCAGTCGAGGCATCGTTTGCTACTGCTGGTGTTGATGGGGCTGCTGCCAATATTGCCCAGTTCCCATACGACCAAGCCAATTACAAACAAGTAATCGGTATAGCCAAATGGGTTGCATTGTCTGGAATTAACAACTATGAGTCATGGTGTGAATTGCGCCGATTAAAGTACCCTGCTTTTGGCACCATCCAAGGTTCTGATATCTATGACCTTGGTAGTGATGCTTCGTCGTATACGCCTAACGTATATGTTCCGGGTACTCTCTATACACCTATTCAGGTGTTTGGTCAGGTGGGTGATAACCAGCTGCTGCAACGTTGGCCCTATGCAGACGAATCTTCTGCAAGCAACCCCAATGCACCGAAATTCTTGAACACAGATTATGTGAAACCCGTTTTCTGGGCCAACTAAATTCATAACCTAATATTAAGAAGAAATGAAAAAGAACATATTATCTGTATTGATGGTTGCGCTGGCAACATTCACTATAACCAGCTGCGACAAAGACACGGAGAATCAGTCGACCATTATCGACTATCCCGTGCTGACCATCACCGGCGATGTGTTTTACATCTCGCCCATCGGACAGGCTTATATCGATGAAGGTTGTACAGCGACCTATAAAGGTGCAGACTACACTTCAAATATTGTAACGGAAGGTCTGGAAGATATTGATGTAAATATTCCGGGACTCTACTATGTTACATACAGTGCTACCAGTCCTGACGGTTTTAGTTGGAGCGAAACACGTACAGTGGCTGTTTGTGATCCGTCTGTGACTACAGATCTCAGTGGAACTTGGACAACAACTTCAAATACCTATCGTGATACTGGCGCAAGACAGACTGCTTATCCTGGAGTGACTACTACCATTGAGTATCTTTGTCCTGGTATCTTCCGCATTAAGGACTATCTGGCTGCTTACTATAGTCTGTATGTGGGTTATCAGGCTACGTATCCCTCATACGACTTTGATGTTGATGGTATCTTCCAGTTAACCAGCGATAATCAGATTGTCATGGTATCTGCCAATCCGGCAACAGCTTTTGGAGGAGATGTCCCTACAGCATTTACAGATGGTAAGTATGATCCAGATACCAATACATTGTCTTGGGTGGTCACTTGGTCTGGCATGGATTTCCATGTAGAATTAGAGAAATAATTAAATAGTATGTGATATGAAGAAATTTGCATATATATTCGTTGCACTCTTCACTGTTTTAGTGGTTACTTCGTGCAGCAAGGATGAAATGGGCGGCACTGCCTCAGAAAGCATGGCAGGACAATGGTATGTGTCCGTTGACGGCGTAGACGAAAATGGAGAAGTAATTGATGGGTTTGAGGACTTCTTCTACGACGGTCGTCAGATGATTCTTACTTATAACACAGCAGCCAATGATGGTAAGGAGTTGTATGTAGATGACCTTAATGCTATATGGGAGTTCAAGGTACGCACCCAAGCAAATGTCGCAAATGGAACATTTGCAACAGAAGGTGCTGTGGCAAATGAAACATACGACGGATGTGATGTAACTATCACTGGTGGTAAGATTCTGCCAAAGGCTGGCCGACAGAACAATGGCTCTCCTGCAGACAGCATCGTGTTTTGGGTAACGTTTAGCGATGACACATATACAGCCCGCTACGGACATTCTGGCTATCGTGTAAGCGGCATTCGCTACTCAGGTCTTGCAGAGAACGACTAATTCGTAATAGAATTTCCGTATGAACATCGGGAAGCGCACCGCAGGGTGTTGCTTCCCGATGACTTTTTTATGCGATTGTTTGGAGGATTCAGAAATAATACCTATCTTTGCAGAAAATTCTAAGAGTTATGATGACAATAGCCAACCCTATTTACGACTCGGTGTTCAAATTCCTGATGGAAGATGAACGAGTGGCGAGGACTATCCTTTCGGCATTGCTGAAGAAGGATATAGTGAGAGTGGAGGTGCGTCCCCATGAGTATAGCAACAGTCAGCGCGATACGCTGTCGATGTTCCGCATCGACTTTGCAGCAACCATTCGTGAGGATGACGGACACGAACGGCTCATCTTGATAGAGGTGCAAAAGACATGGCTGGAGACAGAGACCCTGCGATTCCGCCAATATCTCGGCGTGCAGTATCAGCGTAAGGAGAATATCATTGCCGGCAGTAAGGAAGGATATGCCATGCCGATGGTGGCCGTGTATATCCTCGGTCATAAGGTGGGCGACATCGAAGAGCCTGTCGTCTATGTCCGCCATGATGCCTTTGACTATAACGAGCAGCGTGTCACCAAGGGAATTCCCAATCCGTTTATTGACAGCTTGACACACGACAGTATTGTGGTTCAGATTCCTCGCTTACATGGCCAGATTAACAATCGTTTGGACAAGGTGCTGAGTGTGTTCGACCAGACCTTGCATCTGCCGGATAGCGAGCATTTCTTGAGTTTCGATGAAAGCCGCTATGTGAATGACGATGATATGCAGCCCATTCTTCATCGGCTACTGATGGCGGCCAGTGATGCTGACACACGTCAGGACATGAATGTGGAGGATGAGTATTATTCCATCATAGAGAAGCGCGATACGGAAATCATGTTGAGCGCTCGAAAAATTGCGGAGCAAAACGTTCTGCTGTCAGAACAGAAGGCTCAGCTGTCAGAGCAGAAGGCTCAGTTGTCAGAGCAGAAGGCTCAGTTGTCAGAGCAGAAGGCTCAGTTGTCAGAGCAGAAGGCTCAGTTGTCAGAGCAGAAGGCTCAGCTGTCAGAACAGAAGGCTCAGTTGTCAGAGCAGAAGGCTCAGTTGCGGTCCTTTGCAAAACTGCTGACAGAATCTAGCTGGAGTATAGGCAATATTGCAGCAAAGATGAATATGTCGGTAGAGGAAGTCGGGGAACTTTTGCATGGAGACGGTACTGCTTAAAGACCTGACAATAGGCTATGCGGCCAATGGGAACGAAAAGGTGGTAGCACGCGGGCTGAATGCTGCCATCCAGAGTGGTGAGCTGACGTGCTTGCTGGGCCGGAATGGTATCGGCAAGTCGACACTGCTCAGAACGCTGTCGGCCTTCCAACCGGCACTGGGTGGTGATATTCTGCTGTCTTGTGCCCTGACTGTCCATGCGCCTGCTGCCCTAACTGCTCCTGCATCCTCTGCCTTGACTGCTCCTACGCCAGGTGACAGACAGGAACCTAGGGCGCTCGCTTCTTTCTCTGACAAGGAACTGAGTAAGACCATCGGAGTGGTGCTGACCGAGAAGCCCGACGTGAGGAATATGACGGTGGAAGAGCTGGTGAGCATGGGACGTTCGCCCTATACGGGATTCTGGGGCACGTTGAATGCCGACGACAGAGCGGTGGTGGCAGAGGCTATCGACATTGTAGGCATCGAGCCACTGACGGGACGGCTGATACACACGTTGAGCGACGGTGAACGACAGAAGGTGATGATAGCCAAGGCGCTGGCTCAGCAGACTCCCGTGATCTATCTGGACGAGCCCACGGCTTTCCTCGACTTTCCTAGTAAGGTGGAGATGCTGCAGTTGCTGCGGCGACTGGCCCACGAGCAGCAGAAAACCATCCTGATGTCTACCCATGACGTGGAGTTGTCGCTACAGTTGGCCGACTGCATCTGGCTGATGGAGCCAGGCATGCTCAGTGTGGGTACTCCCCACGCGCTGGCCGACAGTGGTGCCTTGGGCCGTTTCATTCAGCGTCCGGGCATCCATTTCGACAGCCAAAGTCTGGCGATAAGGGTAGATAAAAGTAGATAAGAGGTAGGAGATATTATGACCGAAGGACACGGAGACGACATCTATCGCTATGACGAACTGGTGGAGCATAACTTCAGCTCTACCACCTATCAGCATGCCGACCACTCGGAGTTGAAGGCTTTCTTGGCAGAGCATCTCGATGTGCTGAACAACTATCCAGAGCCACAGCCACGCTCGTTAGAGCGCCTGATAGCCAGCAAGCTGGGCATATCGCCCGAGGCTGTGATGGTGACCAACGGCTCTACGGAGGCGGTATATCTGATTGCTCAGCTGTTCCATCACAGTTGCTCCATCATTCCTCAGCCTACCAACACCGAGTACGCCGATGCTTGTCGCATTAACAAGCATTTCATTACCTATGAGAACAGCGATGACCTGCAAGAGATGCCCAAAGACCGCGTCTACTGGATATGCAACCCCAACAATCCGTCGGGCAATGTGCTGATGAAGGGATTTGTGGACTATGTGGTGCGCCGCTCGCCCAGATACACCTTTGTGGTAGACCAGTCGTTTGAGGCCTACACCCAGGAACAGCTGTTGGTGCCCCGCGAGGTGCAGGGGCTACCCAACCTGCTGATGCTCCACTCCATCGGCAATACATATGGCGTGCCCGGCCTCCGACTGGGATATGTCACGTCCGACCCCTCGACCATCCAGCTGTTGCGTGCCTTGCGACAGCCGTGGGCCATTAATGCCCTCAGCATCGAGGCCGGCAAGTTCCTGATTTCTCAGGGGAAGCCTGCTGTGGCCGACCTTCCCGCCTATTTGGAAGAGACGGAACGCCTGCGCACGGAACTCAGAAAGGTGAAAGGTGTCCGCGTGTTTGAAACCAAGACCAACTTCATGCTCTGCGAACTCAGCGGATGCACCTCTACGGCCCTGAAGACCTACCTCATCCATGAGCATGGCATGCTCATTCGCGACTGTCATACCTTCACCGGTCTCACCAATCATTTCATCCGTATCACAGCGCAAGACCCAGAAGAAAATGATGCCTTGGTGGCTGCCATCAGCGAATATATGGAGCATTTAGGCGAGAAATAGTGCAAAAAATTTGCAGGAACGGAAAATTATTCGTACCTTTGCACCCGTTCAGAGGAATGAGGGGCTCCGCGAGAGCCTCTCATTCTTCGGTTTTTAACTGAAATGTAGTGAAGCAATCTTGTTTTAATTAACAGTTTATGATAGATAAGAACATCATTAAGACAGCAGTGGATGAGTGGTTGCAGAAGGGCGACTACTATCTGGTAGACGTGGAGATGACAGGCGATGATCGTATCGTCATTGAGATTGACCATGCCGACGGAGTGTGGATTGAAGATTGTGCAGACCTCAGCCGTTTCCTGCAGGAGAAGCTGGGTGATGAGTTGGGTGACTATGAGTTGGAAGTAGGGTCGGCTGGCATCGGTCAGCCCTTCAAGGTGGTGCAGCAGTATCGCAACCACATTGGCAAAGAAGTGGAAGTGCTGCAGCAGGACGGCCAGAAGGTGCAAGGCATTCTGAAGGAGGTCGATGCCGAGGGCGCCCACTTTGTGGTAACGGCCAAGGAGAAGCAGCGCCAAGAGGGTAAGAAGCGCCCCATGCTGGTGGAGGTCGACAAGACTTTTGCCATCAGCGACGTCAAGTACTGCAAATACCTGCTGAACTTCAAATGAGGAATGTGGAAGGTGGAAAGAGGAATGTGGAAGATGGAAAGAGAATAGAAAAAAGAAGAAAATAATAAAATAAAGAATTATGGCAACAAAGAATGCGAAAGGCCCATCCATGATAGAGACCTTTCAGGAATTTAAAGAGACAAAGAATATTGATCGTACCACTCTGGTGAGCGTGCTGGAGGAGAGTTTCCGCAACGTGATTGCCAAGCTCTTCGGCAGCGATGAGAACTTCGACGTCATTGTCAATCCCGACAAGGGCGACTTTGAGATTCATCGCAATCGCATCGTGGTGGCCGACGGTGAGGTGCAGGACGAAAACAAGGAAATCGCCCTCAGCGAGGCCCAGAAGATTGAGCCCGACTATGAGGTGGGCGAAGAGGTGTCAGAAGATGTGGATTTCCAGAAGTTCGGACGCCGTGCCATCCTGAACCTGCGCCAGACACTGGCCTCGAAGATTCTGGAGCTGGAGCACGACTCTCTCTACCAAAAGTATAAGGACAAGGTGGGACAGATTGTCTCTGCTGAGGTTTATCAGATGTGGAAGCGTGAAGTGCTGCTCATCGACGACGAGGGCAATGAGCTGCACCTGCCCAAGCAGGAGCAGATTCCTGCCGACAACTATCACAAGGGTGAGACGGTGCGCGCCATCGTGAAGGAGGTGCAGAATGAGAACAACAATCCCCGCATCATTCTCTCGCGTACCAGCAACCTGTTCCTGGAGCGCCTGTTGGAGGCTGAGGTGCCCGAGATTCAGGATGGTCTTATCACCATTCGCCGCATTGCCCGCATGCCGGGTGAGCGTGCCAAGATTGCCGTAGAGAGCTACGACGACCGCATCGACCCCGTAGGAGCCTGCGTGGGTGTGAAGGGTAGTCGTGTGCATGGCATCGTGCGCGAGATGTGCAACGAGAACATCGATGTCATCAACTATTCCAACAACACCCAGCTCTTCATCCAGCGTGCCCTCTCGCCCGCCAAGGTGACCAGCATCACCATCAACGACGAGGAGCACAAGGCCGAAGTCTATCTGCAGCCCGAAGAGGTGAGCCTGGCCATTGGTAAGGGTGGTCTCAACATCAAGCTGGCCTCGATGCTGACTGAATACACCATCGATGTGTTCCGTGTGGTGAACGATGGCGAGGCCGACGAAGATATCTATCTCGACGAGTTTGCCGATGAAATCGACCAGTGGATTATCGACTCTATCAAGGCCATTGGCTTGGATACCGCCAAGGCTGTGCTGAATGCTCCGCGTGAAATGCTGATAGAAAAGGCCGACCTCGAGGAAGAGACCGTCGACCATGTGCTTGAGGTGTTGAAGGCAGAGTTTGAGTAAATAGTAAAAAGGGTAAAAAAGTAAAAAGGTAAAGGATGGGAGTAAGATTAAATAAGATATTATCAGAACTGAATATAGGACTTCAGACTGCTGTCGATTTTCTGAAGAAGAGAAACGACCTGGGTGATGTCAAGGAAGACATCTCGCCCAACACCAAGATCTCCGACCAGCAATACGAGGCACTGGTCAATGAGTTCAGCACGGATAAGGCAGTGAAGTCCCAGGCCGACCAGCTCTTCCCCAAGAAACCCAAGGAGAAGAAGCCGGAGAAGCCCGAGAAGGAGAGCACCAAGGCCGAAGAGTTGTTGGAGCAGCGCCCGCAGTTCAAGCCGTTGGGCAAGATAGACCTCAGCACCATCGGTAAGCCGAAGGCTGCTGTGGTGGCCTCAGAGCCTGTGGCACCGGAGAAGGAGGAAGAGCCTGCCGCTGTGCAGGAGGAGGTTCAAGAGCCAATGGTGACCGCAGAGGTGCAGGCCGAAACCGAGGTGGTGGCCAAAGAGGTGGAACCCGAACATGAGGAGCAGCCTGAAGAGGCAAAGCCGGAGGTTGCTACCGAGGCAGAGGAAGCAGAGCCTGAACAACCGGAGATCGAGGAACCGGAAGCAGTGCCAGAGGCAGCGCCCGAGGCTGAGGTCAAAAAGGGAGAGACAGCACCTGCACAGCCCGAACTGGCCAAGACTCCTGGCGACCTGAAGCAGGCCCCTCAGCTGAATGTGCTGGGCAAGATAGACCTGTCGGCCTTGAACCAGAGCACGCGCCCCAAGAAGAAGTCGAAGGAGGAGCGTCGCAAGGAGCGTGAGGAGAAGGCTGCCGGCGAGCGCCGCAAGCGTGAGCGCATTCGCACCGACAAGGTGGACATCGAGGCAGCAGCCCGTCAGGCCAACCAGCAACAGGGTAAGAAGCAAGATGTACGAGGCAAGAAGCAAGATAACCAGCAGCAACAGCAGCAGGGCGGCAAGAAGAACAAGAAGAACCGTCCTGTGAAGCCCCTTGAGGTGGACGATGAGGCTGTGGCACGCCAAGTGAAGGAGACGCTGGCCCGTCTCACCTCGAAGACCAATCAGAACAAGAAGGGTGCCAAGTATCGTAAGGAGAAGCGCGACGCCGTGGCCGAGCGCATGAGCGAGGAGATGGCTGCCGAGGCTGCTGAGAGCAAGGTGCTCAAGCTCACAGAGTTTGTGACCGTCTCGGAGCTGGCCACCATGATGAACGTGGGTGTCAACCAGGTCATCGGTACCTGTATGTCGATTGGCATCATGGTGTCTATCAACCAACGCCTGGATGCTGAGACCATCAACATTGTGGCCGACGAGTTCGGCTTCACCACCGAGTATGTCAGCGCTGAGGTGCAGAATGCCATCACCGAGGAGGAAGACGATGAGAACGACCTCATCAGTCGCGCCCCCATCGTGACGGTGATGGGTCATGTCGACCACGGTAAGACCTCTCTGCTCGACCATATCCGCAACACCAACGTCATTGCCGGTGAGGCCGGTGGCATCACTCAGCACATTGGTGCCTATAATGTGAAGTTGAAGGATGGTCACAGCATCACCTTCCTCGACACCCCTGGCCATGAGGCCTTCACCGCCATGCGTGCCCGTGGTGCTCAGGTGACCGATATCGCCATCATCATCGTGGCTGCCGATGACTCGGTGATGCCCACCACCAAGGAGGCCATCGCCCATGCCCAGGCTGCCAACGTGCCAATGGTGTTTGCCATCAACAAGATAGACAAGCCCGGTGCCAATCCCGACAAGATTCGCGAAGACTTGGCCAATATGAACCTCCTGGTAGAAGACTGGGGCGGCAAGTACCAGTGTCAGGAAATCTCGGCCAAGAAGGGCGTTGGTGTCTATGAGCTGCTCGAAAAGGTGCTGCTCGAAGCCGAGATGCTCGACCTGAAGGCCAACCCCAACCGCAAGGCCACGGGTAGCATCATTGAGAGTTCGCTCGACAAGGGCCGCGGCTACGTCAGCACCGTGCTTGTATCCAATGGTACGCTGAAGGTGGGCGACGTGGTGATTGCCGGCACCGCCTGGGGCAAGGTCAAGGCCATGTTCAATGAGCGCAACCAGCGCATAGAGACTGCCGGTCCTGCCGAGCCCGCCATCATTCTGGGTCTTAACGGTGCCCCCACCGCTGGCGACTCCTTCCATGTGATGGAGAGCGAGCAGGAGGCCCGCGAGATAGCCAACAAGCGCATCCAGCTGCAGCGTGAGCAGTCGTTACGCACCACCACGAAGCTCGGACTCGACGAACTGTCTCACCGCATCGCCCTGGGCGAGTTCCACGAGTTGAACATCATCGTCAAGGGTGATACTGACGGTTCAATCGAGGCCCTCTCCGACTCGTTCATCAAGCTCTCTACCGAGAAGGTGCAGGTGAATGTCATCTCCAAGGCCGTGGGTCAGATTTCAGAGAACGACGTCATGCTGGCCAGCGCCTCCGAAGCTATCATCATCGGCTTCCAGGTGCGTCCCTCTGCCGATGCCCGCAAGGCTGCCGACCGTGAGGGCGTGGAGATCAACACCTATTCTATCATCTACGACGCCATCGACGACGTGAAGAGCACCATGCAGGGTATGCTTGACAAAGTGAAGAAAGAAGTCATCTCTGGTGAGATCGAGGTGAAGCAGGTGTTCAAGATTTCCAAGGTGGGCACTGTGGCCGGTGGTCTGGTGACCGACGGTAAGGTGCACTCGAAGGACAAGGCCCGTGTGATTCGCGATGGTATCGTGATCCACACTGCCGCCATCGGAGCCCTGAAGCGCTACAAGGACGATGCCAAGGAAGTGGCCACAGGTCTGGAGTGCGGCATCTCGCTGGTCAACTACAACGACATCCAGGTGGGCGACATCATCGAGACCTTCACTGAGATTGAGGTAGAACAGAAGCTGTAAGAATTCGCATCACCACAAATTCAATAGTAAAAATCGTTCAATGATTAACAGAAATGTTACGTTGAACGATTTTTTTTATCCAATGTAACAGGGCTTACATGCTAAAAGAGCCAATCACCCTATCTTTGCAGCAGGTTTCAAAACGAAGTACTAACCAATTAAAAACAAAGCAAATGAAACAAGCAAAACGATTCATTCTGAGTTTCCTGCTGCTGTTGACGGGTACTATGATGTACGCGCAACAGGAGATTACGGGAACGGTGACCGACGCGATGGGGCCGGTCATTGGTGCTACGGTGATGGAGAAGGGCACTACCAATGGTACGGTGACCGACTTCGACGGTAATTTCAAGCTGAAGGTGGAAGCCGGCAAAACGCTGGTGTTCTCCTACATCGGCTACGACTCTCAGGAACTGCCTGCCAAGAATGGCATGGCTGTCGAGATGAAAGAGAATGCCAAGGAGCTGGCCGAAGTGGTGGTAACCGGTTATCAGGTGCAGCGCAAGGCCGACTTGACCGGTGCTGTGGCTGTGATGGACATGAAGGGCCCCATCAGTGAGGGTGACCCCAACATGCTGAACTCTATGCAGGGCAAACTGGCCGGTGTGGACATCGTGACCGACACCAAACCCGGCGGTGCTGGCAGTTCCATTCGCGTGCGTGGTATGAGCACGGTGAACAATGCCGACCCTCTGTATGTTATTGACGGAGTAGCCACCAGTGAGAACCTGAACTCGCTGAACTCCGCTGATATCGAGTCGATACAGGTCTTGAAGGATGCTTCTTCTGCTTCTATCTATGGTTCTCGTGCTGCCAATGGTGTCATTATCATTACGACCAAAAAGGGTAAGCAGGGCAAGATGGCTATCAACCTGAACTACAACGTATCGCTGCAAACTGTTGCCAAGAAGCACAGCGTGCTCAATGCCGAGCAGTGGGGCCGTGTCTACTGGCAGGCTTATCAGAACGACGGTCTGGATCCCACTACCGCCATCTCTTCTCTCTATGGCACTGGTGCCACTCCCCAGTTGCAGGAGACCGTCAACGGCATCAAGACTGCCGATACCAACTGGCAGAACGAAATTTATCGTACCGCCTGGACTCATAATCTGTCGGCCAGTATATCCAATGCTTCTGATAAAGGCTCTTATCTTTTCTCGGGTAACTATATCAGTCAGGATGGTTTGATAGACAAGTCATCGTATAAGCGCATCTCGGCTCGTGTTAACTCTACTTATAATTTCAATAAGTATGTGCGCGTAGGTGAGAATCTGATGGTAGCTCGTTGGGAGAATGCCGGACGTACTGATGATGGCAATGACCGTGGTCTTCCCGGCTTGGCTATGTTGCAGCATCCTGCACTGCCTGTCTATTCTGGCCCCAATACCTTCGCTGACCCGATGGTGATGCTGACATCCGACTATGCCAACCCTGCACAGGAGATATACAACGAACGGGACAACAATACCGTGTCTTGGCGTATTTTCGGTAATGCGTATGTTGACATTATGCCTATCAAGGGTCTGACACTGAAGAGTAATATCGGTGTAGAGCATGTACAATATCTCAACAAGGCTTTGGGCCGTACCTACCATGCTACAGACGATGCTGCCATACGCTCGGTCAGCAGGGCTTACGGTGAGGGTGACACCTATACTTGGACCAACACGGCCAACTATCTGTTCGACATCAAGGGTCAGCACCACTTCAATGTGCTGCTGGGTACTGAGGCCATCAAGTATGTCTCGCAGGGACTTGATGCCATGCGTACAGGCTATGCCTTTGATGATGCCAACTATATGCAGTTAGGTAATGGCTCGGTGATAGCCGCAGCTGGTGGTGGCAAGCAAGAGTGGGCTTTGTTCTCGCTGTTTGGCAAGATTGACTACAACTTTGCCGACCGTTATCTGTTCTCTGCTACGCTGCGCCGTGACCAGACTTCTCGTCTTTCCAAGCATAACAACTCCGGCGTTTTCCCCGCCTTCTCTGCTGCCTGGCGTATCAGTGAGGAAAAGTTCTGGCCGAAGAACAAGATTATTGACAATGTCAAGATTCGTCTGGCCTGGGGTCAGAACGGTAACTCGGCTATCGACAACAACTATGCGGCTTACTCTACCTATACTTACGACATCGGTAACGGTGCTTACGACTTGAATGCTACTGGCACCAGCCTTGTCAACGGTATCAAGGTGGCCTCTACTGGTAACCCCGACCTGAAGTGGGAGACCACCACTCAGACCAACCTCGGTCTGGATGCCTATCTGCTTGAAGGCGCCTTGAGTTTAGGTCTGGACTTCTACTGGAAGAACACCAAGGACATGATTACTCAGCCGCCCGTGCTCTCCGTAGCTGGTGAGAATGCTGTCAAGTTCGTGAATACCGGAACGATGGAAAACCGTGGCTTTGAGTTGAACCTGGGATACCATTCACCACAGTATGGCGATTTCTCATGGGACGGCAACTTCAACTTCTCCATGTATCGCAACAAACTGAAGAAGTTTAATAATGAGGTACACCAGATTCTGGGTGACTTCAGTCTCATTGAAGGTGAGCCGATGGGTGTACTCTATGGCTATGTTTGCGACGGTATCTTCCAGAACAGCGACCAGGTGGCCAATCATGCTCAGCAAGAGGGTAAGGGTGTTGGTCGTTTGATATTCCGCGACATCGACGGCAATGGTGTCATCGACGACAATGACCGTTGCATCATAGGTGATCCCAACCCTGATTTCGGCCTGGGTCTGACTCTGAATGCCAACTATAAGAACTGGTCTCTTTCGACCTTCTTCAGTGGAGAGTTTGGCTTTGACATTCTCAATGCCACACGTCGCCAATTGGAATTCCTGAGTTCGGGTAATCTCTACACCAACCGTGGTACAGCCGTGCTTGGTGCCTGGACTCCAGAGAACACTGGTGCCTCGATTCCTCAGTTGACCACTATCGACGGCTCCATCCTCGACATCTTTGTCAACGACAAGTGGGCCTATAGCGTACGTCTGTTCCCCACCGATGCCACCGCCATTGAGGCAGAGGTCTTCGCCACCGCCGAGACAGCTGTCAAGGTGAGTGCCTGGACGCTGGATGCCACGCAGGACGGTACGTCGGGCATTGGCCAGCTGTTGCGCGATAACGGCTCGGCAGCCAGTAGCAGGCTTTACAACCTGATGGGGCAGCAGGTGAGCCAGGCGCACAGGGGGATTGTCGTCGTGAATGGCAGGAAGTATGTTGCTCGTTGACACTCTCGTCGTCGTCGGCATGGCCACGGTCAGCCTGGGCACCATCCACGAGGCCGACGGTCATCAGCAGCGCTCCTTCTGGTTGCGCAATGATGGCGCCGCGGTGCTGCAACTGGAGCGGGGCTACACCTCCTGTGGCTGCACCACCATCACTTTCGACAAGGGCCGTCAGCTCTCCCCCGGCGACTCAGCGCAAGTGACGCTCCTATTCAATCCGCGCGGCAAGGGCGGTGAGTTTGAGGAGGCTGGCACCGTGGAGTGGACAGCGCTGTCGCCTTCAGGCAAGAAGGGCAGGGTGCGCATGGCCATGACAGGGCAGTGCATCACCAGCGAAGAGACCCTCATGCAGCAATTTCCCGTCCGCATCAGCGACGCGTTGCGTCTCTCGACCAACCGCATCGACCTGGGCGTTATGCGACCGGGCGAAAGCAAGGAGCGCGGCATCGTCATCCTGCATCGCGATGAAGGCAATCGCAAGGAGCGCATCCCCATTGTTTTCCGTGTAGACCAGAACACCGGCAAGGGCTTGCAGCACATTGACCACCCCTTCACTATCAGGGCTCAGGGCCGGCAGCAAGTGGTTCACATCACGTTAGATGTTTTTGTAAAATAGAGATACATAGTTAGTAATAGTTAGTAGTTAGTGTAATCAGCGAGTGCGCGTCAGCGTCATGCGGGTTTTCTTCTTGCCTTCGTCCATGATGCCGTAGATGTACTTGCCGTCCGTACTGAGGTGCAGGGTGTCCTTTTCATCCTCATCGGTGGTGATAATCAGGTTGCCCTTCACCTCGTAGGTCACTTTATGGCTCTTGGGAGCTGCAGCGAGTGCAGCTTTCAAGGCCTTTCTTTTCAGCCACCCCACACCGGCAGCCTTCAGGGCCTCGTCGCTGATGTTCATGTCCATGCGCATCACGGCATCCTTCTCGCTCTTGAACTCGATGCTCACCGCGGTCTTCATGCCTTTCTTGATGGCCATCACCATCTGCTTGGCCTGGGCCAGCTCGGCGTCGATGCGCTTCACCTCATCGGCAGTCAGCCGGCGGCCCTTTTCCCGTTCAGCCCTGGCGATGGCCTCTTTCCGCTTGTCGGCCATCGTCTTGTCGATGTCTTTGAACTGCTCGCTCAGCTCCTGTTGCATGATGTTGGGGTTGGCATACATGCGCCCCTTCATGCTGGTCTGTGCACCCGCCATGAGGCTGAGCAGCAGCAGTGTTATCGTCATTATGTGTTTCATATTCTTTCGCGTTTACGCCGGCAAAGGTAAGACAATAAATCGAGAATACGTCAAACTCTACATAATTTAACCATGAGACACTCTCGGTGAATGCCATTAATGATAGGCATATCAAAAAAAACATTGCATTTTTCTTGCATATTTACTAAATCTTTTATACTTTTGCACCCCGAAAAAGAACCTTATAAGAATGAAACAGCGCATACAAGTGATTAAGCGACCAATGGCACAGTGTAAGAAACTCATTTTTCTG
>Ga0326512_10001338_pt1 | contig 19304 bp, 10 predicted proteins | sample 1_2617_0518_D_FD_203652 | JGI IMG/M metagenome (GOLD analysis project Ga0326512, IMG submission 203652) | Bovine rumen microbial communities from UC Davis, California, United States - 1_2617_0518 | ecosystem: Host-associated > Mammals > Digestive system > Stomach > Rumen | place: USA... | reverse complement strand
GCTTCCCGGGCGCCGAGGAGACGGAACAGGGAGGTAAGGGCCGGCACATGGTTGCCGGAAACAATGACGTGATGGTTTCCGATGCTGCGCTCCAGAAAATAATCCAGAGACTTGTCGAGCCGGAGATGCAACTGGGTGCGGCACATGCTTTCGTGATGAAGGTTTTCCAAAAGCTGGGCACCCGTGATGAAGAAACGTTCCATATTGTGTCCGCCGCATTTCACGATAGTCATATCGCCGGGCTCCAGGGTACCGTCGATAGCAACGCCCGACTGGGATTCGAAGTGTGTGCGTATCTCGAACTGATGCGTCATGGAAGGTGCAATGGTACAGTGGGCGAGAATGATTTCATGGGTGGCGTTGTTGAGGATCTTCGACGGGTTGGCCATAAACGACGGCTGACCGGTTACAGCTGAGACAGCCATCATGGTCAGAATGGTCTGCAAGTCTCCCTCGCATCCAGCAGGCACGCCCTCTTCGTTCAACAAAGCCAACGCCAGACATCCTGTCGTCCGGGTGGGCGGGATGAGGTCAAAACAGTTGAGCGTGAAAGCATCCAGATTGTAATCGTCCACCATCCCCTTGACCGCCCGGTAGAGACGGGCCGCTTTGATCATCTCTGCCAAGGTCGGTTCACGCATTGCAGTGGCTCTGGCAACGAAACGGGCAGATTCTTCCTCCACCGAAGCGTCGCTGATTTTCCCGAAGCGCGAAATTACCTCATCGAGGGGAAGGTCGATGATTTCCACGCCCCAACGCTGTTTGACAGTCCCATATTCCACCCCGCTGGCAATCAGCCAGCCGGAAGGTTTGCCGATTACGCCGAGCCGTTTCCCCTGCAGCCTGCCGAGTGCGGCCGCTGCAACGGTAAAGTCGCTGATTCCCTGAAGGATAAAGTCGTCGGTGCCATGCAGAACGCGTCCGCTGCCGCCTTCCAATCGGGTCCACGAAAGAATTTCGAGGGAGGCTGCCAGCGAATTGCTGAGGCCGTCGGCAATCATCAGCAGGTAGGAGGGAAGTAAGTCCCTGTTGGCTTTGACAAGTTCTTCGACACCGCCCGAGCCGATAAACAGCATCGTGGGGGCATCGCTGTAGTCCGAGCCGGCCAGATCTTCGTGCCAGATGAGGCGTACATCATAAAGGGCCTGTATTTTGTTCAGCAGTTCGCGGTGGATGCTCAGACAGTTGTTGTGCGACGAAAGGGATGAGTTGAAAAGGATGAGGTTCAGTTGGCGCATAATAGACAGATGAAGAAGACAGTGGTAAAAAGGACGGGGCTGAAACCAGCCTCCGTCCCTATGGAAAAGAAAGCCACGCCTTTGGACGTGATGAAACTCCTGCGAACAGGATTCGGAGTATGTTTGTCGCTGTAATCCGCCGAGTCATGCCATGCATGCTTGCCCGAAGGTGCGGCCCGCCATTGATCGAACAGAGGCCCCAGAGGTTGATTGAAATTGATGAGTTTCCCGATCAACACTGACGCAGCTTTCTAGATAAATCAACTTTCGTCTGCAAAGATATTGTAAAATGCTGAAAATACCAAATTTTTGCAGAAAAAGTTGAAAAATTGAGGTGAATTTCGCAATTTCCTGATATAATTTTAGCGAAAATGATACATTTCCCGACAAAATATTTGTTTGTTTGGAAATAAGTCCGTATATTTGCGCTGTAAATGCAAACTAATTAAAACACAATATGAAGTTCATTAATACACTGATGATTGGCGTAGGTGCGCTCCTTATGTCCGTAAGTTGCCATCCTGCAGAGCCCTCTTCCCAAACAGCCGGCGAAACGGCAATAGTCGAACAGACTCCCTTTGGAAAACATGGCGCTCTCCGTGTTGAGGGATCCAACGTTGTTGACCAGAACGGACAGGTGACCCAGTTGCGGGGCATCAGTATGGGATGGCACAGCGAATGGTGGCGTTTCTACAACGAAAGTACAGTGAAGACGCTCAAGAGCTGGGGCGCCGAGATTACCCGTTGTCCCATCGGACTGGAGTGGGGAAAACGTCCCTTTGGCCAGGATCCCGAACTGGCTTATGCCACTGTCGATACGATGGTGAAAGCCTGTGCGAATCAGGGCTTGTATCTGATCATTGATTTTCATGCACATGCCAACAAACTCGACACGGCAAAGATGTTTTTCGAGACCGTCTGCGCCAAATACAAAGATTATTCCAATATTATTTATGAGATATGGAATGAACCCACGATTGTGGAGTGGAAGGAGTGTAAGGAGTATGCGGAAGCCGTCATTCCGGTGATTCGTAAGCATTGTCCCAATGCACTTATCATCGTGCCCACGCCCAAATGGGACCAGGACGTGGATAAGGCCGCAGACGACCCCGTTCAGGGATTCGACAATCTGCTCTACAATGTGCATTATTATTCCGCATTCCACAAAGACCCCTATCGTCAGAAGGCGGTGTATGCCATCGAAAAAGGCTTGCCTCTCATTTTCTCGGAAACGGGCGGTATGATGCACACCGGAGACGATGAACTCAACCTGGACGAATGGGAAAAGTGGATCGGACTGGCCAAACAGCACAACATCACCTGGCTCGCCTGGAGTGTGTCCGACAAGGTTGAGACCTGTTCGATGCTCCGTCACGGAGCTCCCAGCGAGGGAGAGAAGTGGCAGGAGACCGACATCAAGCCCTGGGCCGTGCTTGTGAGATACTATCTGCAGAATAATTTTTAAGCCAAAATGCTATGAGAATACTTCGGAATCTGATATTCCCCTTCTTAATGGGTACCGCAACACTGGCCAGCGCCTTGGAACTTCCGGCAATATTGAGCGAGAATATGGTGCTCCAACAACAGACGGAAGTCAAATTGTGGGGCTGGGCCGAAAAAGGCCTTACCGTCACCGCGGGCGCTTCATGGACAGGAGAGACCGTGAAAACACAAGTTGGGGAAGACGGCCGCTGGACACTTCGGCTGAAGACTCCCGAAGCCAGCTATGAGCTGCACGAAGTGTGGATTACCGATGGCAAAGACACACTGCGCCGCAAAGAAGTGCTGGTGGGTGAAGTGTGGTTCTGCAGCGGACAGTCCAATATGCAGATGCCGCTGCACGGATTCTGGACGCAGCCCATCGAGGGCGCCAACGAAGTCATCGCTCATGCGCGTTCCTATTATAATAAGATAAGGATGGCGACCATCCCGACCCAGGACGGACTCTATCCGCAGGAAAAAGTGGGCGGCGAGTGGAAACAGTCTACTACAGAAACGTTGCCGGAATTCTCGGCTGTGGGGTTCTTCTTTGCAGAGGAACTGAATCAGCTTCTCGATGTGCCGATTGGCATTATCAACTGTTCGTGGGGCGGCTCGTGTGTGGAAGGATGGCTTCCCAGGGAAGTTTTGGAAACCTATTCCGACATCGATTTGTCGGAGGCCAGACTTACGAAGAGCGGCGACTACACACGTCCGCTGGTGATGTATAACGGAATGATTTCTCCCCTGGCAGGCTATACTGTGCGCGGTTTTGCCTGGAATCAGGGCGAAAGCAATGTGGGCCGTCATAACACCTACCCCGCACGGCTTGGCAAGATGGTGGAAATCTGGCGCGAGCTTTGGGAAAACAATAACCTGCCTTTCTATATGGTGGAAATTCCACCCCATGATTACGGCGATTCCAAAGCCACCAATGCCGCCTTCCTGCGTGAGGCTCAGCACAAAGCTGCTGATGAGATTCCCCTTTGCGGAATCATCTCGACGTCCGATCTCTCGAAACCCTACGAAGCCGATGTGATTCACGCATCCATTAAGAAGCCTATCGGACTGCGTCTGGCCTGGATGGCTGCTGTCCGGACTTACGGCTTGAAAGGCATCGAATGTGAGAGCCCCACCTACAAGAGTATGAAGGTAAGGCCGGACGGTAAAGTAGTGTTGGAATTCAACAACGGAAAAGACGGCCTCAACCCCCGTACCAATCTGCAGGGTTTTGAAATCGCCGGAAAAGACCGGGTTTTCCATCCTGCCCAAGGTACTACCGAATATGATGAAAACAACTGGGGCGCACCCATCATCGTGGTGTGGAGCAAAAAAGTGAAAGAACCGGTTGCTGTGCGTTACTGTTTCCACAACTGGATGCCGGGCAAAGAGTGGAACCAGCGGGGGTTGCCGCTTGTGCCGTTCCGTACCGACGACTGGGATAAATAATAATCGTTAATCCGATTCGATATGAAACAAATACTGTTATTGATGTCTGCCGTTGCCATATTGGGCGCATGCAGTGCCAAGAAACCTGCAGAGGAACACCCCGCCGTGGGACCGCAGTACGTCACTGTGAAGAATGGCGAATTCTATCTGGGGGACAAGCCCTACCGTTTTGTAGGAACAAATTTCTGGTATGGCCCGATTCTGGCCTCGGAGGGCAGGGGAGGAGATACCGCCCGACTGACCCGCGAGTTGGATGCCATGCAGGCCTTGGGTATTGACAACCTGCGTGTACTCGTGGGAGGCGATGGCAGAGACCATCTGCCGAGCCACATCTCGCCCGTCTTGCAGACGGCTCCCGGTGTTTATAACGACACTTTGCTGCGAGGACTGGACCGGTTCCTCTATGAACTCGAGAAACGCAATATGCGTTGTGTGCTCTATCTCAACAATGCCTGGGAATGGAGCGGCGGTTACGGCAGCTATCTCGAATGGGCCGGTGCAGGACCTGCGCCGATTCCCAGTGTGGACGGCTGGCCGGCCTATATGAAATACGTGCAGCAGTTCCTCCAGAACGAAAAAGCCATGACGCTCTCGCTGCAGCATGTCCAGAATATGGTGTTGCGTAAAAACACCATCACCGGCAAGGAATATAAATTCAGTCCGGCTATCATGTCCTGGCAGATTGCCAACGAACCGCGAGCTTTCAGCGACGAGAACAAACCGCGCCTGAAGGAATTTATCTCCAGAACAGCCAAACTGATACGCACGCTCGACAGGCAGCATCTTGTATCGACGGGTACTGAGGGAATGCACGGATGTGAGCAGGACTTGAATTTGTTCACCGAAATTCATGCCCTCCCCGAGATAGACTATGCCAACATTCATATCTGGCCCTACAACTGGGGATGGATTACAAAAGACAATATTGCCGAAAACGTGGATTCGGCATGCATGAAAACATCGGAGTACATCAATAAACACTATGCCCAGATGTACGCGCTCGGCAAACCCATCACCCTTGAGGAATTCGGCTATCCCCGCGACGGATTTTCGTTCACTCCGGGGTCGCCTGCAACAGGCCGGGAGAAGTATTATAAATATGTGTTCGACATCATAGTCAAGTCCAAGAAGATTGCGGGGTGCAATTTCTGGGCCTGGGGCGGCTATGCGCAGCCCAAGCATATAGCCTGGATGGAAGGCGATGACTATACCGGCGATCCCGCTCAGGAGGAACAGGGTCTCAACTCTGTCTTCATGGCGGACAAGGGATTACTGGAGATTATCAAACAGGCAAACGAGGCTATCAGCGGCCTCACCCCCTGACTCCGAACCCTTCCTAACCCTCCCGTAAAGGGCGGGAACCAGCTCAAGGGGCGAGGGGAGTGAATACAATAGAAACATTCATTTTAAATATATAATAAATGTCAAAGGTGAACACTCAAGGATATAATGCGCTTTCCAGAACTATGTCCGTTCTGACGTATCGGATTTTACGCCACTCTCTTTTGGAGAGGGGCAGGGGAGTGAGACTGTTGCTGCTCGGTTTGTGGTGTGCTTCTCTTGCCCATGCCGAAGTGAAATACAATATCCATCAGCTGAGTGGATGGTGGTGGACGGCTCCTGAAGTGCCGGAAATTGAAGTCTGTGTGGAGAACACAGGCAAGGAAGCCGTAACGGCAAGGCTGACACTCGAAGTGGAGACCGATACACATGTAGCCTATCAGTCTTTCTGTCAGCAGGTGAAGGTCGGCGCCAAGGACAGCACCACGGTGACATTCTTTTTCAATTGTGCACCCGGTTTCTATACCTGTTATCTGAAAGGGGACGACCAGCCCGTTGATACATTCAATATCGGCTTCGAACCCGAAAACATCGTCTCTCTGCCCGACGCCCAGCCAGATTTCGGACAGTTCTGGGACTATGCCCTCCACGAACTGAGTCTCGTCGAACCCAAATTCGAGATGAAGGAGGAGGCCGACAAGAGCAACAAGACCGGGAAAGTCTATCTGGTGAAAATGCGTTCGCTCGGCAATGAGGAGATTCAGGGATACCTGACGATTCCCAACAAGGCGTCTGTGGAGAATAAATTTCCCGTCCTTGTTCATTATATGGGCTACGGCTCCGAACCCTGGTATCCCCATCCCGACTCAAATCCCGATATGATTGAGTTTGTGCTCAGCACCCGCGGACAGGCGCTCAACAAACCGAACAACAAATACGGCGACTGGATCGTTTCCGGATTCGGAAATAAAGACGAATACTACTATCGCGGAGCCTTCATGGACTGCATACGTGCGCTCGACTTCATCGAACAGCTGCCTGAAGCCGATACGGACAATATCTTTGCGGAAGGCGGCAGTCAGGGCGGCGCATTTACCTATGCGGCCTGTGCCCTCGATCCCAAGAAGCGAATCCGTGCTGCGGCACCCTGGATTCCGTTCCTGAGCGATTTTCCCGATTATTTCAAGATAGTCTCCTGGCCGGCAGTACCTCTTCAGACCGAACAGAAGAAGTGGTGGATGAGCGACAAGGACTTCTATGCCTTCCTGTCCTATTTCGACATCAAGAACCACGCACGCAACGTGACCTGTCCCATCCTGATGGGCATCGGATTGCAGGATCCTGTCTGTCCGCCGCACACGAATTTTTCCGGGTACAACCTGTTGCGCGTCCCGAAGAGTTTTGTGATATATACAAACTGCCAGCATGACACGCTACATCCGGATTGGGACAAACGGCAGAAAGAGTTTTTCTGGCAGAATATGAAAAAAATTACACATAAGTAATATTTTTATGCTACAAAAATGGTCTTGTTTGTCCAATTTTGTTGCAGTGAAGTGTTAAAAAAACCGTTTTTTTAACGTTAAAATACAAAAGTATCAAAGTTGGTTAAAAAAATATTAGAAATTTTGAAAAAATAGTATCATCTTTGCACCGGTGATTTGTCTTCTTTTTGTCGCAAATTATCCCAGAATTGCAAACTACTTATTTTATTAATTTTATAACACAACAATTTTATTCCGCTCATGAAAGCAAATTTGTTAAACTGGAAGGTTTGCATGCTTTGCCTGATGGCCGTTTTCGGTGTCAGTGTAGCGCAGGCACAGGTTATCGTTAAAGGTAACGTCCAGGATGTGACGGGTGAACCTCTCACCGGTGTCACAGTGCAGGAAATGGGAGCCACGGGTGGTACGATTACCGACATTGACGGTAATTATTCACTCCAGGTGAAGAATCCGCAGGCAACCCTAGTGTTCAGGTACACCGGTATGGCTACCCAGGAAATCAAGCTTGCCGGCCGTAAGACCTTGGATGTAACCCTCAAGGAAGACTTGGCCAATCTCGAAGAGGTCGTCGTTGTGGGTTACGGTACGATGAAGAAGAGTGACCTGGCAGGCGCTTCCGTCTCGATGGATGAGAGCAAGATGAAACAGTCCATCATCTCCTCACTTGACCAGTCGCTGCAGGGACGCGCCGCCGGTGTGCAGGCTATGCAGACTTCGGGTGCTCCCGGTTCGTCGTCAAGTATCCGCGTGCGTGGTCAGGCTACGATCAATTCCAATGCCGAACCTCTTTACGTTATCGACGGTGTAATTGTGCAGACGCACGGTACGTCAGGCGCTGACTACGGTCTCGGTGACAAGCTCGGCAACGGTGCCGCTTCAACCATCTCACCCCTCTCGACCATCAACCCCGCCGATATCGTTTCGATGGAAATCCTGAAGGACGCATCGGCCACCGCCATCTACGGTGCACAGGGCGCCAACGGCGTTGTGCTCATCACGACGAAGCGCGGTAAGGCCGGTGAGGCCAAATTCACCTATGACGGAATGTTGGCCTGGAACCGCCAGACCAAGCGTCTCGACATGATGAACCTCCGCGAGTTCGCCAACTTCTATAATACATTCGTGGAGCAGGGCGAGGTATCCGATCCCAGTTCCTATTACAATGATCCCAGCCTCCTCGGCGTAGGTACCAACTGGCAGGACGAAGTGTTCCAGACCGCTTTCCAGCAGCAGCACCAGTTCAGTGCCCAGGGCGGTAATGACAAGGTGAAATACTATGTCAGCGGCGGTATGATGGATCAGGACGGTACGCTTATCGGTTCAGACTTCAAGCGTTTCTCGCTGCGTGCCAACCTCGATGCCGAGTTGAAGTCCTGGCTCAAGATGGGACTCAACGTCAGCTACAACAACACCAAGGAGAACCTTCTGAAGGCTGATCAGGACGAGGGTATAATCACCTACGCCCTCACTTCATCGCCCGCCATCCCCGTATATAATGTGGATGGAAGCTACTCGTCTGTATCTCAGGAAGGTTATACCAACCCCAACCCCATTGCACTGGCACTTGAGGACGATATCAGCCTGAAACGTCAGGAGATGACCGGTAATATCTTCTTTGATGTCACTCCTTACAAGAAAGTGACCTGGCACGCCGAATACGACTGGAGCGTAGGCTCTTCCCGCGGTGATGTTTTCAGCCCGATGCTTAAGCTCGGTACCTGGAGCCGCACCACCAATGAAAACCGTATCCAGAAGAATTCTTCGACCTATTGGGCTGTGAAGAACTATGTCACCTATGCCGACAGCTACGGAAAGCACTCTTACACAGTCATGGGCGGTCAGGAAGCCTGGGAGTCTGTGTGGGATTATTCCGCTATCTACAACACGGCTCTTCCCTCCAACGAAGTGCAGAACCCCACGCTGGGCGACGGCACTCCTTCCATTGGCTATGGTCAGGGTTCAAGTTCAATGGCTTCGTTCTATGCCCGTGCCACCTATAATTATGACAACCGTTATCTCGGTACTTACACCTGGCGTTACGACGGTTCGTCCAACTTCGGTCCCAAGAACCGCTGGGCAGCTTTCAACTCGTTCGCTTTGGCCTGGCGCTTCTCCCAGGAGAGCTTCCTGAAGGATGTCGACTGGCTCAGCAACGGTAAACTCCGTTTCGGCTGGGGTCAGACAGGTAATGCCAACATCGGCGGTTACCTCTGGGGCTCGCCGCTTTCAATCATGGAAAGCGACCTCGGCAAGAGCTACCGTCCCAAGCAGATTGCCAACACCGGTATCAAATGGGAGACTCAGGAGCAGTTTAACATAGGTCTCGACCTCAGTTTCCTGAACGACCGCATCAACCTCGTTGTCGAATGGTACAACAAGGAGTCCAAGGACATGTTGATGCAGTTGCAGCTGCCTTCTTACATGGGTACTTCAGGCAACGGCTCTTCTGCCCTTTCCGCACCCTACGGCAACTACGGTTCTATCCGCAACAGAGGTTGGGAATTCACGCTCAATGCACGTCCTGTTGAAACCAAGAACTTCGATTGGAGCACTGAAGCAACACTCTCCATCAACCGCAACAAACTTGTCAGCCTCAACGACGGTACAGGCAACGTATCCCTCATCGGTTACGGAATGTGGACGGATGTCGTAACCCTCTCTGAGGTGGGCGAATCGCTCTACAATTTCTACGGCTACCAGGTGGAAGGCGTATATCAGGACTTCGACGATATTCTCAATTCGCCCAAGGCTGAAAAGTATCCCGCCAACGGCGTGTTCGACAAGGCTACAACCGTATGGCCCGGCGACCTGAAGTTCAAGGACGTGAACAACGACGGTGTGATCAACGAGAAGGACCGCACCAATATCGGCTCTCCGCTTCCGAAGTTTACCTTCGGTTGGAACAACACGTTCCACTATAAGAACTGGGATGCCTCTATTTTCATCAACGGTTCCTATGGCGGCAAGGTCTTCAACTACCTGAAGATGAAACTGACCCACATGAACTCCACATGGACCAACCAGCTCGTCGATGTCGCAGACCGTGCTGTCCTGGCACCCATTGACGCAATAAAAGACTATAGCGCCGGCGTCGACCGCGGTGACGGCAATCTCGTCTATAACTGGTATAACGACGTGACCAATGTACGTGTGTCCAATCCCAATACCAAGACTCCCCGCGCATCCATCCAGGATCCTAACGACAACGACCGCATCTCCGACCGCTACATCGAGGACGGTTCCTATATCCGTCTGAAGAATATCTCAATCGGTTATACGTTCGACAAGAAGCTCGTCCGCAAGCTTCATATCGACAACCTGCGTGTCTATGCCAATATCCAGAATCTCCTCACCATCACTTCCTATGATGGTTACGATCCTGAAGTCGGTGTTTCCACCGCTTCACCGAACGTCTATGGTCTCGATAACGGCCGTTATCCTTCACCGACCACATATTCCGTCGGCCTGAGTGTAAGCTTCTGATCCGGCAAAAATATGTAAAAACAAATAAGTAATTAAAGAAAGACCTATGAAACGTAATATATTCAAATATTTTGCATTGGGCGCTTTGGTTGCGGTGAGCTTCGCTTCGTGTGATGATTTCCTTGACCGTCCCTCTGAGGATAATTACAATCAGGACAATTATTATCAGACTGATGACCAGTGCATCTCGGGTGTAAACTACCTGTACAATTCGCCCTGGTATGACTTCCAGCGCGGATTCCTCAAGGTGGCTGAGGAGATGGCCGGCAACTATATGTTCGGTACGACCTCTCCCTACCATACCTTCACCATTAACGGCTCCGACCAGGACCTTGTGAACATGTCCTACTCGCTTTGGGCTGAAATCGGTCACTGCAACGCTGTTTATGACAACATCAAAGCCTCAAGCGGCAACCTGACACCTTCGGTACGTAACCAGTGTCTCGGAGAATGTCTTGCCTGGAAGGCTATGGCCTATTTCTTCCTGGTGCGTACTTTCGGTGAAGTGCCCATTCTGCACAACAACACTGCTTCGCTCAACGCAGGTGATTACAACACCTATCCGAAGAATTATAAGTCGGATATCTACGAGTATATCATCTACACGCTTGAGACAGCAATGGATCTGCTGCCCGCCAAGGGCTCGAAGGGCCGCCTCGATTATTATTGTGCCGAAGGCCTTCTCGCCAAGGTTTATCTTGCAAAGGCAGGTGTCACCGGCACCCTCAATGCCGATGACCTGAAGAAGGCTGCCGACTATGCCAAGGATGTGATTGACAACTCCGGCCGCAAACTCGAGGATAACTACGAGGACATCTTCCTCCTCAAGAACCGCTACACCGAAGAGGGTCTCTTCGTATGGCGCTGGACTGCCGACGGAGCCAACTGGACCCGTCAGAACTCCTATCAGTCCGACCTCGGTATGGGAGGCATTGACGACTGGGCAGCAACCTGGGGCGACTGGGGCGGCCTGACGGTCGATATGCAGGAAGCCTTCGGAATCAAATTGCTCGAACAGCAGCCTGACGCATGGCTGAGCAATGTGGACAGCCGTCTGCATGCCACGATGATGCTGCCCGGATTCAAGTACAGCCAGTTCTGGCAGGACAAGGGCGGGTTCGACTATCTGGAGTTCCTCTATGAGTATGCCACCAACAGCGGTCTGAATTCTCCCACAGGTGCCAACACCGTTAAGCATCTTTATGGTGACACTTACGACCATATTCAGGGTGCCGGTTGCTCTGATGCCCGTATGGCTTCGTCTGTTCCTACGTTCCTGCTTCGTCTGGCCGATGTGTATCTCATCTATGCTGAGGCATCACTGGGCGCCAGCCGCAGTGCCAGCTCCAACGCCGATGTCATTGACGCCTTCATGGCAGTACGCAACCGCGCTATTCCCGGTGCGAACCGTCCCGCATCTGTGACATGGGAAGACATCTGGAAAGAACGCCGTCTGGAACTTTGCATGGAGGGCGACCGCTGGTACGATTTCGTACGTGTCAGCTATTATGACCCCGATTTCTGTGTAAAAGAACTCACAGCGCAGAAGCGTAATGAGTTCTGGGGTTTGGCCGATGTCTATGAGACCTACTACAAGTCCGGTACATGGGATGCAAGCGCTGCATCTTATAATGACGGAACTACGGCTCCCAACGTAGCATCGCTGATGAAGGGTGACAACGAGACGCCTAATTATTTCTTCCTGCCCTTCCCGACCGAGGATGTTACATTCAATCCCCTGTTGGGCTCGGATGTTAATGCCGAGGGCGATCATGTGGACGTGCGCACTGTATATGCCTATTAACAGCGCAGAACAGTGAATATGTAAAAATATTAGCAATTATAAAGACAAATTAGATTATGAAAACCAAATATATTGCAATGGCTGTTCTGGCTCTCTCCACCGGAATGGTATGGACGGGATGCTCCGACACTCCCGATGCCTACAAGGTGGCAGGCGGAAAGCCCACGGTGAAATACGTGCGCTGCCTCTCGTCCGAGGTGGTGGGTAGCAATGACGAGCCCGGCACGCTCTATACCGACGGACAGCTCGTTACCAGTGCCTTTCCCGAAGCTATTGTCTGCCTTGTGGGCGAAAATCTGCGTTCGGTTTACGAATTGTATTTCAACGACCAGAAGGCCGTGCTCAATACGAGCTATATCACTGACAACGCCCTGCTCGTACAGGTGCCCAGCGGTATCCCGGAACTGGTGTCGAACAAGATTTACATGGTTACCAAATCACAGGACACTGTAACTTACGATTTCTCAGTTACCATCAGCGCCCCCACTGTTACGGCGATGGATTGCGAATACACGCCCGAGGGTGAAACCACTACGATTACCGGCCGTTACATGATTGACGATCCGAACGTTCCGCTCACAGTTGCGTTTAAGGACGCGACAGGAAACGAATTGTTTGCAGAAATCAAAAACATTGCCGACGACTATACTTCAGTCACGGTTGTTGTGCCCGAAGGAGCTGCTGAAGGTCCTGTTACCGTTACCTCCATTTATGGAGCCACGGCTTCCAGTTTCCATTATGCCGATACCCGCGGCTTGCTCTTCGACTTCGACGGCGTGACCGGTCTCGGCAACCACGGCTGGCACAACCGCGACATCTACAGCGATGAGACATCTATTACTGGCAACTTCGTAGTGCTGGGCGGAGCTGCGCTCGATGCCGAAGCAGGCTGGAACGACGGCAATTATTCGTTCGAATACTGGCCCGGCAACTGGGAAGATCCCGAGACCTTTACGGCAGCTGACGGTCGTCTGCTGACCGATTTGGCCGATTTCTCCGACTACAGCAACATGAGTCTGAAGTTTGAGATGTATGTCCCTTCGTCCAATCCCTGGAGCGCCGGTGCCATGCAGATTATTCCTGCCGACATCTCTACCGTTTCGTATGGCAGCGCAGGAGCCGTCGATTTGAACGGAACGGTTCTGGGCGGCTGTAACAATACCTATATTTCCGGTAGCGTTACCCCCCGTGCGCTCTATCGTCCCTGGACCACAACGGGCTCTTTCGACACCGGCGACAAGTGGATCACTGTTTCCATCCCGATGAACGCTGCCACATTTGCCTACGGTCCCGACGGCACAGCAGCCACGGGTAGTCTGAGCGCCGACTCATGGGCATCGCTTGTTATCTTCGTTTTCGGAGGCGGCGTTTCCGGTACCGAGTGTAATCCTATTATCAAGATCGACAATATCCGTGCCGTTCCCAACAAATAAATGCTATTGACAACTATGAAGAAATTATTTTATATACTGATAGCATCGCTCACTCTTGCAGGCTTCACCGCCTGCAACGAGGGCGACGACCTCAGCACCAACCAATATAAGGGTGGTATCTCCCTCAACGCTTTCGGTCCGAGTCCTGTCATCCGAGGCGGAGAGATTCGCTTCGTGGGTTCTGGCATGGACCAGGTCACGAAGGTCATCTTCCCGACCAATATCGAAGTGACGGACATTCGCGTAATGAACAGCGAGGAAATCCGCGTCACTGTTCCCGCCGAGGATGTCGAACCCGGTATCCTCGAACTGGTGACAGCCAAAGGCAGCCTCTTCACAAAGAGCGAACTGACCTACACGGAACCCATCCTGCTCAATTCATTCTCGCCCACTACGGTGAAGCCCGGTGAGGTACTGACCATCAACGGCGATTACCTCAACCTGATGCATGGCGTGATTTTCGAAGACGAAGTTTATGTTTTCGAGGAGAATTTCATCGAACATTCGCGCTATACTATCAAAGTGAAAGTTCCGGCTAAGGCTCAGACAGGCCGTATCGCTATCACGGATGCTACTGACGAAGAAGCAGAAATGCCGAATGAAATGTACAGCGAAGATGCCCTGAAGGTCGTTCTTCCTTCGGTCAACAGCATCGCAGACCTCACAGGGAAGAAACCCGGTGATGTGATTACCCAGACGATAAACGACATCGACCTTGTCGAAAAGCTTACGATAGACGGAATGTGGGTTGAATATACCGTTGAAAACGGCGCTATTACCTATACGCTGCCTGAGAATACACCTCTTCAGGCTACGGTAGCCGTATGGCCCGCCAGCGGTGTGGAATGTATCATCGCATACATCGGTATGACTATTCCTACCGAGCTTGTCGCTACTCCTTCCACCGGAATCAAGGCCGGCGACCAGGTAGTCATCAGCGGTAAGGATCTCGACGTGGTTTCGTCGGTAGCCTTCACAGGTTCGTCAAATACCGTCGTGCCTGATGAACAGAGTGCCACCGCAATTACCGTTACTGTTCCCGCAGACGCTCAGAGCGGCGAGGTAACGCTGAATCTCAAGAGCGGCGCTACCGCTGTAGTTGCTATTGAGACCGCCAAGCCAGAACTCACAGCCTATGCTCCCGTTCCTGTTTCCGCAGGTGGTGAACTGACCATCACAGGTAAGAATCTGGAGACCGTGGCCAAGGTTAAATTCGCTGAGGATCTTACCGTTACGGAATTTGCAGAACAGACCGAGGAGAAACTTGTCCTCACGGTTCCTGTTACCGCAGTTACCGGCAAGCTCACCATCACGATGAGCAACGGTGAGACCGTAGAATTCGATGAACTCAATGTCGATAGCCCCGTATTCTGCTTTATTCCCGAACTTCCCGGTGACGACGTGGAACTCAAGGCCGGTCAGCTCATGCAGGTGACCGTTGTAAATGCCGATGTGCTTACCAACGTACAGGTAGATGGCGCTGACGTACAATACATCCTCATTGACGACGTGCTCTATATAGGCCTCCCCGCAAATGCCGGCAAGTCTTCGAAGCTGAAACTTATCTCGTCAAACGGCGAGGTGGAGTATGCTATCTCCGTCATCCCCAACACCGAGCAGACCTTCGTCATCTGGACGGGTGCCGTTGACCTGAACGCATGGGCCATCAACTGGACATTCGGTGAGAACGCTCAGTCCACAGGAGAGAATGCAAAGGCATTTGCCGACATGGAGCTGCAGGCAGGCGACATTATCCGCGTTTGGGCCACCAACTACAACGAAAAGTGGCAGATACAGTTCTTTGACGGTCATTGGAATCGTCAGGATGAAATCGGCGTTGCCACAGGATTGGATAATGGGAATAATATCAACAATGGCATCTATGACCTCTCCGCAGGTTATATCGAGATTCCTGTTACCGCGACTCTTGCCGAGCAGCTCACAACTCTGAACGATTGGGGCTATTGCTGGATTATGCAAGGCGAAGGCCTGATTATCTCGAAGATTGATGTTGTGCGACACATCAGTCTCGAAACCACGTTGTGGGAAGGCGAGGCCGTTGCCGATGACTGGGGTAACCAACCTTACCTGCTTAGTGACGGCGGCGCAGAACTGGCCGAGTTTGGCGCCAAGCCGGGTCAGACAATACGCTTCTATATCACTCCGACCGATGCTGAATGGAAACTTCAGATTCTGGAAGGTCACTGGAGTGGTGTGACATATGCCGACCTGAGTTTCGAAAGTTGGGATCTGACTGCCAATAATGGAGCGGTATCCATCGTTGTAACGGAGGAGATGCTCACGGCAGCATACACCAAGCTGGGTTGGGGCGGCAGCTTCCTCGCCAACGGCGACAATGTCGTTATCACCAAGATTACTATTGAGTAATGTACAACTTACAAAACAATAAAGTTAGTTCTATGAAATACCTTTCATATTTTATTATTGCAGCAGTCATGGGTTCTACCCTGGCTGCCTGCAATGACGATGACGTTGCAAAACGTGAATTGGACTTGATTCTGCGCAGCCATAGTCTTTCCGACGGGACAGAACCACGAGTTCATCCCAACACGCCATACGATTTAACATTGGACTTCAATTGCTGTGTGGAGATAGCCAATGCAAATGGAATTACCGTCAATGGTCAGCAGACCAGCGCATACGTCACTCCCGGCAACCGAATGCAGATTACCGTTCCGATGATTCTTCAGGAAGGTTCCGAGTATGAAGTAAACATTGCTGAAGGAAGTTTGAATGTCATTGAATTGGGTGAGAATTACAGCTTTTCAGGCCAGTCGCCTGCTTTCGCTGTAAATTTCAAGACGAAACAATCTCCGGACGTTTATGTTACCAAGACACTTAGCAATTCCAATGCGACGACAGAAACGAAGGCCCTTTATGATCTGTTGCTCGGCTACTATTGTAAAAAGACCCTCACCGCTATGATGGCGAATGTGGCGTGGAACAATGACTGCTCCGAGCAAATCAATTACTGGACCGGTAAGTATCCTGCTATCAACGGTTACGACTATATTCATCTGCCTTATGATGGAACGTGGATTGATTACAGCGACATTACCCCCGTTCAGGAATGGCATAATGCAGGAGGTATAGTAACAATCATGTGGCATTGGAACGTGCCCACTGAAGAGCCCCAAGCTGAACCCGAGCCTTCAACGGGCGATGGCGTGCTTGCCTCTGAGGAGAAAGTGATGCCTTCAGATTGGTCAGGCAGTTACAAGATTGAGGCCTCTTCGTTTGCCTCTGCAAAGGAGGGCGATGTCATCACCGCACAGACCAAGGACGTAGCTGCCGGAGCTCAAGGCTCATTCAAGGATGGGGCTTCTTGGAGCGGTCTGGTGGATGGCAATGGTGTGTCCTACGAATATTTCGATATCACAGGTGATTTTACTATTACCCTCGACAGCAAGCTCCTCGAAGCAATTCAGGCTAATGGTCTCATTATATCGGGCCATGATTACACACTGACTGGTGTGACACTTGCTTCCGCTCAGGCCAAGCCGCTGACTGCCTCTCAAATCGAATATACAGTCAATCCCGACGAGACTGATTTCAAAGCCGACAGTTGTCTGGTTGAAGGTACTTGGGAGAATACTGTTTGGAAGAACGACCTGGCAAAGGTTGCCGCCCATCTGAAGGAACTGCAGGCCGCTGGTATTCCAGTGCTGTGGCGTCCGTTCCATGAGGCCAAAGGTAACTATGATGTCTATGAAGAAGGTACAGGTGCATGGTTCTGGTGGGGCGCTGCCGGTCCCGAAGTCTTCAAAGAACTCTGGGTTGCAATGTATGACTACATGAAGGCTGAAGGATTGAATAACCTTATTTGGGTATGGACAGACATTCCGGATTATATTGATTCGGCTTGGTACCCCGGCGATGAATATGTCGATATCGTGGGCGTTGATATTTATAATAAGAAGTCCGTCATCGATATCTTTGACAAGTTGTGTGAGACTTATCCTTCTAAGATAATCACATTGTCAGAGTGCGGCAATGTTCCGACAGTCGGCGATATGTTCAATGCCTTTGCTGAATGGTCATGGGCCATGCCTTGGTATAATGGTTCAGACGTGGAGCACGCTACCCGCGAGTGGTGGGAGGCAACGATGAGTTCAGAGTATGCCGTCACTCGTGACCAGTTAAAGTAATTCTTCAAAAAACTTGCCCCGTGTGAGTTAGTCTTATGCGGGGCAAGATTTATCTCTTCATGCCCTTTTGACGGCATGAATTCCTGATATAGAAATAATATTCAAAACAATCATATGCTAAAAATCATTCCGGCATCCCTAATTGCTATAGTTCTGGCAACATCGTGTAGAACCCAAACAGAGCCAACTCCCAATCTTACACCTGCCCAGCGTCTCGAGAAACGGCTTCGCGCCATAGTGGCTGATTCGTGCTTTATGTACGGCCATCACGACGATACGGCCTACGGCTACACCTGGAACAACCAGGATATCCCCGAAGCCGGCAATCAGGATACCACGGGACGCAGCGACGTCAAGGATGTCTGCGGCGACTATCCGGGCGTAATCAACTGGGACCTGGGTATGCTGGAATGTGCCGAGGTGATGCCGCTGAAGGATAACAACGGTCCCCTCTCGGGCGAGAAAGCATGTATCACACCGATGGATCAGCGCGGCGGACGCAATCTCGACAGTGTTCCGTTCTCCCGCATTGCAAAGGAGATAGTGAAGCATGATGCCCGCGGCGGTATCAACACCATATCGTGGCATCCGCTCAACCCCGCCACAGGCAAGAACGCGTGGGACACTACCGACTCGACCGTAGTGCGCAAGATTGTGACACCCGGCACCAGGGAGCACATCGTCTTCCAGCGCTGGGCTATGAACTGCGCCGACTTCATCGGCGCACTCCGCGATGCCGAAGGCAACCGCATTCCCGTGGTTTTCCGTCCCTGGCACGAACACACCGGTTCGTGGTTCTGGTGGGGCAAGGATCTCTGCACTGTGGACGAATACAAGGCCCTGTGGAAACTGACACGCGATATCTTCGATGCCGAGGGTGTTGACAATGTCCTGTGGTGTTATTCCCCCGACCGCATCGGTTCGCCTGAGGAATACACCGAACGCTATCCCGGTGACGAATACGTCGATATTCTGGGCGCCGATGTCTATATGTTCGGAATGGAGGACGGTATCGCCGACTTTCTGAGTCGTGCACGCATGCAGCTGCAGGCCGCTACCGATCTTTCGCGCAAGAACGGCAAAATCGTCACCCTCTCCGAGACGGGCCACGAGACCCTGCCGCTCGCCAACTGGTACGACGAGGTGCTGCTGCCCCTATGCAAGGAGTTCCCCATCGCCTATGTCTGTGTGTGGCGCAACGCCTATCCCGCGCTGAAGCCCAATCATTTCTATGCGCCCTATGCGGGTCATTCGTCCGTCCCTGGCTTCCTTAATTTCTACAACGACCCCAGGACACTTTTCTGCAAGGAGACGGCCAATTATAAATAAAAAAAGAAGTCGAAATAACGAAATAACGATATAACGATATAACGATATAACGGAATAACGTCATAACGATATAACGGAATAACGTCATAACGATATAACGGAATAACGTCATAACGGAATAACGTCATAACGAT
>Ga0326512_10001336_pt1 | contig 19308 bp, 30 predicted proteins | sample 1_2617_0518_D_FD_203652 | JGI IMG/M metagenome (GOLD analysis project Ga0326512, IMG submission 203652) | Bovine rumen microbial communities from UC Davis, California, United States - 1_2617_0518 | ecosystem: Host-associated > Mammals > Digestive system > Stomach > Rumen | place: USA... | reverse complement strand
AAAGTTCTGTCTTGGCAGTGTTAAGGTGTTTCAAAAAGAATTAAAATTGTAACAGTTATGGCACAGGGATTAGAAAACAGATACTACGTAAGAAAGACGGAAAACGGCGAGTGGGAGGATTTGACAACGAAGTTTGTTGGATTGAAAATCCTCAAGGTTGACGGAATGAACGAAGTCGGTGAAGCTATAAACATCTACTCAGAACAGTGGCTTGATTCGCAAGCAGAAGACTTCTTTGTAACCAAAAAAGATGCACTATTAAATGATGTGGTCGTTCGTAAAAACATTGACTTGCAATTGACTTTTATCTGCGGTTCAAGATACGGTGCTATAGACACACAGACATGCCACGATAGTTTTGTTGACTATGTAACCAAGAGTGGCGATTTCTACATTAAATCGAAGTACACTGGCAAAGAAGCGCATGTTATATGCTTGAAGGGTTATAAGCCGACAACACAGAAACTACACAGAGGCATTAATGGTTCTTACATCATGGGAACGATAGAATTGCACACGTTGGATGCACCTCAGACTTCTTCGCCAGACCCAGTATTAGGCGATTTGTTTATTGGGTTCGGAGGGGCAAGTGTGCAACAACCGACAACACTTGTAAACGTTCAACACTACAACACCAACGACGCTTCGGGTAGCTACGAGATTGTATGTCCGAGCCTATCTTACCTTTGGATATGTTTTAGTGGCACTATAGGCAATGTTACCGCAAATGGCTTTAGAGTACCTATGAATGCGCCTATCATAACTGGTGGCTATAGATATTACAGAACGTCAAATGATATTAAACCACATACAATGACGTTTAACATAGGATAAACACAAAAAAGGGAGGTAAATAGTATGGCAGATATAAATGTTTATGGAACTTTAAAAACAATGGCTGGCGACGGTAAGGCTGTCGTTGCAAGCCAAGTATTTGACGTAGAGCGAGGTAAGTTTCAAGATGAAATAAACAACGAAACGGACAACGAAGGACTTGTTTCTGCAAAGGCGGTGCAGTCTTTTACTACAACAGAGAAAGCACAGGCAAGAACAAACATTGATGCCTTGTGTAGTATCACACAGCAAGAGTTTAATGCAATATTCAACGATTAGATAAAATAAAAAAACAGTGAAGATATGAGTGACAATAAAATCTATTGGGTTCGCGGCAATACACAGGAATTGCTAATACCGCTTGAACAAGAGATTGTTCCCGAAGAAGGCGAGGTTCAAGTTGTACCTTTCTATCCAGACCAAGATGCAACAGTAGTTGTGCGGCTTGTCGGCAAGTACAGAAAGCAGTCTTACACACCTATTGTTGATGGCAATCTGTTGCGTTTTACGGAAGACGGAACGATACCAGCAGGTGTTTATGGTGTAGAAATACTTGTAAACAACCCAGATGGCACACAATACCGTTCTTTGTGGGAGAATCAAATTGTTGTAACAAATGCTAATGATTCTGTTTTGCAGGAATGGGATGAGTTCAAACAACTTGACGTTAAGGCGCGTGCAGCACTTTTCTTCTTTGCAAAAGGAGACAAGGGCGATGCTTTCACGTATGAAGATTTCACACAAGAACAAATAGAAGGCTTGAAGAAACCTGCATACGACGCGGCACAAGAATTAACACAAGAGGTACATACACTCGAAGAACAATTTACCGCTAAAGAGAATGAGCGTAATGCAAATGAAAGCCAAAGACAGAGCAATGAGCAAGAAAGGCAAAGTACTGAAAGTTCAAGAGAGCTAAAGTCCGAAGAAGACCATGCGCAAGCCATTAGCGACCACACGCAGTATGAACAAGACCATACAAAAGAACTACAAAGGCAAGAAAATGAATCGCAACGCCAGCAAGCAGAATCGTCCCGTAATACAGCAGAAAGCAACAGAAATAGCGCAGAAAGTGGCAGGGTGTTAGCCGAACAACAACGTGTAACACAGGCACAGAGCGACCATGCTCAGTATATATCAGACCACCAAACCGCTCAAATCGACCACACGCAAGCGCAAGGTGACCACACAACGGCAAGCGAAGACCATTCAACCGCTACGCAAGAACACACAATGGCAGGACAAGACCACGAACAAGCCGCAAGTGACCACAATACAGCTCAGACAGACCATGCACAATACGAGCAAGACCACGGAAAAGAGCTGGAAAGAATGAGTGCTGAAAGTGAACGTGTACAAGCCGAGACATTGCGTCAGACAAACGAGAGTGCAAGACAGCAAGCGGAAGCTCAAAGGGCAGAAACCTTTAGCGGCTACGAAACCTTTATGCACGGATATGATGAAAGGCTGTCTAAATTAGAGATTACACAAAAACAATTTGATGAAATTTTTAACGACTAAAATTATACGATTATGACAACACAGGAAATTTTACAAGGGGTTCACGATTGGACTAACGAAAAGATAGTCTATGACATCTCCGTAGCACACCCTGACGGGCAAGGAAATCCAACGCCGTATGCTGACCTTAAAGCGGCTCTTGGTAATGGCGGTGCAAATATTCCAGAACCATTGCGCAAGGGAGGGATGAGCGTTAAATTCATCAAGGGTTCTACACAGAGTTCTGACAACAAGTATGTGCGATTCAACTTGTTGGCTGACGAGTTCAGTACCGATGTGGAGGATTGGGAAGGAGATGCCAGCATCGAGAAGCTGGAGGGTGGCGATATTATCCCCAAGCTCGCACAGAATCTTGAATCTTGGGAAGGACGTGAAGACTTAACTGTTAATAGTACCTTTAGTGAGCCTGTGCGCACAACCGCAGGCGATGCTTCTATTGTCAGCTCTAAGGGCGGTAAGATAGTAAGTATAGTACCTCGCTCTGATTTCTACACAAGTGCATTAAAGGCAACGGGATTCAACCTATTGCGTAATGTTGTGCAGATTGGAACAACAACCAAGTATTACTTCTTGGTTCCAAAGCTGATATTCGGAACTTTCGGTACTGCCGATGAACCAAATGGAGTACTCTTCACCAATGCACAAGGCGAGAAGATGACTCCTACGGTGTATTTTAAGAAACTGAGTGATGGTGTGCCAACATCAAGCAGTTACGGCTCTGCCTGCACCTATACTACAAGTAACGGCTACCGATTCTACACTTGTTCGGAGATTGGCTATATGGTAGTGGATGGTGTAACTCTCGCCTCTACCTGTGCTCATATTGCTTGGTCTCGCAGATATGACGAGTATAAGGCTATTGATGCAGGAGACGATGCTGGTTCAAGCATATCTCTGGCTGCTATCTTCACTGCTCTACACGCAGCCAATCAGCCTGCATTGTTTATCACCAACGAGGTTCGTGACTTCATTGAGTTTACCAATACCACGGCAGTATGGCATCGTGTGTGCAATAAGACTACCATTTCTTCTTGGACTAATACGGAAATTCCGTCAGAAGGAGGTGGTGCTTCAACTTATATACACTCTGCTTCTATTAGTGGCATGAAGAGTGGCGGTGTGGCACGTATTGGAAGCACAATGCTTAATGTAGAGGGAACAACGGTTAGCTTTACTGATGGAAATGCTACTGCCGCATCTGCCGATGTTGTATATGAGCTTGCAACACAAGCGTCGGGCACTATTTCTATTACTCCTACCTATTCTCTTGAAGATTGGGGACTAGAGTATCTGGAGGGTGCTACAGGAACAGCGGAGGTTACAACTCAGTATTGCCGCAACTACCCAGACAGTCTTGCCGCATTAGCTCAGTTTGACTTTAAAGACTTATCTCTTGTTGTAGGCGAGGCTCTTGCAGAACTCTTCTATGATATTCAAGGCATCAAGTCCAATATGAAGCGATACACCGAACTGATTGACGAGTACGGCTACCCTATGCGTATGGGACAGCGGGTATTCGCTTTGACTGATGGTGCTCCTACAGAGATTCCGATGTCTCTTGGTCTTGTACGTCTAGATGCTTCAACAGGCCACATGTGGGTAAGCAAAAGTCTTACCATCAGCACAAATGATTGGAAACAGGTTCAATAACTTTAAAATAGAAAGATTATGGCAATAAAGAAATACAATACAATGGCCGATTATCAGTCGGCATTGAAAAGCGACAGAGAAAGCGATATTTCGTTAGTATCTGCTGGCAATGAAGTAATGGTGGACGGTGTTAATGTCTTCGTTGAGACACCAGAACTGTGGGACGTTGTTTATGTTGACGATATCAAGAAGGTTGTGTTTGTCAAGGGAGCAACATTTACTCCGTCGTTGCTTCCTAATACTTGGAAGTACGTAGGTGTTGTGTTTGACTTCAAGGGCGAATACGCAAAGGTTCTGTGGGGCAACAACTTTGATAGCGTGAAATATCTCGATGTAAGTCAGTATGCATGGACTGATGCTGTTCTTGATGGTGCTGAACATTCAAAGACTATCGGTTTGAGATTTGGTCTGCCAAATTGGGACACAACAACGAGTATCACATTTACCTATACAGCTACTACACTTGCAGAGGCAGCAGCCGCTTGCCAGACGGCTATTGAGGCAAAACTGACAGAGCTTAGTGCCAGTGCTGCCACCATCGCCGAATGGTGGGCTTATGCAGACACAGAGAATAGTAGAGTTATCGTACAGCGAGATAACTGTACCGATTACAGATTCTATAATTGTTCTGGTCTTACACATATTACTTGGGGCGATATGCCTGCAACATCTGCTAATATCTTAAAGGCTGGCGGAAAAACCACTCAATACAGAGGTGTGATGAATGTAAGCGGTGCTGTATCTTACTGGAGTACAAATGGCCGTGTACCAACGGCACAAGTTCCAGCACATATCAGCGGTAACGATAATCCTGTAAAAAAAGCCGATTTCGACAGTAATCAGTACTGCGATTTGTTGAGAGCAGAATACGGAGATTATACTACTTATATCCGCGAGTGTTTCAAGATTGAATATCCTCAGAAATTCTCTTGTTTTGCTGATAGCTTTGATGCTTACAAGCTGACTCAGAAATATGGTGTTATGACAGCACCAAAGAAAGCAGGTGGCACAAAGCCGATGTATCCTGCGCTAAACAAAGTATTAACTTATGGTTATACAGGTGTCAGCGGTGTAGATAAAGGTGATATGTGTTTATGGGGTGCTCACGAAGGTATAAAGCTCTTATCCAATGAAGGTTTGAGTCTCTTCAATGCTATACAATCCAAGGTAGGTAAAAGCACGTTAAGTAACGGCTCGCACCGTTGGTTTGCCCAGAGGTACAACGTCTACTGCGCTTGGTTTTTCAACGGCTACTACCGTATGCTCGGCAACTACAACGTGAACTACACGTTTCAGGTTGGGGCGCTCTCGCTTTTGAAAATTAAATAATAAACAATGTCCGTCTGCGTCCCGTAAGGGCGCGGGCGGCTAATAAAGTAATCAAAGATAAGTTCGGGAATATGAGTTCAAATCACGCTAAGACTTGTAAGGAGAGTATTTTGGTTGATGTGAAAGAGTTACTAAAGTTGTATGACAGAGTAACGATACATCTTCCAAGGATTAGACGCGAACATTCTGCTGTAAAGAGATTCGAGGATGCCGCCTATAATATCATTCATAATTTCACCATCGCGTTTGAAATGAGAAACGAGGATGAAAAGCAAATGAAGCGAATGTACGTAGAAAGAATCATCGGCTCTTTCGGAGAAATGCTAGCAGCGTTTGAGATTCTTATGGACATGCGTGCTGGAACTCAAAAGGTAAGCGATGTGGAGAGCAAAGGAGAAATGTATCTCTTCTCTGATTCTGCAAAGCTACAGATAGCTCGTTACTTGGAACGCATTGAGACTGGTATCAAGAAATGGAGAAGTTCAATCAGATAACCCTTTGCGTCATGGTGTTTGGAGAGGTCGGTCACACAGGCAAGAAGCCAGCATCGGAACTCAAAGGTAAAAGGGAGCACGGGTATCATTCATACCATCGTCATTATGTTGCTCGGACACGCTCGAACCGTTGGTTTGCCCAGAGGTACAACGTCTACTACGCTTGGTATTTCAACGGCAACAACCGTATGCTCAACAACAACAACGTGAACAACACGAATCAGGTTGGGGCGGTCTCGAAATTATCTGAAAATGTTATTACGCACTATGGGTTATACTGATGAACAGAGATTTATGAATCTATACAGGATTATAAAAAAAACGAGGAAGAATAAACGTAGAGGCAAGGATTCGGTTGAGTTTGAGGCTAACTGGACTCCTTTGTTAATCCGTGCTATGAATGAGCGCGATGACAGGACTCTCCGTATTCGTAGGAACTATACCTTTCTTACGCCTCGTCCTCGTTGGCGAGAGATATTCGCTACCGAGTTCGGTGGGCGTATGATTGACCATGAAATATGCGAAGTAGTAATACCTGCTGCCGAAAAGATACTCTCTCCATACACCTACAACAATCGCAAGGGAATGGGTAGTCAGAAAGCTATCAATCAGTTGATGGAGCATATCTTTGAAGTTACCGAAGGATTCACCAAGCCAGCACGTATCGTAAAAATAGACTTCAGAGGTTACTTCCCTAATGCCGTGTGGAATATCGCTGAGAAAAAGATTTGTAACGTAATAGACGATACGGAGCTTAGTAATGAAGACAAGGACTATCTGAAATGGCTTGCAATGGTAAGCATACATTGTAATCCAGCAGCTCATTGTGATAGACGTACTGACCCCTACTTATGGAAAGAGCATATCGAGGAAGAGAAGAGTCTGTTTAGTAAGCCTACTGGTATAGGTGCGGCAATAGGTAGATTAATATGGCAAACCTCGATGGGTTTGTATGTTAATGACGAGATATTGTGGCTTACGAACGAATGTGGAATACGCCTTGTGTGTTTTGTGGACGATATTGTTATGGTAGTGCCAGAGGAACGCCATCAATACCTGTTGTCTTTATTGCCTGAGTTACGCAGAAGGTTGGCCTTAAAGAATGTCAGACTGAATGAAAAGAAGTTCTACGACCAACCCGCAACGCTTGGATGCGAATTCTTAGGTAGCCATATAAGGCCCAATAGGATTCATCTAAACAACAGTACGTATGGTAACGCTCTGAAAAGCATTAGGTACATGAATGGTCTTTTGTACAAGAATATAGATGCCATGCTAAGTACCTTTAATAGCTATAGTGGCCTGTTGAAGAATAGATGTGACCATAAGAGACTTATTGACTTGCGCGACAAACTCTCAGACGGTTGGTGGCAGTGGTTGGAATGGAACGACGAAAAGAAATGTCTTGCATACAAGGAAGAATTTTCGGTGAAAGCGAGATTAAACAGAAAATATAAGTTAAACTTAAAAGTATCGAAAAATGAACAGAACGGAATTAGAAGAGCAGCTTAATGCTCTGTACACGGAGAATGCGAATCTTGAGGCACGTCTTAGCAGTGGTGACTACAAGGTGATTAAAAACAGTGAAGCGGAGAGGGCTGGTGAAGAACTGCCATACAATCCGCAAGAGCTGCACTCTGAACGTCAGGCAATGCGTGAAACTATCAATGCTAACGAAGCAGAGATTGAGCGCATCAAGCGTGAGATTGAAGAGCTGGATGAGTCTAATCAAGTAAGTGAGTAGTTAGTTATTGTAATAACTCAATACATAAGAGAGGCGGGATTTAATGCTCGTCTCTCTTTGTTTTTTGTGTCATATTAAAACATAAGACAAAGAGCCGCCCAATCTGTTAGGACTAAGCGGCTCTATTTTTCTTGTCATACTTTTCAAAGAAGCCTGAATAAGAACGCCTTTCTCCACCAAGGAAGTTCATTGTACCATTCAACAATGGCCTTGTAGTCTGTGAGTTTAATCTTTGTTTCGAACAACTCTGACTTGTAGTTCGCAATGGACTCGTTCGCCGTAGCAAGCGCATCGTTTAGGCGTTCGATTTCTTTGGTGTAACCAAAATTCTTGTCTTTCATCGCCTTCTTTTCCTCTGCAAGTTGTTTGTTGCGACCTTTGCTTCCTGCGAGTTGTCTCTTTAGCGAAGCAACTTCTTCTTGTAGCGAAGGCATGTTTTGTTTTTCCTGTTTCATAATTTACGTAAATTAAGTTAAACAATAATATTTAATAGTAACGTTACAATTTAAAAGTCTGGCTGGTTGTATGAGTCTAAGTCTGGTTTTTCGTCACTTGCAAGCTGGCTGTCTTTTATAAATCTTTTTTCTAACTTTGTAGATGTACGCTGGTATGCAGCACGGTCAATACTTTTCCCAAGTATGGTGTAACCATCCACAAGATTTCCATCTTTGTCCTTTGCGTATGGCTTTGGTATTCCGTACACGTCAACAAGGATTCCTTTGAAAAAGAATTTGGATATATAGGACTGCATTCCTTTTGAGAAAAGAACCTTCCACATAAGGATTTCATTGTCAACGATTCTACCGCTACCATCCCTATATCCACTCCTTACCTCGCTAATAGTCACGATAACCGAGTTTTCGGTGTATCGTACTGATTCTATGTGTCCGTGTAATGTAAATGATGCCATAACTTTTGGTTTAAGCCACTTTTTAGCCGTTCTAAGCGCATTTTACCCCAAAGGTGGTATAGTTAGCCACAAATGAAATAAAACACGCTTGTAGGGCTTTATTTTTGATTATCCAATTCTACGATAGTTAAAACCGAATAAACGGCTATATCCATAAGATTGTCGCGTAGGCTTTCATTCTTTATGTTCATTTCATTTCCTTTGACTATGTTCTTTACACGTTTCACCTTATCGTTGATGCGTGCAACGGCTGGTATGTAGCCAAACTCTTGAATTGTCTCACTAAAGCTATTGCCGTAGTCTGCATTTTTCTTCTTGTATGTGTCAAACATTTCGGATAGCACTTTTCCGAACTTACTGTTTTCTGATTCCATAATCTCTTCGTATTCTAATGTCATTTTTCTTTTTCGTAGTTAAATAGTAGTCCTACAATCGCACGGCAAAGGTCGTATTGCGATTTGTTCTTTGGCAGTTTATCCCAATTATGACTAAGATAATCTGCAAGCTTCTCCATGCCGCCAAGTTTTGACAATGGTGTTTCTTGAATATCGCTTGCTTTAAGGCACATAAAACAGTCATTGAGATATTTGCCTGTGGAATACGATTTGCCGTATATGTGCTTAGTAACAACCCACACACCCTCTTCCAATCCTTTGTCGGAGCACATAGACTGTGGTTCGTAGATAATCTTCTTGCCTTTTTGGACTTTTCTGTAAAGCACATTGTCAAAAGGAGGCTCAGGCTCTTGATAAGCCTGATACCTGCCATTGGGAAGCTTGACGTAAAGTTTCTGCTTTTCCATAACCTATTTTGTGTTAGTTTACGTTTATTTTATGTCCTTTGCCTTTCTTCGGTCGTGGAATACCATGAGCCTTACGGTATGCAATCGCCTGTTTCTCGTTACATACTTTCATGAGCTCGCAATCACCACAGTCTTCTTCTTCGTTGTTGTCATCAACCAATCCAGCTTTTTCCGCAGCGTTCTTTAGCATTTCCGTAGCAAGTTTCAACCCAGCAATAGACTTTGATGTTTGCACAAGTTTCAATGCTTCAAGGATAATGTGTGTAACTCTATCCATACCTTCATCACCTTTGCCTGTTAATGATGTTTCAAGGATAGCAGCAATAGTACAAACAATGTCTTTGTCGTCCTCTCCTGTGGTTAGTGCCGACAATTCACCTTTCTTGTTATTTACATAGATTGCAAACAGCGTTTCATCGTTGTTCATTTTCTGTGCAATCTTTTCAAGTTCTTTTGTTGCATTAAATTCTTTTGTCTTCATAATTCTAAAATTTTAAATGTTTACGAATATAGTTGTTTTATTTGGATTCCCCAAACATTTCTTCAAGGGCTTCGGACACGCTTTCACCTTTGGCTTCTTTCATACTCTTGTATTCTTCAAAAGTTATTGCACCATTCTTGTATTCTGCTATTTTCTTTTCGGCACGTTCACGTTCTATGTCGGCATAGTAATGTTCACGTTCAACCATGAATTGTTTAAGTGCTTCACCAACCGTAAGCGCATAAGAAGTGTCTCCGTAGAACCTTCCGTACATACCTGTTTCAAATCGAGACACAAACAGTAGGATTTCGGCAACTTTCAGTGTCTTGTAGTTTGATGCAATATTTCTTGCAAGATTGTAAATCTGCTCCTTACTGAACTTGTCGTTTGTCACGCCAAGGAATATGAACATACCTTGTAGTATTCCAAACAGCCAGTTAGCGGAAGAACCTTTGCCATATGTAATATCTATGCGCACAAGTGATGGGCTGTCACGTCTAAAGCAATCAATCGGAATGGCAACAAAGTTATTCTTGTTGGCATAGGAAAACTTGTTGCTCATCTGAATAAAGCTACCATACCTCTGTGTTATCTCCGTCACAAACGTCGGTTTGTTCGCCAATATGACTTCTGAGTTGTTCGCTGAACATGTTGGCTTCTTCAACAGTTCTCCTAATCTTGTCGGTGATTGTTTCTCTTCCATAGTTGTTGTTATTGTTGTTTCTATTCTTTGCCCAAGTTGTGCAAGCGGCTTTCCAATTCTTCATTTGGTTCTTACCAACCTTCCATCCATTACTTTCATAGAAAGCATAGAAAGCCTCTGCATCAAACGTGTACCCTTTTTCAAGAATGTGGGCTTGTATTTCCTGTATTGTAGGCTTTACAAATCTTTTTTCTTTCTTAGAAGATATAATAGTATCTTCTCTTTCTTTTATTGTTTCAGTCTTTATTTCTTTTATATCTTTATTTATTTGTGGTTGATTATTACCGTGTCGGAAAAATTCCGTGTCGGGTTTTTTAGTGGCTTTCAATGTATATTCAACAGCACCAAATACACCATTTTCGTTCATTTGTTCACCTTTTATCAACCACCCACTTGTGACTAATTCGTTAATGTATTTTCGCAATGTATCTACACTATACCCTATATCTTTCGCCATTGGTTCAAGGTAGAAATCCCAATTATCAGACTTACAAGCCATAAAAACATAAACGAACCTTGCTCTGTCCGACAAATCTTTGTCAAACACAAGTTCCCTTGGTACGTTTTGATAATTACTTAATTCGCTTTTGAAATTTCCCATAATGTGACTGTTTTTAAAACCTAATAGGCGGTACTACTCGTTGCAGTCACTCAACTTTCATACCGCCCATTTCGGCAAAAATTGTTATAACATTATCTTTAATCCTTTGCGCCCTTGGTGACTGTCAACGCATCGAATGAATTTTCTTGTGCAAAGATACTAATTTTATTCCATAGTTCCAAATAAATTAGTATTTTTTTGCACTATCTTGCTTGGTCAATAAGTTTGTAAAACTCGCTACGTGTTTGTGTGTCTTCTTTAAAAATACCAGACAGATGTGCGACTGTCATTGTGCCGTTGTTTTTTACACCACGCATTGTTTTACACAAATGAGTGCCACGCATAACTATAGCCATACCTTCTACTTGTCCATCAAGAGCGTCTGTTAGCATCTTAACAATGTCGCGAGCCAAGCGTTCTTGCAGTTGAAGTCGAGCGGCACAGTAACCTACAACTCTTGCAACCTTAGATATACCCAAAATACGACCGTTTTTCTTTGGTATATATGCAAAGTAATACTTACCAAAGAACGGCATCATGTGGTGCTCACACATAGAATAGTAGTCACCAGTATCAAACACCATATCCGTAGATTCCATATCGTTATCGAATGTTGTAATTTTTGGCTTTTGACTTGGGTCGTAACCTCTAAATATTTCTTTGTACATTCGAGCAATACGGTCTGGTGTACCTACAAGACCTTCTCTGTTTGGGTCTTCACCTATTGCAGATAATAGAGTTTTTACTGCACGTTCAATATTTTCTGTGTTTGGAGTGAAATTTTCCATAATGGGTTGTTTTTTACAAAGTTAATACAAAAGTTAATATTCTCTTGGTTTGGCTTAATAAAACCTGTATCACATGGCTGTACGTAGTAGTGGTCTGCCATAATACCAAACGTAGGGTCTTGTATTTTCGTGTTTACGTCAAACACGACCTTAACCTCGTCTGCGTGTTTAAGAACCACCTTACCAATCTTGCCAACATACAATTCTTTGGGTGATACCGTTATCCAGTCTATGTTCTTGGGTAATTCTTTTGTCCCGTTGGTTTCTACGGCTACAAATTTACCATGTTTATGTAACTTATCGATTAAAGACTCTGTAAGCTGCAAAGAAGGTTCTCCACCAGTAATTACAACCAACGAACAAGGGTATTGGCAAACAAAAGAAACAATTTCTTCTTCTGTCATTTCTTTACCCTGCTGGTGTTTTGTGTCGCAAAAAGCACACTTTAAGTTACACCCTGACAGTCGTACAAATACAGCGGGAGTACCAGTGTGGTATCCCTCCCCCTGTATAGAATAAAACATTTCGTTAACTCTCATAATATATTAGTCTTTTTCGTAAATAGCTACATTACCATCACTCTCTTGTACCTCCGCCTTGTAGCAAGTAGGTATTTGGTCAACAATCCACTTGGCAATGTTTTCTGCCGTAGGATTAAACGGTAACAACTCATTAAGGTTTCCGTGGTCAAGATACCCGTGGATAGTGTTTTTAATGTGCTTAAAGTCACACACCATACCGTCAGAGTTTAACTCTTTAGCCTTACAATACACAGTAATGTGCCAGTTGTGACCATGCAGGTTTTCACACTTACTTTCGTAACTAAGATTGAGGTGATGACACGCTGCAATCTCCATTTTTTTTGATACGTAATACATAATTTAAAAATAGAATTAAATGTTTAATGAATTATTCTTTCTTGTAAAGTAGTAAAAAAACGGTGTGTCTAATATTGCAAGACACAGTTTTAACAAATACTGACCTATTACAATCCCAATGAGTAGTAATAGTTTGTCTGACTCAAACAACCAACCCATACCTACACCAAACGCAACTATAGCGTATATTACAGTGTCAATAATTTGGCTGGTAGCTGTACTTACATTGTTCCATATCCATCGCATAGATTGCTTGGCATTAAAGTGGTTTCGTATCTTATGGAAAGCCCATACGTCCCAAGTCTGTGAGCAAGAGTACGCACACAAAGAACCAAGAGTAAACATAGGCGACTGACCAAGTAGCTTAACATACGCCTGTTGCATTTCAAAATCGTTTGTAGGAGTAAATTGTGTAAGAATAATAAGAATAATGGCGAACACTTGACCTATAAGTCCATATTTTACTGCTTGTCTTGCCTTTTCTTTACCCCATATTTCACCTATAATATCTGTGCATAAAAACGTAAAAGCATACGTAATTGCTCCTCCAGACAGAGACAAAGGAATACCAAATAGAGTTAACCCTGTGTCTATAACCTTACAGCCAACCACGTTAGCTATAACAATACTGATAACAAAAATAACATGTATTAGTAACAAGTTTTCATTTGTTTTTTTCATAATAGTAATCTTGATAACCTCCAAATTGTTGATATTTTCTTTTTAAATTCTCAATAGTCACACATAAAGTATTTGTATTTTGCTCATTATTGTACTCGTTGATTTTTTTGTACACATCTTCACCAAAATAACTTTTCACTTTTTCTGTGTCAATTTCGCTTATGTGATAGTCGTCTATAAATCCGTACCTTTTTGTACTTGTCCATGTAGAACTATCACAAGTAGTACAAAACTGACACTGGTGTAGTAGGTTTAACTCTGTACACCCAAGAAGATGAATATCTATACTTGGTTTACGCTGTTTTATGTACTTAGCCAGTGCTGGTACATACTCTTTTTTGTTTGCCAACCTCAACTCTGGTACACTAATAGCAATATACTCACTAAACTCAATCATCCTGTCAAGACCGTCTTTTCCGTCTTCAAGGTGAAAAACGTTTATAATTCGGTTGTTTGGTAAGTCTTTTTGCATTCTTTCTCTAAATTCCCAAGCCTTGTCTACACCAAGAATTTTTTGACAGTCTACCTCTACACATGTTACATTTTGCCCGTGTTCAAGAGTAAACTCAACCAGTGCGTCGTACCATTTATTTACAGTTTGTTCTGTTTTTTCTACTCCTTTACGAGAACCAAACATAAGTGTAAATAGTCCACTGTCTTGTATTACGTGCTTCATGTGGTTGTGAACATAACGTGGAATGTCTGTTGCTGGGTTCTTCATTCCTCTAAGTGGCATAATAGGTGACAGTGTTTTACCAAACACCTTCTTTTCTACAAACGGGAAGCATGTAAACAAACCGTAAGAAACACCTAACGCCTCCAAAGCAACAAATTGATTCATTACCTCACAAGCTGCGTAATGTACTTTTATATTATTTGGTAAGTGTAGCGCCTCCATATCCGTCTTCTAAAACTGTACATTTAACCATACTATTAAACTCTAACAACAGGTTGTTAGCTATACTTTCACAAGACAAACTGTCAAACTCACAAGGAGTACCATAACAGTTGTGTAATGTGTTTTCTATTTTGTTTTGCATATCGTTAATCTCAATTTCTCTATCATTGTGATTTACTTCGAAAGAGCAACGAATAACAAACAGATGCCTGTGTCTTGCACTAAGATATTTACAAAACTCTGGTGCATTAGGGTAGTAATGAAACCCCTCTATAGAATTATATGTTTCTACAAACTTTTTCATAATTACATTTCGTCAAATAATGTTGCTTGTGTTATTGTAACCTGTTCTTGTTTAACAGGCTTGTTCTTAATTTCTTTAAAAAAGTCTTCTATGTTAAATTCTTTTTCCAAAGACATTTCTACACCATAGTTTCTTGGGTCAAATCCCCATTCCGTATTCATTGTTTCTAAGATGTAGTCGTTGTTCCACTTTAATCCCTTTTCAGAAGATAAGTTGTCAACAAAACTAATCTCTTTGGCTTTTTTTGAATTCGCATCTAAGTCTGTACGCTTAACAACAACCAAAGTATTTCCGTCTGTTTCTACCTCCAAAACAGGAATACCAAGCTGTTTGACTTTTTGTAAGACCTTGTCACCTATAATAGTGTTTCCGTTTTTGTCCACTACCACCGAGCGGCATGCTCCAAACTTTTTTAAAGAACACTCAATAATTTTCTGTCCTAAATCCGTACCTTGATTAAATTTTTTCATTTTAAAAAACTAACCCCAAATGGGTGGAATGGTGCGAGCATTGCCAACCCAAGAGGGGCATATATTGTTCTTGTTAGTGGTCTCGCACACCACTTTCAACTAATTCTTTTGCAAAATTACAACCAAATTTCTTTGTTTCCAAATAATTTAAGTGTTTTTAAGTTAAATGATGTTCACTTTTGAATAGTAAGGCGCTGACCTTGGAATATATGCCTTGATGTTTAAGTTTCTTAATGAAGTCAAAGTCGCCATCCTCGTATGATTGTCTATATGACTTACCAAGAATCCTTGGAACTTCTGTTCTTGAAACGCGTTCATCATCGCACATTCTTGCAAGCATTTCGCATTCTGCTTCTGTTCCAACGCATTTGCCTCTACTATTAGCCTTGATAGTATCATCCACAAACTTTTCAAGTCCAAACTTTTCGGCTATCGGTCTAAGTTTGTTTAAGTAGTCACGACATATTGTTTGTAGGGTATCATCCATTATCATGTTCTGTAAATGTAATGTGGTATGCTTCTTGTAAATACCAATACGGCGCAGCATCTATTACGAGTGCCGTCTTGTATTGTGGCGTGAACGTAAAATTGTCACGCACGTTAAGAGGTATATCTTTCCAAGAATCGTTGTTGATACATTGTTGCATCACAGAAATATTCAACGCATTCATTGGTACGCAACGTCGTAAATCCTTGTTTGTGCCAAAGACTATTTCCGTATCGTCTGGCAATGATTTGAATAAGTCGTTTTCAAGCAAATCTTTCTTTGTCATAACAATATTACACTGTTACTAAATCAAACACCTTTATTAGTCTTTTAACCTCAAAAGGGTAATTGCCCGTCGTAGTTTGTTTGTTGGGGCGCACTTGTAGGCTGTTGTTGTGTTTGTTGCGGTGATTGCGTTTGTTGTTGACCTCCAACATTCGAGCAATAGAAACATGCACAGGATGTATACCAGCGGCCTTGATACTCTCTTGATGTTGCCTCGTACTTAACAAGAACGTCATTGCCAACAACGACGGCTTTCTTCATTTTCTCGAATTTGTCTTCACCCATCACTTCAAGGCACAACTTCTGTGTATAGCCATTGTCCTGCCACTCAACGACAAATGCGTTCTTTACAATCTCTCCGTTCTTACCATTGAACCTTTGCTCTGGCAGAACTTGAATAATCTTTGCTGTTCTTTCCATTTGTTTGTATTTCTACTTGTTAAACTTTTCCGTGTTCTTTCCCCAATTCTTACTCTCACGACGCTTGCGGATAATAGACTTTGCCTTGGACTGCATAAGTTCGTACATGTTGTCGCACTTGTCAGCCCACACGAGGTCTTGCATATAGTCTCCAGTTTCCTGTAGATACTTCAACTTATCTCTCGCCATCGTCAAGGCCTGCTTCAAATCATCGAAGGTTGTGATATTAACATCAGAGTGTGTACGATGGAGAATGTCGTTGAGGTCTATCGTACTGCTCTCTATGATGTCGCAGCACATAAACAGCACCATGATTTTCTCCATCATTTCATCCTTGTCATCTCTCGGCAAGTCCTTAGAGTCGATGCTAAAATTGCTCACCTGCCTCTCTGCCTCTTCCATATAATCATCAAGACAGATAGTCCACAAGTTATCGATGTCCTGTGCTACCCTCAACGCCTTTTTGAAGTCGCCCGTCCGCTGGGCATTCTGCTGCGCAGTACGTAATATGCGCACGTTCTTGTCAGACTCAAAGCGCATCCTAATGTTATCGTACAACTCCTTTGGAATGTCATTTACATTCATGATAATTGGTGTATTTGTTCTTTTGTTTCGTGAATAATAAAGTAAATCGTAGGAGATAAAGTAATCGAAACTCTTCCTTCAAGGCCAAATCTTGACGTGCTACCGTTACACCAATCTCCCAAAAGAAAGAAGAGTCAACATTCACATGCTAAACTCTCCATACCCCACCGCTGTGGGTTCGTTCAATCAATTCAGATGATAATCAGGAAATCATCAATTTTAAATCAATCGCAAAGTAGTCAACATTACACTATCTACTGTTTTCACAAATTTCGATATGCAGACATTAATAATTGTTTAACCATTTATGACGATGCAAAGGTAAATATATTTATTCTTAAATACAAAGTTTTTAATCCTACTTTAACATAACTATGTAAACTATTAACATTTAGTAATACTTTCATACAAGTATTACTCTTATTATAGTATATACTTATATACACACGCATGCGTACACGCGCGTAATTCGGCAAATATTAAGCATGTTTTTAACCCGATTTTTGCTTAATGTGTACAAAAGCATCAAAATAAGACGGTACAATCATGCTTATTTTGCAGCTAACAGTTCTGGGTTGTCGTAGATGTTGCCGATGACTACCATGTCACCATTATAGATGATGTCCCACTCGTTATCTTTCATTGGCTCAGGCATAGGTTCAACCATTTTGAAACCGCCCATGCGAAAATCTACATACATCTTTCGTCTAAATGCCTCCATTGGTTGTCCGTCTTTGCTAAAATACTCATTCCATGATACGCATTCAACAATGTCACCATCGAACACTTGCTTGCCGTGCTTGTCGAGCAGTCCTGTAAGCTGACCAATGGTGTATGGCACAACCTTGTTTTCGGTATAAAGATTTTCAGCATCAAGCGGATAGATGTAGCAACCACCATGATTGTCATGCATCAAATCGCCGTACAACCATTCACCATTATCTAATCTCTTTCCACGAAATTCAATTTCTCTGTTCATAATCCTTTTGTTTAAGTGAAACTTTCTTCATACTGATTCTTGTGCCATTTCTTAATGCAATAAGATATTCCGTCAGAAGTAGCAAGAGGGACACCCCAAAATTCTTCCTTTATGTAACCACCATCGTCTAACAACGGCTCTATAAAAGACCGCCTAAAATAATCATTCTTCGGGTAAGGCGCAGCAATGTTAAGTGAACCATTTATCTTGTCCTGCTTACGCAACCACTCTGGATTGTTGCGGTCGTTCGGAGAACAATTAGTCCTAAAATCTCTCGTAAGTAAGTAAATCGTAATCATACATCTTCTTTGTTTTGTGAAACTTTCCGCAAAGATACATACAATAGCAATACACACAACAAAACATTAACCATTTTTAGGTTAAAAAACACAAAAACGTATTTTAAGCCATTCTGAGCCACTTTTTCTTCTCTTGTGGTAACTTGTAAGGGAAACACCACAAAATGCGTTCTGTGGGGCTAAAAATGCCCTCAAACGGCATCATTTGATATTTTATAGCATCTACATCTGGAAATATACCCTATTTTTCATGTTTTACGCACACGCACACACGTATATGACAGAAAACTTGATTTTTGAAATTTTTCGCTTTCAATTTCTGGTTCTCAACTTTCAAGTTAGCAAAAAAACATTTTTCATTTTTTTTCGCAAATTTTTTTGAAAAAAAAAGACGGTTTGCACCATATAGAACGCAAGACACTGCACCCCCCTCCCCCTTCATTAATTCGACAAAACAAATTGATTTTCACCCTTTTGTGCAAGTTTAACGAACATCACACAAAACAAAAAAGCAAAGGCATTCCAGCATGATGCCGACAGATAAACAAAACGACCACAAAAATACGTCTGAATGTTGCCTGTTTTATTGTGTTGGAAATTTGGCAATAAATAAAGTAAAGTAAATTAAAGTAAGTAAAGTCGATAGTAATAATAAATTATAGTATCTATACATATTTATATTTATATATGTGTGTTACTTTTGTAGTCGTATGGAAATTTTGCACAGAAGAGCAAATGTGTGCAAATATTTCCAGCGGTCATTACTTTGCACTAAATTATAATAAAAGTTAAAAAACAAACAAAATTTTGCTAGTTCAAAATTAATGCTTACCTTTGCAACGTGTTTGATACACGACGCGATTTTTGACAACTTGAAACAACGAACAGCGAGGGTGACAGACTCGCAGGGCAACAGGCTAACGATTTACGACCTACTAACAACGGCAGGACACGTCAACGGGCTGGGACATCTGAAACAGTGGTGAAACGATGCAACGACACGGAGAACGCTGGGAGCTTCGAAAGGGTTCGAGAGTAGGTGCGGATAATACGGGCTGAGTTGCTGTTCGGGAGTCCTTAAACAGAGGACTATAAAAAAGGTGTGGCGGTGCCTGCCACGAGTGAAAGTTATGAGCGGTGAAACGCGTAAGGCTTTAGCGGAAGC
>Ga0326512_10001334_pt1 | contig 19328 bp, 15 predicted proteins | sample 1_2617_0518_D_FD_203652 | JGI IMG/M metagenome (GOLD analysis project Ga0326512, IMG submission 203652) | Bovine rumen microbial communities from UC Davis, California, United States - 1_2617_0518 | ecosystem: Host-associated > Mammals > Digestive system > Stomach > Rumen | place: USA... | reverse complement strand
GCATCAACAGGTAGGCATAGAACGAATGACGCTCACGATCCAGGTCAATCTTCATCCGATAGCACTCCACCTTGTCGTTTGACATCTCAGCGACATATTCTTTTGTATAGTGAATGGGGAACTTCCTTGCCTCATCCAGATTCTGCTGCCAGAACGCCCAGAAGTCCTTGGGCTCCTGGGTGAAGGGCTGTATCTTGTCGACCGAGAATCCTATCTTCACGTGGTGTTCATAGGTCTTGCCGTCCAGCTTCATCTTCAGACGCAGGTCACGAAAACAAGGTTTCTTGGCAGTACCCATCTGAATCTTCGCACGCCCGTTCTTCAAGACCACAGAACCATTGGCATCCGAAGGCAGCAGGTCCGTACCTACCTCCCACTCCACCACACCGTCGCGCGGAATACCATACTTATAGAACTGCACCTCCACCGAAGCCTTCTCGCCACACTGGTAGAGCCAGTCGGCATGGTCAGGTACCGTCACCCACAGATAGTCACTGCGATAAGGATAATTCTCTACAGCCTGAACCGTTAAAGGTAAAAAAGTAAAAAGGTAAAAAGGTAAAACTACCCATAACCACTTTCTTACTACATTCATGTTTGCTTGTCTCATCTTGATTTGTTTTTAGTTGTCTATTTGATTAGTTGCCTATTCTTCTTTACCTTTTTACTCTTCTCCTGTCCTGCCATAGTTCCAGCGAATTGATGATGTTCTGCCATAGCACATAACAGCCCGCCCCGATGGAAGCCACAGGATTCAAGTACATATACGCTACCCAAATGCTGAGAGCCGTATTCTTCTGGAACAAAGCCTGTCCCGCATTGACCTCTTCACCCAACCGGCGCCCTACCAGACGACCAATGCCAAACTGTACGAAGCACAAGGCGAAGGTAAAGACTGCTATCAGCAGTAATAACATCAGCGAGGCATTGCTGTTCACAATATTCTTTACCGTAATGCCCGTAGTGATGCTCAGCGAGATGCCCCAGAAGTAGAAACTCAGATTGGGCTGTGCGGCAATCCAGGCACAAGGTCCCTTCACATAGTGTTGCATGATCCACCCCAACACCAGCGGCAGCAACAAGACAATAGATACCTTCTCTAATATGATCAGGAAAGCGTCGATAAACGACACATGCACCGTCTGTTCCAGCATTGGGAACACCAGTGGTATCAAAAATGCAGAGACCAGCGACGAGATGAGTACATACGTCGTCATAGTCGATATATTACCACCAAGTTTGCCCACCACCACCGGTGCTGCCGATGCTGCGGGACCTATGATGCAAGTCAGCATAGCCTCCCACAGCAAAGGAGAAGCGAACATTGTCGCCATAGAAGTCGCTCTGACCTCAGTTAAAGTAGATTTTGCCCAAAGTATGATGCCTATGTTCAGAGCCACCAACAGTAGCTGAGCCACCAGGATACCCACATGCCAGCGATGCGGGTGCATGTCGTGGAAGTCCACCTTGCAGAATGTGACGAACAGGGTCAGGAAGACGAACAATGGGAAGATGACGTCGAACACAGGTCGCAATATATCGCCCAGTTCATCCAGTGCTGACACATAATAGAAGGTCAGATAACAAATTGTACCTACAGCTATCGCTACAGGCAACGTCCAGTCTTTCAAGAATCTGATAAAACAACTCATTTCTACTGCAAAGTTATGAAAAAATTCATAATTTGTAGTTCTTTGTTCATAATTATTTTGTTCTTTTCACCTCGGTAAAGGTTTTCATTTTCGGAAAAACTCAAATTTCTTTTGGTTTTTCACTCGCTTATTCGTACCTTTGTGCGGAAATAACTAAGACGAATATGTTGGTAAAGACCTTTTGTGCAGCTGTCAACGGGCTGGAAGTAACAACGGTAACGTGTGAAGTCAGCATGTCGCGGGGCGTGCAGTTCCACCTGACAGGACTGGCCGACACGGCTGTCAAGGAGAGTTACGACCGTATCAAGGCAGCACTCATCAACAACGGCTTTAAGATGCCGACCATGGATATCACGGCAAACCTGTCGCCTGCCGACATCAAGAAGGAGGGCTCCGGCTACGACCTGCCATTGGCCATGGGCATCCTGGCAGCTAACGGCAAGGTGGAAAGCGACATGCTCAACCACTATATGATGGTGGGCGAACTGGGTTTGGACGGTAGGCTGCAACCCATACGCGGTGCACTGCCCATAGCCATCCAGGCACGTAAGGAGAAGTTCAAGGGGCTGATTGTACCGAAACAGAATATCCGCGAGGCGGCAGTTGTCAACCAACTGGAGGTGTACGGCATGGAAACGCTGACGGACGTGCTGAACTTCATCAACGGCGACACCAGTTATCAGCCTACCGTCATAGACACCCGCCGCGAGTTCTACGAGCAACAAAACCAGTTTGAGTTCGACTTCAGCGAAGTGCGTGGACAAGAGAGTGTCAAGCGTGCCTTGGAGGTGGCTGCTGCCGGAGGCCACAACCTCATCATGATAGGCCCTCCCGGGTCCGGCAAGTCCATGCTGGCAAAGCGACTACCTTCCATCCTGCCCCCGCTGTCGCTGGCAGAGAGCTTGGAAACCACCCAAATACACTCTGTGGCAGGCAAGCTGAGCCGTGACACCAGCCTAATCAGCCAACGCCCCTTCCGCGCTCCTCACCACACCATTTCGCAAGTGGCTCTGGTAGGTGGTGGCAACAATCCGCAACCTGGTGAAATCAGCCTCGCCCACAACGGGGTGCTCTTCCTGGACGAGATGCCTGAACTGTCGCGTAGCGTGCTTGAAGTGCTGCGCCAACCACTGGAAGACCGCAAGATTACCATCAGCCGTGCCAAATACAACGTGGAATACCCGTGTTCGTTCATGCTCATCGCCTCAATGAACCCCTGCCCTTGCGGCTACTATGGGGACCCCACGCACAACTGTGTCTGCACGCCGGGCCAGATACAGCGCTACATGAACAAAATCAGCGGTCCCCTGCTCGACCGCATCGACATCCATTGTGAGATACAGGCTGTGCCGTTTGCACAGCTGTCGCAGATGCAGCCGGGCGAACCGTCTGCCAGCATTCGTGAGAGGGTGATAAAAGCCCGCAACATCCAAACCGAGCGCTTTAGTTCCCTCCCCAAGCAGGGAGTGCCAGGGAGGGTCCATTGCAATGCCCAGATGACGGAGCGCATGCTTCATGAGTTTGCCGAGCCTGATACCGCCTCGCTCGACATGCTGCGTTTGGCTATGGAGCGTCTGAAACTCTCCGCACGCGCCTACAGCCGTATCCTGAAGGTGGCACGCACCATCGCCGACCTTGCAGGCTCAGAGAAGGTAGAGTCCGTCCACATTGCCGAGGCCATCGGTTACCGTAATCTGGACCGAGGCGACTGGGCAGAACGAGGAATTTGAACGGAAGACCTTGCCAGGCAGCGCGACACTTCAGTTCGGACAGGAAACAAACGACTTGACGCGCTCTATGTATTCGGACTTATGCTCCTTGTAGGAGAAGGCATGAATGGCGCCAATGGCAATCCACAGTTTCTTAGGTTCAGGCTTAGCGTCGTACAACTCATGAACCATAGCCGTTGGCACAAAGGTGTCTGCAGCACCATGAATGAACAGCATGGGAGCTTTTGCTTTGCGGACCTGCTGGAGGGATGATGCCTCGCGGAAGTTCCATCCATAGCGCAGCTGGCAGAGCATGCTGGTAGTATACATCAGCGGAAAGGACGGCAGACCGAACTGTTCCTTCAACTGGCCCGCAAACTCGTCCCACGCACTGGTGTAGCCGCAATCCGCCACGAAGCGGATGTCGCTGATGCCTGGGAGTACGTCCTCACCGGCTACCATCATGGTGGCAGCACTACCCATTGATATGCCATGGACAACCATTGTATCGGTCTGAAACACCTGCATCCAGTAGAGTATGTCCTTGCGGTCGAGCCATCCCATGCCAACAGCATCGCCATCGCTTAGTCCGTGGGCATGCAGGTCGGGGGCCACCACATTGTAGCCCAGCTCACGGTCATAGATCCTGGCCAGAAACAGCATATCTATCGCACAGTTACGCCACCCATGCAGCACTACGGCAGTCTTGTTGGAACCATTGTCGATATAGTAGGCATGATGACGCTCGTTGCTGCGTGTGGGCATGGTGATGAATGTGTCCCTCAGGGCATGGATGCGTTGCAGGCTATCCACCCAGGGCTTCATCTCCGAGTAGCGGTCAAACAACTTACGGAAGCAGTGCGCCGTATCCTTGCGATCCGAGTCTGGAGCCAAGGCATAGTCGAGCATGTAACAACTGCCGCCCATCACAACAGCCACCACGATGACCAGTAGCAAAACAACCGTTATCGCAACCTTCTTCATGATTGACTTCACATGAGATGCCACACAGACTAATCGCCCTGAGCAGCCTTCTTGGCGGCTTCCTTAGCAGCCTTCTTGGCGGCCTTCTCAGCCTCCTTGGCAGCTTTCTTGGCAGCCTTGGCCTCAGCTTTGGCGGCCTTCTTGGCAGCTTTCTCTTCGGCTTTACGCTGCTTCTCGGCTTCACGCTGCTTTTCCCTGGCAGCATCCTCCAGGGCTTCCTGTTGCTTGCGAGCAGCTTTCTCCTTTGCTTTTTGCTCCTTGCGGGCGGCCTTTTCCTTGGCCTTTTGCTCCTTGCGGGCGGCTTTCTCTATGTCTTCCTGCTCCTTGAGGGCGGCTTTCTCCATAGTCTCTTTGTGCCACTCGGCATCACTCTTCTTCTTGCCGAAGATGTTGAACCTGACGCGAGGATAAATCTTGGTCTTCTGCATCTCGTTTGTGTTGGTGAAGGAGAAGGCGCAGCTGATGTCTGCAAACTTACCTGGTGTGAACAGGTCGCCCTCGGCGATAGCGCCATTGCTGACGATGTTGACATCGATATTGGTCACCTTGACGAACTTGTACTTTGCCTCGTCCACATGGGCCTTGACCTCGCCAATGGGTAGTTTGCCACCCAGTTTCTTACGCATGATGGCTGTACGGGGCTTGGAGATATCGAACTTAAAGTCAGCCTTGGCTGTGACAGGACCTATGTCGGGCATGCCCATGACCTCACCTAACTTAAGATAGTCTGCCTCGGCATGACCAGTCAAGTATTTTGTCAACGCATTGATGTCAAATCGGAAACCGATGTTTCCTGCCTTCGTGTTGACTCTTCCCTGGAACTTTACAAGTTTATAGAGTACGTCGAACGAGCCGACAATATTGAGTGTTCCCAAGGCTTGAAGTTGCTTCATCATGAACTTTCGGACAACAAACTGATTGATGATGCGCTCCTTTTCATCGCCCTTGACAACGGCACTGGGGATATCGAAGTGCACTTTCAAGTCGTACTTGTTCTTCAAACCTGTGATATATCCAGATGCCTTGATGTTCACCAGACCGTTAGGACGTGTCACCACCACATCGCGGAAGCGCAGACCTTCGGCATCGCCTTCCATACGCACACGAAGGTTTAGAGGCAACGTGAAATTGCGCAACACAGGGGCGAAGGGACGCGAGATATCCTTCAGGATGGCCGTTCCATCGATGGTAGAAGTGAAGAAGGTGAGCTTGGCACCTGTCTTCTTGTTAGGGAAGTGCATGTCGCCACGAACGAAACGGAGCACAGTGCCCTCGCCCTGCTGAATCAGGAAGTCTTCCAGTCGCATGCTTTCCTTGTTGGCTGTCACCTCACACTGCAATTTGCGGATATCGATGCCGGTAATGGTGTCCTGAGCCGTACACTCGCGCAGCCAGCCGTGCACCGTACCGTTCTCTATGCGGTCGACGGCAAGTTTCAGGTCGGCCCAAATGTTGAAGTGTCCCACATCGAAGAAGCCACGCTTGGGTTTGTTGGCATTCTTGCGAGGACTATGGTTGTTGGTCTTGTAGTTGACACGATTCACATTCAGCAGCCTTTCGCCGTTCTCTTCGTTATATTCCATTTGGGTAACCAACAGTTCATGGGTAACCAGCTGTCCTTTCTTGTTCTTGCGTTCCCAGCGTCTGCGCAGTCCTTCGACCTCACCCTTGTAATGTCCATCGCGAGTCTGAACAAGTTTCAGCTTGCCGAGTGACATGCTGTCATTGTTGAAAACCACCCCGATGCGCTCTATCTTCACCTTGTCGATGTCGAAGTCGAGCTTCTTCTTGTGAGTAGAGTCAGCCGGTGCCTTCTTCTTGGCCTTCTTCTGAGACTTGAAGGCATCCAGAACAAACTGGAAGTTAGCAACGGTATCAGGTGTCAGCGAATCTTTGGGAGCCTTGAACAACCGGGCTTCAACACCCTCGATACTAGCCTTTGAGATACGTACCTTGTCAGACAGCAGAGCCCAGACATCCACATCGGCTTGCAGGAACTCCAACTGTAGCATGTGACGCTGCTGACGGTCGTCCACACACAATCCATAGAGTTTGGCATCCAGCGTCAGCAGGTCGATGCTCACGCTGTCTATCTTTACATTGGTTTCCAGCTTCTCCTGCAACAGCGTCGTAGCCTTGCGCAACAGTTTGTCTTGCAACCACGAGGTATTCAACATACAGAAACCTCCTATCAGCAGGACCACAACAAGCCCTACCAGCCCACAGGCAACCCTTATCATCCACTTAACCAGTTTTCCCATAGTCTTTTATGTTTATGAAATAGCTTCCATTAGTTTCACAGCATCCACATATTGGGCAATACCCTCAGCCACACGCTTTGCATCCTGCATCGCATGGACGACAGTAGCCTGACGACCCACCACGTCGCCACCGGCAAACACCCCCTTGCGTGTGGTCATGCCATAAGGCACCTCGCGGGTAATCAGAAAATGATGCTCATCGTTGTCAAGCCCCGATGTGGTACGCACAATCTTGGTAGCCGGCGTCGCGCCAATGGCAAAGATGACGTTGTTGGCGGGCAGTGTCTGGCAGACAGGGGACTTGTCTGGCTCGCGGGTCTCCAGCACAATCTCAATGATGTCCATCTGGTCGTCCACATGGATTTCCTTGATGGAACTCCACCAATCGAAGTTCACACCTTCCTTGACGGCATCGTCATATTCTGCACGAAGAGCAGACATCGTATCAATACCTTTATGGTAGATGACATCCACGCTTGAGGCTCCGATGCGCAAAGCAGTGCGTGAGGCATCCATCGCCGTATTGCCACAACCGACAACGAAAACCCTTGCGCCCTCGTCGACTGGCAACTCATCACGACTCATAAAGCCCTCTTGTATCAGTTCCACACGACGCAAGAAGTGAGTAGCCAGACGTACGCGCTTCAGACTGTCGCACCTGACAGCACCCTCACCCTCCGAGATGCAACGTCCGTTCTGCCAGACGGGTATCTCGAGTGACTTGGGCTTGCTCAGTCCCGTGCCGATGAAGATGGCATCGAACCCTTGTGCAAAGAGACTGTCAACCGTTATCTCGACTCCTACATGCGTCTTGCGATGAATGATGACTCCCATCTTCTCGATATACCGTATCTCGCGGGCTACCACCTCTTTAGGAAGGCGGTACTCAGGAATGCCGTAGCGCAACACGCCACCACACTGAGCCTCCATCTCGAATATCTCAACGGCGAAACCCATGCGCGACAAGTCGCCAGCCACAGTGATGCCCGAAGGGCCTGCACCAATGACTGCCACCTTACCACGCGTCTTCTCGACGACATCCTCATGCGTAAGGCCGTTCTCAGAGTCGAAATCAGCCACAAAACGCTCCAGTTTGCCAATACTGACGGGCTGTCCTTTTTTCCCCAATACACAGTTGCCTTCACACTGTTTCTCATGGGCACACACACGACCACAGACAGCCGGCAAGTTGCTCTTGGTACGGATGATGCTGATGGCATTGCCCAGATTGCCCTTCTTCAGTTCATGTATCCAGTCGGGAATGTCGTTGCTGATGGGACATCCCTTCTTACACTGGGGGACCTTACAGTGCAGACAGCGCTGGGCCTCGGCAATAGCCTCTGCCATCGTATAACTCTCGTTCACCTCTTGGAAGGCGTTTCTTTGCTCAGTACTCATGAGGTATATACTTGTATTTCTATTTCAACATTTGTTTGATTCGATCCTCCAGTTTGTCTGGAGTCAGGTCGCGTGCGACAATGGTGCCACGGTTATCGGCTACCAGACAGGATGGCACGTCAGCAATTCCGAAATGGCCCAAAAGGGAAGACTGCCACAGGCGTCCGTCGCACACGGTCTTCCAGGGTACGGAGTCGCGTTCCACACGCTGTTTGACATCAGCAGGACGGCCGTCCAGACAGATGCTAACCACACCCAACTTGTCGCCATAGTCTTTCTTCAGCTTCAGCAGGCGTCGCTGCATGTCTGTACTCTGGTAGTTCCAAGTAGCCCATGCCGTCACCACATTGACCTTGTGCTTCAGGTCTTCCTGCGTGACGATACGCCCTTTAACATCCTTGGCAGAGAAGTTACCCAGACGGCTATTCATCTGACCACTGCTCAGGTCGGGGAGTTCTTTCCTCCACTTGATGAGCTGTCCGTTATTGGGCTGTGCTGCTATCATCAGCTTCACCAGTTCGTTGGCTTTCTTGTAATCAAGATTCTCCTGCAAGAAGTAGCGTTGAACCAGATAGACACTGACCTCGGACTGGGGGTTCTCCCTGACGAAAGCCTCCACACGCTTGGGAATCTCAGGAGGCATCAGCTTGTTCAGTTCCTGACGCAGTTTGGTCATGTCCTCATTGTCGTCCGTTCCATTGATAACCATCTCCCTCATGTGCGAGGCATCGCCCTTGATCTCCACGACCTCACCCGGCTTTGCAAAGACAGGCTGTTCAGAGTAGTTGGGAAAGATGACTATCAGCGTCGTCGGCGAGCGCAATTCCACTTCATAGGCAAAACGTCCCTCACGCACACTGATGGTGTCAATGCCATTAATAACGCCATCAGTACTATACACCCAGAACTCACCCATGTGCATATTGCGCAGGCGACCTTCCAGCCGGAACTTGTCGCCATCGACGCCACACGATAGAAGCAAAAGGGTAAAAAGGTAAAAAGGTAAAAGCCGTTTCATACCTTCAATAGCCTCCTTACTTCCATTTACTTCACGTTCTTGAACTCAAGGTCTTTCTTCGAGAAGTCTGCCATCTTGGGATCTTTCTCAACGGCCTGACGCAGGAAGTAGCCTACCATGCCTTCATTGCCCTGGCGTGCACATACAAGTGCCTGCAGGTAGTCAGTCCAGGCATCGGCGGGCTTGACAGCTCTCAGTGTCTGGGCTGCATTGGCATAGTCCTTGGTCAACAGCTGAGCCAGACCGGCACTGTTCGAAATGGTCTTGCTCAGATCCTGAGCAGCCAGCACATAGTTGCCTTGAGCCAAGTGAAGGTTGCCCAATGCCTCAGCCAGATTGTAGGCACCGGCAGCCTTGCCTATCAGAGTTTCTGCCTGCTGGATGTCACCCTGCTGGAGTGCCAGCATACCCAGGTTGGCATACACCTCGGGACAGTTGGCATTGACAGTCTGGGCCTTCTCCAACCACTGACGGGCCTGCTGATAGTCGCCCTTCTGCCAAGCTAAGGTAGCCAGATTATTATAAGCACGTACATCGTTGGCATAGAGCTGAGTCGTCTGCTTGTAGATACGCTCCTGCTCAGCATTTTCGCTGGTCAGCGTTGCAGCATAGAGCATCTCTTCCACGCTCAGCTTGCTGGCATCTTGTTTCAGCTGGTCCTTGATTTGCTGGTCGTCACGACCCACAACATCGTAGTTGATGGTCAGACGGGCACGGCGCAGCTCAGGCAGAATGCCGTCAGCCAGCTCACGGAAGCCTGCACTCATATTCTTAATCTGCTGCTCACGCTCCTCAGGATCCTTATACATGGAGAGCACGCGAAGGATGACATCCTTGTCCTGAATGTTCGATGCTGCCACCAGCTCCTGGAATCCCTCCCAGTCCTGAGCCGTATAGTTGGCTTCTATGTCACCTTCCACCTTGGCCTGCTTCATCTGCTGCTTCACATAGCCTTCGGCATTCTGCTGGCGCTTGTTAGCCAGCTTCTCGTTCAGCGCAAAGCCACCGTCAGGCGAAGCATAGGCCGACACCTCGACGTTCTGCAGTTGTAGCGTCTCCTTCTCCTGGCTAATGCGCTTCAGCAGAGCCACAAACTCCTGGACAGAACCAGTCTTAAGTTCGCTCTTGCGCAACTCGGCCTGCTGAATGAGGAAGCGGATGTTGGCATTCTGCTTCTGAGCAACCACACGCTGGAAGGCGTCCTGAGCCAGACAACCTTTTGACTGCAACAGCGTCTGATGATACAGTTCACTGGTGGCAATCACACCATCAGCCACCTTCACTGCCGGCACCTGAACCTGTTTCTTGCCAATCTTGGCGTCGAATGTCAGATAGAGGTCACTCTCGCGCATGGCATCATTGTAGGGGAAGGTCGTTTTCATCGTGTAGTGTCCACCCAACATGTATGAAATAGTCTGGTCGTTGCCCAGCACTTTCTCACCCTGGAAAGTAGCAGGCTGTCCTTGAGCCACCTGCAACGAACCATTCTTGACATACTGCAGTTGGGGTATCACGCGCACGACGGCCTTCTTGTTCATATACTTCTCAGGGAAGGTACCATTGATGGTTGCCGTCACCTGACCGGCCTCCGTCTCCAGCGGATTGGGGGTCACCTTGAAATTGTCACTTGAGAGTGCTCCCAGCTTACCAGAGCAGGAAGCCAACAGCCCAGCGGCTGTTACGAAAAGGAATGTCTTTACTGTCTTCATAATTGTATAATAATAATTTTGTGCGCAAAGATACACAAAAACCACGGAAGTACCAAATTATTCATCTTTTTTTCTCTTTCTTCTCCATAAAAGACTCCAGCATCTTCCTTCGTCTGTCTGTTTTGAATAATTGGAACTGGGAATCAAGCAAATAAAAGCCCTTTCTCTAACCGTAGTAATATACTACAATATGAGCTAATTGGCCCGCTGAAATCAACGAGTTTTAGAATGTTTTAAAGCTCAAAACAAGGAAAAAACAGCCAAAAGCAGGGTGATAATAACACAAAAAGACAAGCACCTGCTATCGCTTAGATGGTCTTTAAGAAATGTTCCAAGGCTTGGAACATTTCATTCCACGACTTGGAACATTTTCTAGAGTGCACTCTAGAAAAACTCGTGCCGCGAGCGGGACTCGAACCCGCACAGCCGTTATGGCCAAGGGATTTTAAGTCCCTCGTGTCTACCATTCCACCATCGCGGCGACCTTAGCGGATGCAAAGGTACGAAAAAAAGTGAAAAGCGAAAAACGAAAAGTGAAAAAATTTACAGCCAAACCAAAAATATTACATTTTTTAGCGCTTAGTTCCGGCAGAGAGGTAACCAAACGGACCTGTGGTAGTAGCCAGGTATTTCGCCAGGCCCACATCACCCTGCTCACCATTTTGGACGATTCCACCATTGTTCAGATCGTACTTCTTGCCGCACTTTCCACAGGTTGCTATGCCAGTATTACTTAACGCAACAGCAAATTTAGGATTTAGGGTATTATTCTCCCGTCGCACACAGTTTGGACATTGCACATCGTAGGCTACGAAACCACCATTGGGCGATTGGTTCAAGGTTTGGAAACCAACGATGATACCATTGTTGAGCCCCAGCACCTGATTGGCTAACCGTTCCTGCTCCGTCTTGGGCTTTTGAGACGTCATATTCTGATTGTTTTGAAAAAGATAATAAACGCCAGATTCTGTAATCTTGCAAAACACCCCTCTCGATGCCACATTCATGGCCGTGGCCAATGTGGCATCTTGATGAATGGCATTATCGTAGCCAAAGCGACAGGGCCAAGTAGAGTATTCGCCTTCTGCCTGGCAACCCACCAGCGCCAATGCGCACCAAACAAGCAAAAACATCCATTTTATCGGATATATCTTCCCAAGAATCGTCATTGTTCAGTCCTATTACTTAAATTCCTATTTCAACGGTATCTGGAATGCTCAAAATTCACGATTTCATCGGCTCTTCAAGCCTTGTCCAACAATTGCTTCTCCGCCTCTAAAATACGATTAAAGGCGAAACCACCGTAAACATCATCCATCAGAGCAGCAATACGGTCGTTGCAGAGATTTCCTATAGAACCCTCATGCGTATGATGGATATTCTTGTCAGGACTGAAAGCACCAGTTTCGATGTCAAGACCCACCTTTTTGTAGGCGTCGCGGAAGGGCATGCCTTCTGCTGCAAGACGATTGACCTCTTCAACAGAGAACATGGGGTCGTACATGGGGTTGTCCAAAATATCCTCGCGCACCTCTATTTTATTAATAATATAGGCCGCCATTTGCAAACAATCCTTGATTTCATCGAAGGCTGGCAGGAACACTTCCTTGATAATCTGGAGGTCACGGAAGTACCCCACAGGCAGATTGTTCATGATGAGAGTCACCTGCTGGGGCAGTGCCTGAATCTTGTTGCATTTGGCACGAATCAGTTCGAAAACATCGGGATTCTTCTTGTGTGGCATGATGCTTGAGCCCGTAGTACACTCCTTAGGCAAGCGGACAAACGAGAAATTCTGCGAATTGAACAGGCAGGCATCAAAGGCCAGCTTGGCAAGCGTACCTGCAATGGTCGCCAGTGCAAAACCCACATTTCGCTCCATTTTACCGCGACCCATCTGGGCATAAACCACATTATAGTCCATCGAGTCGAAGCCCAGCAGGTCGGTGGTCATCTGACGATTGAGGGGGAATGAGCTGCCATAACCGGCAGCAGAGCCCAACGGGTTGCGATTGGTCATCTTGTAAGCAGCCTGCAAGAACAGCATATCGTCCGTCAGCGACTCGGCATAAGCGCCAAACCAAAGGCCGAAACTGCTGGGCATAGCCACCTGCAGATGGGTGTAGCCCGGCATCAGCACCTGCTTATATTGCTCGCTCTTCTGGATGAGTTCGTCGAAAAGCACCTTCACGCCCTCTGCCACCTCCATCAACTCATGACGGGTGAAAAGTTTCAGGTCTACAAGCACCTGGTCGTTGCGCGAACGGCCAGAATGAATCTTCTTACCCATATCGCCCAGCTTGCGCGTCAACATGAGTTCAACCTGCGAGTGGACGTCCTCGACACCCTCCTCAATCACGAACTCGCCTCGTTGGCAAATCTGATAGATATTCTTTAATTCTGCCAACAGCAGAGGCAGTTCATCGCTACCAATCAGTCCGATGGACTCCAACATGGTGATATGAGCCATAGAGCCCAACACATCGTAAGGAGCCAAATAGAGGTCCATCTCCCGATCACGTCCTATGGTGAAACGCTCGATTTCAGCGTTCACCTCGAAATTCTTTTCCCAAAGTTTGTTTGCCATATTTTTTCTAGTTTACTAGTTATACTAGTTTTGACTAGTTCGACTAGTTCTAATTATACAAAGGGGATTTGTGACAGGGCGTCGGCTATTTTCTCCACACCATCCTGCAGAGGACCACTGACCATTCCCTTCAACATGAAAGGGATATCAGCCTTGACTGTGACCTTCATCTTGCTCTCCGTCTCGCTGACGGGCAGCATCTGAATCCATAGATTGAAGGGCATGGGCGACTGTTCTGTCTCAAACTTCACACACTTGTTCTCCTCTCGCTCGATAATGCGCAATTTAATGGTTCCAACGGGAGGTACACTGACCTCTACGGAGTCGCTGTCGAACTTAAAACTATCGAGTTTGTCTGCAGGAACCCTGTCGCGGACACGCTCCAGATTGCTCAGGTCACTGATGTTGCGATAGACGTCCTCCACGGGATAAGCTATCTGCTTGACGCTACTTTCGAACTTAGTCATTCTGTTTCCACGTACTTGGTGACTTGCGCCACTCGTTCAACACTTCGATTTCATCGGGCTTGATGTAGCCTGTCTTGGCAGCCTGCTCCAACACGGCAGCATAGTTGCTCAACGTGACGAGCTTGACACCTGCCTCACGGAATGCCTCCTCGGCTACGGGGAAACCATAGGTAAACGAGGCTACCATACCCACGACTTCAACACCATACTGGCGAAGCGCCTCGACGGCTTTCAAGCTGCTTCCACCAGTAGAAATCAGGTCCTCGACGACAACCACTTTAGCACCTTGCTTCAGTTCGCCCTCTACCTGATTGCCCATGCCATGATCTTTGGGTTTCGGGCGCACATAAGCATAGGGCAAGCCCAACTCATCAGCCACCAGTGCGCCTTGCGCTATAGCTCCCGTTGCGACACCGGCAACAGCCTCTGCTTCAGGGAATTGCTCCTGAATAGCATGACACAGTTCCAGTTTGACAAAAGACCGGACATCGGCATAGCCCAATGTCTTACGATTGTCAGTATAGATGGGCGACTTCCACCCCGAAGCCCAAGTAAAAGGCTCGTTGGGCTGTAACTTGATGGCTTTGATTTCCATCAGTTTCTGAGCAAAAAGATGCTTAATTGATTCCATTTCTTTACTATTGATTGATTGTTAATTGCCCGCAAAGTTACAAAGAAGTAAGCAAAAAGCCAAATTTTCCTTCAATTCATTTGCTCAATTGGATAAAAAAGCGTACTTTTGCAACCCAATGGAAATAAAAATCTAACAAAAAGACAATATATGGCAAAGAAATTACTTTTGGGCGACGAGGCCATCGCATTGGGTGCCATACACGCAGGATTAAGCGGTGTATATGCCTATCCCGGCACGCCGTCAACGGAAATCACGGAGTTTATTCAAGGCAATCAGCTGGCACAGGAGCGTGGCATCCACAGCCGCTGGTCAACGAACGAAAAAACCGCCATGGAGGCCGCTTTGGGCATGTCGTTCATGGGTAAACGTGCATTGGTGTGCATGAAGCACGTTGGCTTAAATGTCTGCGCAGATCCGTTTGTCAACAGTGGCATGACTGGCGTCAACGGCGGGGTCATCGTTCTGGTAGCTGACGACCCCTCCATGCACTCTTCGCAGGACGAACAGGACTCACGCTTCTACGGAAAGTTCGCACTGATTCCTACTTTTGAGCCCAGCAACCAGCAAGAGGCATACGACATGATGGAGACAGCTTTCAGCTATTCGGAGAGCATCTGTCTGCCCGTGCTGATGCGCGTAACCACGCGCATGGCTCATTCACGTGCCGTGGTGCAGTGTGTTGATGAACCTCGTCAGCAAAACGCTCTCAACTACAATGCTGAAGCCAAGAACTGGGTGCTGCTGCCTGCTAATGCCCGTAAGCGGAATGACATTGTCACCGCCCAACAGGCTCAGTTGGAGCAGGATGCTGCCAAGTCTGCTTATAATAAATATGTAGAAGGCAGCGACAAGAAACTGGGCATATTGGCCAGCGGCATAGGCTACAACTATGTCACAGAGTGTTTCCCCAACGGCTGTCCCTACCCCATCCTGAAGATTTCGCAATATCCCCTACCCAAGCAACTGGTACGCCGTCTGATGGACGAATGCGAGGACGTGCTCATCGTCGAAGAGGGACAACCTTTCATTGAGGACATGGTTCGTGGCGTTTTCGACCTGAAGAATGTTCATGGCAAACTGGACGGCACATTACCTCGCACAGGAGAACTGAATCCTGACATTGTCAAGAAAGCTCTCGGCATGGAGACAGACCAGTGCTTCGATCCGTGTGCTGATGTAGCGCCACGCCCCCCTGCACTTTGCCAGGGTTGTGGTCACCGCGACGTCTATGCTGCCCTGAACGAAGTACTGAAAGAGTATGAGAATCCACGTGTCTTCGGTGACATTGGCTGTTACACCTTAGGATTCCTGCCTCCTTACCGCGCTATCCATTCGTGTGTAGACATGGGGGCCAGCATCACCATGGCCAAAGGTGCCTCAGATGCAGGTCAGTGGCCTGCTGTAGCCATCATTGGCGACTCAACATTTACCCATAGTGGCATGACGGGTCTGCTGGATGCCATCAACGAGAATGCAGACATCACCGTCATCATCAGCGACAACCTGACTACTGGCATGACGGGTGGACAGGATTCAGCCGGCACCAACAAGTTCGAGGCCATCTGCCGCGGACTGGGTCTGAGCGACGAGCACTTGAAGGTGGTTGTCCCCCTGCCAAAGAACATGCCTGAGATAACCCAGACCATCCGCGACGAAATCAACTATCACGGAACGTCGGTCATTATTCCACGACGTGAGTGTATGCAGACCCTGCAGCGCCACCTCAAGCAGAAGAAGGCTGCAGAGAAAAAGTAAAATGGTAAAAAAGTAAAGAAGTAAAATGAAGACAGACATTATACTTTGTGGCGTAGGAGGACAAGGCATTCTCTCTATCGCAACCATCATTGGCGAAGCCGCCATGAATGAGAACCTATACATCAAGCAAGCAGAAGTACACGGCATGAGCCAGCGAGGCGGTGACGTACAGTCAAACTTACGTATCTCGTCTGAGCCCATTGCCAGCGACCTTATCGCCAAAGGTGCTGCAGACGTTATCATCTCCATGGAACCTATGGAGGCATTGCGCTATCTGCCCTTCCTGAAGAAGGACGGATGGATCATCACTTCTTCCACCCCCTTTGTCAACATTCCCAACTATCCGGACATAGAGATCATCAAGGCAGACCTGAAGAAACAGCCTCACGTCGTCATGCTTGACATTGAACAGGAAGCAAAGGACAATGGTGTTCCGCGCTCTGCCAATGTCATCCTGTTAGGAGCAGCCCAGAAGGCGCTGGGCATTGAGTACAACAAACTGGAAGATGCCATTCGTCGTGTATTCGGACGCAAAGGCGAGGCCATTGTAGAAGCAAATATCAAAGCACTGGCTATTGGTGCCACCAACAGCTAAAGAGTAAGGATATAATGAAGATGATGAAAGAGACTCCCATCAAGAAGGAAATTGTTGACAAACTGATTGCCCAGCTTGGCATTCAGGACTTTTCCAAAGCTACCATTCGCGAAGTGAAGCAGGTAGCGGCTATGGCAGAAAAAGAGAGTGGCGTAGAGTTTATCAAGATGGAGATGGGCATTCCCGGGCTGCCTGCTGCACAAGTGGGTGTCGACGCACAGGTGAAAGCCTTGCAGAGCGGTATTGCACACTCCTATCCTGACATACAAGGCTACCCCGAACTGAAGAAGCAGGCATCGCGTTTTGTCAAAGCATTCATTAATGTTGACATTGCCCCAGAAGCTTGTGTACCTGTCAGTGGTTCTATGCAGGGAACCTTTGCTTCATTCCTGACCTGTTCACAGGCAGACAAGCAGAAAGACACCGTCCTGTTCATCGACCCCGGATTCCCTGTGCAGAAGATGCAGCTTCAGGTGCAAGGAGTGAAGTATGAGACTTTCGATGTCTACGACTTCCGAGGCGACAAGCTACGTCCCAAGCTGGAGAGCTATCTCAGCAAGGGCAACATCTGCACCATCGTCTACTCCAACCCCAACAATCCTGCCTGGATTTGCATGACGGAAGAGGAACTGAAGACCATCGGTGAACTGGCCACCCAATATGATGTCATCATCATGGAAGACCTTGCCTACTTCGCCATGGACTTCCGCCAAGACCTCAGCAAACCGTTCGAGGCACCCTATCAGCCATCTGTAGCCCACTATACAGACAACTACATCCTGCTCATCTCCGGTTCCAAGGCATTCAGCTATGCCGGTGAGCGCATCGGTGTGACGTGCATCTCGGACAAGCTGTTCCATCGCCACTATGCCGACCTCAGTGCCCGCTATGAGGGCCTGCCTTTTGGATTGGTATTCTCCACCCGTATGCTCTATGCACTTTCCAGCGGTACCAGCCACTCAGCACAATATGCCTTGGCTGCCATGCTGAAGGCTGCCAGCGACGGAGAATACAACTTCCGCAACGAGGTAAAGGTGTACGGCGAACGGGCTCACAAACTGAAGGAGATTTTCCAGCGTCACGGTTTCCATATTGTCTACGACCGCGACCTTGACAAACCGATTGCCGACGGATTCTACTTTACCATCGGATACAAACAGATGACAAGCGGCGAGCTGGCCAAAGAACTGATGTACTATGGTGTATCAGCCATCTGCCTGATTACTACAGGCTCACACCAAGAAGGCTTACGCGTATGTACCTCATTTATAGAGGATCACCAGTACCAACAGTTGGATGAACGCATGAGCATCTTCGAAAAGAACAATTGACTATACAACTAACACGATTAACAAACAAGACCATGCAAAAGGAACATTTTATCTTAGGGACACTAGCCACCCTGATGGCTGTGTTCAGCAGCACTGCTGCGATGGGACAATCGGAGTCAGCCAGCGACTTTGACTGGTTGAAAGATGTCACAGAACGAATCCAGCTCCATGGATATGCCCAAGGCGGATTCGACTATACCCACCAAGGGGGAGAGGACAAAGCAAACTTCAATCTGAAGCGCGTCCTCTTTTGGACCAACGCGCAGATTACTGACCGTTGGTCGTTCCTATTTATGCACGACTTCTCCAGCGTAGTGCAAGAGTACTATACTGACTTCCGCATTACCAACAACAAGGCATTGACCGTTCGTTTGGGACAATTCAAAAACGGCGTATCACTGGAGAATCCACTCTCGCCTACCTCGATGGAGGCGATTGACGTCTATTCAGAAGCAGTCACCTTCCTTACCGGCTGTGGAAGCGACCCACTGATGGGTGTACAATACGGTCGTGACCTGGGACTGGCTCTCTTTGGAGAAACCAACAACGGCAAGCTGCGCTACGAGGCACAAGTAATGAACGGACAAGGTATCAACAAGAAAGACGGCAACAAAGAGAAAGACTTCATTGCCCGTCTGGAATACCGCCCAGTAAAAAGCCTCAACCTAATAGCTACAGGACAGATAGGACGAGGGCACGCCATCAAAGAATCGCTTTATAATCCTGACATCAAGGAGGGCGACAACTACAAGCGTAACCGTTGGACCGTTGGTTTCGACTACAAGTCTGCAAACTTGAATATGCATGGCGAATATCTGGAAGGCAAGGACGGCTGTGCAACCAGTCGTGGCGCTTATGTGACAGGGAATATCCCTGTAGCCAAAGGACTCGATATCGTAGGTTCTTACGATTTCTTCAACTTTAACACTTCGCTGGGCATGGACCAGCATAAGGCTATTGCCGGTCTGCAATACTGGTTCTACAAGAAGTGCCGATTCCAGGTGCAGTATGTCTACAAAAGCGCATACACCCAGGGAGGAGAGTTCATCCATGGTGCCAACCATGCCATCATGGCACAGATGCAGATCAGACTCGACTATCTCGGAAAGAAAAGTAAACAATAAATCGTCAATCGTTAAATTGTAAACTACCATTATGATTATCAAGATACTTTTAACCATTATATTCTTTGCTGTCATGCTGGGTGTCGGTCTTTATAGCCGCAAAC
>Ga0326512_10001333_pt1 | contig 19329 bp, 16 predicted proteins | sample 1_2617_0518_D_FD_203652 | JGI IMG/M metagenome (GOLD analysis project Ga0326512, IMG submission 203652) | Bovine rumen microbial communities from UC Davis, California, United States - 1_2617_0518 | ecosystem: Host-associated > Mammals > Digestive system > Stomach > Rumen | place: USA... | reverse complement strand
AAGTGCTCTCGGAGTTGCCGCCACCACTTCATCTGCTCTTCTCGATGCATTATGAAGAAGGACTGACCATTCCTCAGATTGCCCAAATTGAACATCTTTCAGAAGGGGTGGTGAGAGGAAGAATCTATAAAACAATGAAAATCATACGTCAAAAACTTGCAAGTATATGAAAACTACTTCACAACATACGGAAAACATGAGCAATGAGGACATCATTGCTGTTGCACGCAATATACGCGAAGAGGACAATCGCCGACTGAACGTGCGCCCCTGGAAATCGCGCAATCGCATTGCTTGGTACGTCGCTGTTCCTGCTGCTTGTTTCATCGGTTTCGTGCTCGGCTACTGCATGCATCTCTCTACCTTGGGAGACTCGCCAGAAAACTTGGCTTCTGCTGTTGCTGCCGATACGTTCTTGGCCCGCGAGGTGGTGTCTGACACTGTCTATCAGACTACCAACCCTCACCGTCCTGTGCGCCCACGCCCCATCACAGCATCGGCTCCGTCATCTTCTAAACCGAGAAAGATCGGCGTCTCTGTGCTTGAAGACGGTATTCGGTATGACTTGCTGGCATCAAGCCCGGACAGACAGATGTATTAATGTGAAGCTCCTTCCTGCCCTTAGGGATGTCAAATGTCTAATATTAAAAGTGAGAGACGAAATGTTCTATAAGGAGAAAAGAGAGTGGAAAACAACTGAAATAGTGGTATGAAATCGTTCTAAAAGTCGAATCCGTTATTCTATTAGGTGCTTTTGTGTTATATTTTATTAAATAAGAAAGAACGGAGGTTGGTGAACCCGAGAATATATCCTAACTTTGTACAGATTTTTGTGTAGATTAAATATTTAGGATAAAAAGTAAAATGAACGGTAAAAAAATGCTAATGAGCCTGAGCGTGCTGATGGCGGGAGCCATGAGTTTGGTGGCTCAGGAACAAACTGATGCTTCTGTCGGAACGATGAATCTGACGCTGGAGAAAGCTATCGAGATTGCGTTGGCAGAGAACCCAACCATTCGTGTGGCCGATAAGGATATCGAACTGAAAAAGATTGCAGATAAGGAAGCTTGGCAGGCGTTGCTGCCAACAGTGGATGCAACGCTGAGTCTTACGGACAATATTTTGGTGCCAGAGATGGTGACCGGTATGGGTAAGTTCAAGATGGGTGTGGACGGAACCGTTACGGCTGTGGGTGCAGCATCGCTCAACTTGCCAGTGTTCGCTCCTGCGGTATATCAGAACATGAAACTGACGAAGAAGGACATTCTTCTGGCACAAGAGAAATCTCGTGGCAGCCGCCTTGACCTCATCAATCAAGTGACCAAAGCATATTATGGCGCTCTTCTCTCCAACGACAGCTATGATGTGATGAAGCGCAGCTATCAGGTGGCCAAGCAGAACTTTGACGTAGTGAACGAGAAGTTCAAGGTGGGTCGCGTGAGTGAGTATGACAAGATTTCTGCCGAAGTGCAGGCACGCAACATGAACGCATCGATGGTGAGCGCGCAGACAGGCAAGACGCTTGCGCTCTTGCAGCTGAAGGTGCTCATGGGCGTGACAGCGAATGTGGATGTAGCTATTGACGATTCGCTGAAAGCCTACGAGGGCAAGCTCTCTCTGGCTGACGCAGAACATTCTGCTGAGGAACTGGGAAATAACTCTTCTCTTCGCCAGCTCGATTACAACATGGGACTTTTGCAGCAGAGCCGCAGAATCCTGCACACGAACTTTATGCCTACGGTCGCTTTGCAGCTGACGGGGCAGTATCAGAGTTATGCCAACAAGAACTGGAATGTGTTTGGTTATGATTACACGCCAAGCTCTACGTTGGCTATCGCGGTGAACATTCCTATTTTCCACGCAAGCAATTGGACTAAGTTGAAAAGTAACAGATTGCAGATTTCTCAGTTGGAGGATACTCGACTTGACACAGAGCGCAAGTTGAGTCTGGCTGCAGAGAGCTACAAGAAGAATATGGCCAGCAGCATGGCGCAGGTGGAGAGCAATGCGGAAGCTGTGAAGCAGGCAGTAAAGGCTGTTGACATTGCTGGCAAGCGCTATGAAGTGGGACGTGGAACTATTCTCGAGCTCAACCAGAGCGAGACAGCACAGACACAGGCAGAGCTCACTTATGTGCAGAGCATCTACGACTATCTGTCCAACAAGGCCGACCTCGATTATACTTTAGGCCGTGAGACCTATCTGAAATGACACAAAGAACAGAACGAAACAAACGAACGATATGAAATTCATTAAGACATTATCATTGGGTGCTCTTGCCCTTCTTGCCGTTGCATGTGACAACAAGAGCGAAAAGGCAGCAGGCGCTGCTCAGCAGGACAAAGTGCAGGTGAAAATAGCTAAAGTCACCAGCGAAGACGTTGCACAGACTGAAACTTATACAGCAACAGTGGAGAGTGACGTGAAGAATAACATCGCTCCTAACACCCCTTATCGTATTGAGAAAATCTATGTGGAAGTGGGCGACCGTGTGCACAAAGGACAGGTGCTTGTACAGCTTGACGCCAGCAACCTGCGTCAGCTCAAGCTGCAGTTGGAGAACCAAAAGGTGGAGTTCAAGCGCACAGAGCAGCTCTATCAGGTGGGCGGTGCCAGCAAGGCTGAATATGACAACGCTAAGCTGCAGCTCGATGTGTATTCTACTCAGCTCAGACAGCTTACTGAGAACACTCAACTCGTTTCACCTATCAACGGTGTAGTGACTGCTCGTAACTATGACGACGGCGACATGTATGGTGGCAACCCAGTGCTCACGATTGAGCAACTGAACCCCGTGAAGGTGTTGGTCAACATCTCTGAGGTATACTACAAGAAGGTCAGCAACGGCATGCCTGTTGACATTCAGCTTGATGCCTATGAGAATGAGGCCTTCAGTGGCAAGGTGACGATTGTTTATCCTACTATTGATGAAGCTACTCACACATTCCCCGTGGAGGTGACCATCAACAACGCCAACCAGAAGGTGCGTCCTGGCATGTTTGCCCGCGCTACAGTCAACTTCGGTGTCAAGAACCACGTGCTGGTGCCTGATGAGGCTCTGGTGAAGCAGATTGGTGCAGGCGACCGCTATGTCTATGTGCACAAAGGTGGCAAGGTTTCTTACAATAAGGTGGAGCTTGGCAAGCACATCGGAAACAAATATGAGATTCTGAGTGGCGTCAACCCAGGCGACGAGGTTGTTGTTGCAGGCCAGAGCCGATTGGCAAATGGTAAGGAAGTGGAAGTAGTGAAATAAACAGACCCCATCCCGAACCCTTCCCCTCTATGGGGAGGGAGACCATGCGGGGTGTTGGGAAAAGAATAATAAAAACAATAAACATCCCCTCGTAGAAACTGCCCGGATGGTTCTCCCCATAGAGGGGAGATGTCCTAAGGACAGAGAGGGTCTCTATTATGAGTCTATACGAAGGTGCGGTCAAACGACCGATTATGACAAGTCTCTGCTTTTTGGCAGTGATAATATTTGGTATCTTCTCGGCCATCAAGTTGCCTATTGACCTCTACCCAGATATCGATACGAACACCATCATGGTGATGACGTACTATACGGGTGCGAGTGCCGAGGATATTGAGAATAACGTCACACGTCCTTTGGAGAACGTGCTCAACTCTGTGGAGCACCTCAAGCATGTGACCAGCAATAGCCGTGAGAACGTTTCTGTCATCACGTTGGAGTTTGAATATGGTTATGACATTGATGCCTTGACCAACAACGTGCGAGACAAACTCGATTTGGTGTCCAACTCTCTTCCTGACGATGCGCAGACACCTATCCTATTCAAGTTCTCAACGGACATGATTCCTATCTTGATGCTGTCTGTTCAGGCTGATGAGTCGCAGCAGGCATTGTACAAGATTCTTGACGATAATGTAGCCAATCCTTTGGCTCGTATCGATGGAGTCGGCACCGTCAGCATTGCGGGTGCCCCTCAGCGCGAAATCAACATCTATCTGGACCCTCAGAAGATGGAGGCTTACAACCTCAGCCCTATGCAGGTGGCCAGCGCCATCTCTTCCGAGAACCTTAATGTGACCAATGGTACGGTCGATGTCGGTACACAGACCTTCACGGTTCGTGTGGAGGGTGAGTTCGACGATCCCCGCCAGATGAACAACGTCATTGTGGGTTCACGTGATGGTGTGAATATCTATTTGCGCGATGTTGCCCGCATTGTCGATAATGTGGAAGAACGTGCACAGAAAACTTTCACCAATGGTAAGCAAGGCGCAATGGTCATTGTGCAGAAGCAAAGCGGCGCGAACTCTGTGCAGATATCCAAGAAGGTGATGGATATGCTTCCCACCTTGCAGAAGAACCTGCCTTCTGATGTGAAGCTTGGCATTATCGTCAACACGTCTGACAACATTTTGAACACCATCGACACGCTGGTGGAGACAATCACATACGCCATGATATTTGTGGCCCTCATCGTGTTCATCTTCCTGGGTCGTTGGCGTGCAACCACCATCATCGTCATCACCATCCCGATGTCGTTGATTGCCTCTTTCATCTATCTGTATGGCACAGGCGGTTCGTTCAACATGATATCGCTTTCGTGTCTTTCTATCGCTATTGGTAACGTCGTCGATGACGCCATTGTGGTGCTCGAGAACGTGACCACGCACATTGAGCGAGGCTCCGACCCGAAGCAGGCAGCTATTCATGCAACGAATGAGGTGGCTATCTCCGTGATTGCATCTACCCTCACCATGATTGCTGTGTTCTTCCCGCTCACGATGGTGACAGGTATGTCAGGTGTGCTCTTCAAGCAGTTGGGTTGGATGATGTGTATCATCATGACCATCTCCACCACCAGCGCCCTCTCGTTCACCCCAATGCTCTGTTCGCAGATGCTCCGCTTGCAGAAGAAGCAAAGCAAGGCCTTTAAGCTCTTCTACAGTCCTATCGCCAAGACGCTCGACAAGTTGGACTCTTGGTATGAGCATCGCATCAACTGGGCTGTGCGTCACCGTTGGACTGTTGTGGCAGGCAGTGCGTTGCTCTTTGTCTTTAGTCTCGTTGTGGCCAATGTGGCAGGCATCAAGAGTGAGTTCTTCCCAGCCAACGACTCTGGTCGTGTGGGTGTCACCCTCCAGTTGCCTATCGGTACCCGTGTGGAGACTTCCGAAGCACTTGCCAAGTCGCTCGTTCAGAAGTGGCAGGAGCGTTATGGCGACGACATGCAGTCATGTAACTTCACGGTGGGTCAGGCTGGTGACGACAACACCTGGGCCTCTCTCTCCGATAACGGTACACACATCGTTTCCTTCAACATCATGATGGTGCCTTCAAATCAGCGTGAGAAGGGTCTTGCCCAGATTTGTGACGAGATGCGCGCTGACCTTAAAGTCATTCCAGAGTTAGCCAAGTTCCAAGTGAACCTTGGCGGTAACAACGGTGCGCGAGGCATGGGTGGACAATCTACAGCGGTATTTGAAATTTATGGCTACAATATGGATGATACGCGTGATGTGGCAGAGCAGTTGGCAGAGAAGTTCCGCTCCAGCGAGATGGTTACTCAGGTCAACATCTCTCGTTCCGACTATCAGCCTGAGATTGTGGTTAACTTCGACCGCGACAAGCTTGCCAAGGAAGGTATTGGTCTTTCCACTGCAGCTAACGCTGTGCGTTCTCTCATCTACGGTTCAGTTATGAGCCGCTATCGTGAGGACGGTGAAGAGTACGACATCAAGGTGCGTTATGAACCTACAGCACGCCGTTCTGTCGAGGATATCGAGAACATGGTTATTCCTAATGCTCAGGGTCAGAACGTGCGCATTCGCGACATCGCCAAAGTGTCGGAGAGCGCCATTCCTCCAACCATCGAGCGTAAGGATCGTCAGCGTATCGTCACCGTCAGCGCTGTGCTTGCTGATGGCTATGCCCTCTCCGATGGTGTAGAACTGGGTGAGACCTTCTGCGACCAGCTCCGTATGCCGAATGGCGTTACCGTACAGGTGGCAGGTTCCTACGAAGACCAGCAAGACTCTAACCGCGACCTTGGCACGCTGGGCATCCTCATCATCCTCTTGGTGTTCATCGTGATGGCAGCACAGTTCGAGTCACTCACATATCCCTTCATCATCATCCTCTCTGTGCCATTTGCTTTCTCGGGCATCATTCTGGCGCTGGTGCTTACTGGCACCAACCTCAACATCATGTCTATGCTTGGTGGCATTATGCTGATTGGTATTGTGGTGAAGAACGGTATTGTGCTCATCGACTACACCCAGCTTCTGCGCGAACGAGGCATTGGTTTGATTCGTGCGGCAGTCATGGCGGCTCGCTCACGTCTGCGTCCTATTCTCATGACTACGCTCACTACCATCCTTGGTATGGTGCCAATGGCAGTCAGTCATGGTGTCGGAGCTGAAATGTGGCGTCCTCTTGGTGTGGCTGTGATTGGCGGTCTTACCGTATCGACCATCCTCACCCTCATCTATGTGCCCGCCATGTTCTGTATCTTCGGTTCTGTAGGTGTGAAGCGTCAGCGCCGCATCATCAAGGAAAAGCGCGAACTTGATGCTTATTGGCGTGAGCACAAGGCTGAGGAGATGCTCTCTACCACTCGTGTCAGCGTGATGGAGAAGAACGCACAGCGTGACATCAATAACTTCAGAGGTTAAACACACACATCCTATTAGACAACATGAAAACAGTATTTATAGCATACGATCAGGCTCATCACGACAATGTGATGGAAGCTCTTAACGACTCCAACGTGCGCGGCTACACCTTCTTCGAACAAGTAGGTGGTCGTGGCACCAAAGGGGGCGACCCGCACCTTGGCAGCCATGCATGGCCATCCATGAATAGCGCCATCGTCACCATTGTGGATGATGAAAAGGTACAACCTTTGCTCACTCGTCTCAAGAAGCTTGATGACGACAATCCTATGCTCGGTCTCCGTGCCTTCGTATGGGCTTGCGAGCAGAGTATTTAATGTGAAATGTGAAAGGTGAGAGGTGAAAGGTAGAACTCCTCGCTTCTCGCTGAATTAAAAGATAAAGGCTGAACTACAACCGTTGCAGTTGTGAGTTCAGCCTTTTTTGTGTTTCGGTGTAGTGTGCCTACTTGCGTGATGTAGCCTTCAGCCGTTTGACAATGCCAGTAGCTTTAGCTATGAGTTTTGCATTTATCGGCGTTATGTGCGGTTGGGGTCTATTGCAAAGGAAAAGGTAAGAAAAGATTCTGATAAACAACCAATCATTCGTGCTTCGTTTCTATTCTTCAACTCCCCATTTTTTGAACTTCTATTATTTTTATGCAATGCAGTAGGATGCTTCCAAAATAAATCCATATCTTTGCAACTGCAACAACAAACACCCCGTCCCGTGCGATAGCGGCACAGCATCCGCTACTGCTCGATGGATTACTAACTAAATCAATTTACTGAACAATGAGAAAAATCTTTGCAATGGCGGCAGCACTGGCTGTGTGTGCCGCTGCTCAGGCAGGGCGTGTGCTCACCGACAGCATCCGCAGTCAGGTGCTGGGCGAGTGGGTCAAGTATAATGTTTATGTGCCCGACGGGTTCGATAGGAATACCCAAGCGCACTATCCCGTGGTGTATCTCCTGCATGGCTTCACCGACGACTATAAGGCTTGGCGCGACAAGGGCCAGATGCAGACGGTGGCTGACGAGCTCATCGAGACGGGCGAGGCTCTTCCGATGGTCATCGTGATGCCTAATGCAGGTGGCCCCAATACGTATGAAACATGGAATGGCTACTTCAATATGCCCGGTTGGCATTATGAAGATTTCTTCTTCCATGAACTTGTTCCACAGGTAGAGCAGAAGTATCGTGCGGGCGGCTCGAAAGGGCAGCGTGCGGTGATGGGCCTGTCGATGGGTGGCGGAGGCAGTACGGTGTATGGTCAGCGTCACACGGATTTGTTCTCTTCCGTCTATGCGATGAGTGCATGGCTCGACAGCGACGGAGGACGCCGCCGTCACGAAGGAGTGGACGATAAGGTCTTTCTGGTCACTCAGGCCGTGCATCAGCATTCCGCACTCGACTATGTCCGCAACGCCAGCCCTGAGACCGTCAAGCAGTTGCAGAGTGTGAAGTGGTTCATCGACTGTGGCGATGACGATTTCCTCTTCGACCTCAATGTGCAGCTTCATCAGGCCATGTGCCAGAAACGCATCAAGAGTGAGCTGCGCATCCGCAACGGACAGCATAACTGGGAGTATTGGCATCAGGCCATCCGTATCGCCTTGCCTTTCGCTTCCAGAAGTTTCTATAAAGAATAAGCCATGAGGGTTGGGCCATAGACAAGTTCCAATAGTCTCAAAAACGAAGTGCCCCACACCGGTTCGCCGATGTGGGGCACTTCGCTTCGCCGGTGTGGGGCACATCGGTTTTGGCGATGCGAGGTGCTTGTGCACCCTCTTCTTTTGGGGGATTCCCTGTTCGGACAGGCAGCAAGCCTTACATCTTGTTGTCCACCTTAATGACCAGCACACGGAGATTCTGGCTTCCTGTGTTGGTCTTCACTTTGGCTACATGCCAGTCGCAGGGGAACATGATGTTGAACGTGCCTGGAATAGACGTGAACTGCTGCAGACGGTCATACTCGAAGGTATATTCCAAGCGGTCGGACTTGTAGGCCGCACGAGGCTTAGACGTTTCGTGGTCCAGTCGGCAGAAGCCCTCCGTGCCGCGCACCACATACATGAAGTCAATCTTCTCATAGTGGCTCTCGCTGCCTTTCCCGGCCTTGAGGTCATCCTGCGAACACCAGTTGTCGCCATCCTCCACGCTCACCGTCAGTGTGGTGCCAGGAATGGGAGTACGTCCTGCAGGAATAGCCAGCAAGTCCGTCTCTTGCAGCCACTTGAACAGCGCTTTCCACTGTTCGGGGTTCTTCTGATACTGGAGGTAGAATTCCGCCAGATTCACCGTAGGTGCAGGGGAAGCCTTCGTGAATCCGTTGCGCCATTCGCCCTTCTTCGCCCATTTCTCAGCCAGTCGGGTTACCTCTTTCGAATACGAGTTTGTATAAGTCTGTGCCACGCCGCCCATGAAGGGGATAGCCGTCAGCAACAAAGCAATGCATAGTCTTTTCATATCTGTTCTTTAATGATTACGGCACAAAGATACAACTTTTTCCTAAACGGCAGGCAGAACAACGGTCATTTTCCTGTTCCGCACCTATAACGAGGCGATTACCGCCATGGATACGCAGGAATTATCCATGGTTAAAGCGAAACAGCAGTGGCATTGAGACACGAAAAAGCCGCCCGAGAGCTACTTCGCGAGGCTCTCAGGCGGCAACGTTGCGTCATTGTTTCGCTTAAATTAACTAAAAAGTCTCCTTCCAACCTCAAAGCTTCCTTCCAACCTCCCCTTGAAGGAAGAGGAGAAGGGGGGGGGAGGTTGGATGAGTGAAATAGGTGTTTGAGAATGGGAATGATGGGTGTTGGGGAACAAGGGATGTTGGTGCATTCCCAAGGGGGGATGCCCAGCACTATAAAAACGGTGTGACTCAGACCGGCATGGTCGGTGTGAGTCACACCGCCACCCTCGGTCTGAGTCACACCGATTTTGTGGCACAAAATGAGCCTTATGCAAGGGTCAGGAGGAAGTGGGCAATGCCGAAGCCCAGATAGGTGCCAATGGCATAACCGAAAAGACCAACGGCAATGCCGGGACCGATGACGGCCTTGTTGTGAAGAGCGCTGCCCATGACGGGTGCGAAGGGTGGGGAGCAAATCAGGGAGATGCTGGTGGTGAGGGTTGTGTCGGTGTCGAGACGGAAGAGGGCGCTGAGCAGCACGTGAAAGAAGAGGGTGCCAAGGGTAGCCACCGTGGTGAAGAGGAAGATGGTGGGGTCAATGTCGGTGAGGGTCTTGAGGCTCACTTGCGAAGCTACAGCCACGCTGAAGATGAGGATGAAGTAGGTGCCAGCCTCGAAGGTACGCTTCAGGCTCCTGACTCGTGGGTGGAGCGAGGCGAGAATGGCGAGCAGGCTGATGCTGAGGATGAAGACTGACTGGAAGGCGTCTTTGGGAAAGAGGTAGGCGATGCCGGCTCCGAGGATGATGATGGCGACGGAGAGGAGAAGGCTGAGCCCGAGGTGAGGGAGGTTGTCGCGTCGGAAGAGTCCGAGGAAGAGCTCGCGGTCGTGGTTCTCTATCTCCACGGTGGTGTCCTCCACAGTCTTGTCATCTTTGAAGTCGGTCATGAAGAGGCGCAGCGTGCGCTTGCCGATGATGATGACGAAGAAGAGGTAGAGGGCGCTCATCAGGGTGCTGTAGGCGGAGACGAGGATGTAGGTGGCATCGTCTACACCGAGGGCTATCTTCAGCGAGGCGAGGTTGGCGTTGCCTCCGGTGTAGAGTCCTGTGAGCATGCCGCCCACATGGGCAAAGAGGGTGGGGTTGCCCTGTCCGTAGAGGAGGAAGCCGATGGTGATGGCAATGGCGCAGCCCAGCAGTCCGAAGAGGGTGGACTTGATGAAGCTGGGGGCAAGCCGTGCCCAGGCACGCAGGTCGGCGGAGAGCAGCAGCAGGGGAATGGCAAAGGGGATGGCGGCCGAGGCGATGGTGGTCTGCAGGGCGTGCACCTCTTCGGTGTCGGGGATGATGCCTGTGAGACCAAGGGTGCAGCCCAGGATGTAGGCAATAATGATGCTCCCCACTTTGTTGAGCAACGCGCTCTTGTAGGTGAGCCACAGGATGAGGAGGGGGGAGAAGATGCAGAGTAGTGTGATGAACATGTTGATAATTGACAATTGATAATTGACAGTTAGGCTGATGCGATGTGCACTGATTGGTGAACATTCCGCATGGCAATTGATAATTAGGCAGACGCGATGCCCGTAAATGGACAAACATCCCATATGGCAATTATCAATTATCAATTGCCACCTGTCTAACCTTTTGCAAAAGTACGAAAAAGGTTTTGTTTTGTCACGAAAAAGCTGTTACTTTGCATGTGAAACCTATAAAACGCGCGATGATGATAAGATTTATGGCGATAGTGCTGTGTGTTCTGTACGGTGCACTGTCGCATGCACAAGATACCAGCAAAGCCTATAAGAATGAGGTGGCAGGCAGCTACAACTTCTGGTTCTACCGTCCGAGCGACGAGGTGGAGGCGGAGAAGCTCTCGAAAAAGGGTGTGCCGGAAGGTTACCCAGAGGAGCATCGACCGCTGCTGATTTTTCTGCATGGGGCGAGCCTGTGCGGACACGACCTGCAGAAGGTGAAGCGCTATGGTCCGATAGAGGCGCTGAAGCGCGGGCGCATCATCGATTGCTATATCTTGGCTCCGCAGAATCCGGGCGGTTCATGGCAGCCGTCGAAGGTGATGAAGCTGGTGGAGTGGGCTGAGCAGCATTTCAATGTGGACAGCAACCGCATCTACTGCATCGGCATGAGTCTGGGTGGCTACGGCACCATGGACTTCTGTGCCACGTACCCCGACCGTGTGGCAGCAGGCATGGCTCTCTGTGGTGGTGCCACGGTGAAGGATGTGACGGGCTTGGCCCGTATGCCCATGTGGATAGTACATGGAACGGCAGACCGGGCTGTACCCGTGTCGGCTTCGGACAAGGTGGTGGAGGCTGTCAGAAAGACGGGGGACGACTCTCGCTTGATTTACACGCGTATGCCGGGCATTGACCACGGTCGTCCTGCCCGCATCTTCTACCTGCCCCAGACGTACGACTGGCTGTTCTCCCACTCGCTGGAGGATGAGGGCCGTCCTGTGAACCGTGACTTCGAAATCACACCACAGATTCTGCAAAGCGCCTATCAGGACATCGGGAAATATCCGGAGTATGATGATTAACCCCCTTTAACTCCCCCTTTAACTCCCATTTTAACTCCCCTTAAAACTAACACATATATATAATAAGTAATGAAAAAGATCTTTTTACTGACCAGTCTCATGGCAGTGGCGCTGGGAACAACAGCGCAGACCGCTAAAGAAGAGATTTATGCTGACATCTTGAAGTCGGCTTCAAACCACATGGCTTATCAGGCTCCAACTCAGCCGCTCACCAAGGCACCGAAGGGATACACTCCCTTCTATATGTCGCATTATGGGCGTCATGGCTCCCGCTGGCTATTGAACGATCGGGACTACATGGACGTGATTCGTACGTTGCGTAATGCCGCTGACAAGGGTGTGCTCACTCCGTTGGGCAGGGAGGCGCTGGAGAAGATGGAGCGTTTCTACCCCTCCACGAAGAATCGTCTGGGCGAATTGTCTGACGTGGGCGAACAGCAGCACCACGGCATCGGCAAGCGCATGACGGAGCACTTCCCCGAGATTTTCAGCGGCAAGGAGGCACAGGTGGATGCACGCAGTACGGTGGTTATCCGCTGCATTCTCAGCATGACGGCTGAGTGCGAGGAATTGACGGCCTTCAATCCACAGCTCCGTATGCACAATGATGTGAGCGAGTCGTACCAGTGGTACCTCAACCACAACTTCAGTCAGCGCTTGAAGGATGCTAGTCGTGACCGCGGACGCATTGTGAGCCAGTATAACCGCAAGTTCACTCATCCGGAGCGCTTTTGCCGCGCCCTCTTCACCGACGACAGCTTCTGGAACGATGAGGACTTCCGTCCACGCTCTTTCATGCGCTCGGTATTCTATGTTGTTACCAACATGCAGAGTCATTCCTTTGGCGAGGACATGTGGAACCTCTTCACCAAGGAGGAGTGCTACGACCTGTGGAAGGCTTGGAACATCGACTGGTATCTGGGATATGGCGCAGCCCCACAGACGGGCTCCATCATGCAGTTCAACCAGGCAAACCTGTTGCGCAACATGATTGAGACCACCGACACAGTGCTGGCATCGAAGAGCTATAAGAACGGTGCAGCCCTCCGTTTCGGTCACGAGGTATGTGTCATGCCATTGGCCTGCCTGATGGAACTGGACAGTTGTGGTCGTCAGGTGGAGGACCTTGACCGCCTTGACGAGCAGTGGGTGAACTTCCGCATCTATCCGATGGCGTGCAACATCCAGCTGGTGTACTACCGCTCCAAGAAGGCGGGTGCTCCCATTCTGGTGAAGGCGCTCCTCAACGAGAAAGAGGCCACGCTTCCCATCCCTACCGACCAGTACCCTTACTACAAGTGGGATGACCTCCGTACTTACTACCTGAAGAAGCTGGACGACTTTGAACGTGGCAACAAATGATGCCCTCCTGTTCTTCTGGACGAGAACGGCATCTTATCATCATCTAATGAAATAGAAAGAGGTGGGGACGCAAGACAGAGCGTCCCCACCTCCTTTTTGGGTGAGTGATGTGGGAAGGATTGAAAGAAGCAATTTGACGCTTTCCAAAATTGAGTTTTCGTTTACCAGAACGGGAACAGAGTTGTGTGTGAAAGACGATTGTCGCTACCTTTGCCAGCGAATTGAAAAAAGCAAATACTTCATCTTAAAACTAAAGGACATGGCAAACGAAAGACAAGACTTGAACCGCCAGCTGGCTCAGATGCTGAAGGGCGGTGTGATTATGGATGTGACAACCCCAGAACAGGCTCGTATTGCAGAGGCGGCAGGCGCTTGTGCAGTGATGGCGCTCGAAAGGATTCCAGCTGACATTCGTGCAGCTGGTGGCGTGAGCCGCATGAGCGACCCGAAGATGATTCGAGGCATTCAGGAGGCGGTGAGCATCCCCGTGATGGCCAAGTGCCGCATCGGTCATATTGCTGAGGCACAAATTCTGCAGGCCATCGAGATTGACTACATTGACGAGAGCGAGGTGCTGAGCCCTGCTGACAATATCTACCACATTGACAAGACGAAGTTTGACGTGCCCTTTGTATGTGGCGCAAAGAACTTGGGTGAGGCGCTTCGCCGCATTGCGGAGGGTGCCACAATGATTCGGACGAAGGGCGAGCCTGGCACGGGTGACGTGGTTCAGGCGGTGAGCCACATGCGATTGATGCAGAGTGAAATCCGTCGTCTTGTTTCTATGAGCGAGGATGAGCTCTTCGAGGCTGCCAAGCAGTTGCAGGCTCCTTATGAACTGGTAAAGTATGTGCACGAGAATGGCAAATTGCCTGTGGTTAATTTTGCGGCAGGTGGTGTGGCGACTCCTGCTGACGCGGCGCTAATGATGCAGCTGGGCGCAGAAGGTGTGTTTGTGGGAAGCGGCATCTTCAAGAGCGGTGACCCCGCTAAGCGCGCTGCTGCTATTGTGCAGGCTGTGACAAACTATAAGGATGCCAAACTCTTGGCTGAGCTCTCTGAAGACCTTGGCGAGGCTATGGTGGGAATTAACGAGCAAGAAATCCAGCTCTTAATGGCTGAAAGAGGAAAGTAAGGGATGAGAATTGCTGTTTTGGCCCTGCAAGGGGCTTTTATTGAACACGAACAGGTGCTGCAGCGGTTGGGCGTAGAGACGTTTGAAGTGCGACAATTGAAAGATTGGGAGCAGCCCAAAGACGGTCTAATCTTGCCTGGCGGCGAGAGCACGGTGCAGATGCGCCTATTGGCTCAGCTCGGACTGCTCCAGCCTGTGAAGGAGGCAATTGCACAGGGACTGCCTGTGTTTGGCACTTGCGCTGGCATGATACTGCTGTCTGAAGGGCATCTGGGCACGATGGACATCCGTGTGCGCCGCAACGCTTACGGCAGGCAGTTAGGCAGTTTCCATACCTTCGGCAACGTGGAGGAAATAGGTGAGAACTTGCCTATGACGTTTATCCGTGCACCGTACGTGGAGACGGTCCTGAGCGACAGTTGCCATAGTCTTGCTGCTGTTGATGGCCACATCGTGGCTGTGCGCCAAGGGAACCAGTTGGCCACAGCGTTCCATCCTGAACTGGACGAAAGCACCTGCATTCATGAGTTCTTTCTGAAACTGGCAAGGGAAGGAAAGGACTGAACCTCGGAATTAGAGCTTAATACCATACTTGACAATGCGCTCTTCCATCATGTCTTTGGGCATGAATCGGAGGAGCGTGTTGGTGATGGTGCCTAGCATCGCTTGGCGGATGTAGTCTTGGCGTATGTAGAGCGACACTCTGCGCTGTGAGAGATAGTCGCCCTCAATGGGGCGCACGTTCTCCCGCTGGCGGTCGGAAAGGAATGGCAGGTGCATCTCGGGAATAATGGTGAAGCCTCCGTTTTCGTCCACAATGCGGATGAGTGTTTCGATGCTACCCGCCTCGTAGATGTGGCGACCTTTGGTCTTGGCCTTGCAGAAGCTGAAGGCGCTCTCACGCAGGCATTGAGCTTCTTTCATCACCCACATCTTCTCATGCTCCAGGTTCTTGGGGTGAAACACGGGCAGCTTGCGCCAGCAGTTCTCCGAGAGATACACCATGAAACGCTCTGTATAGAGAGGAATCTCCAAGACGCCCGGTTGGGCATTGCCGCTGATGGCAATGCCGGCATCCAGATGTCCCAACAGCAGATCGCTCAGCATGGCGTCAGCCTTCAGTTCCTTTACGCTCAGCGTCACTTGCGGGAAATCTTCCACATAATGCTTGATGAACTTCGGCAGGATGTAGGGCGCAATGGTCGGTCCTACAGAGAGCGAGAGCTCGCCGCCTACCTTCCCTTTCTCTTCGCTGACCAACCATGTGATGCGGTCGGCTTCGGAAAGGGTGCGTTCTGCCTGGCGGATGATTTGTTCTCCGCTGGCTGTGGGCTGCACGCTCTTGTTGTTGCGCTCAAATATCCGCACGTCAAGCTCCTCTTCCAGTTTCACCAGCATGGCGCTCAAGGTAGGTTGGGAAATGCCACAAGCGTCAGCGGCCTTGGCGAAGTTGCGGTAGCGGTCAATCGCGACAATGTATTTCAGTTGTTGCAGGGTCATATGCGTTGCGATGATAGATGTATTCAATGCAAAGATAGATAGAATAATTTGAACATCTATTATAAACTCCGTACTTTTGCAGCGAAAAACATCATAAAAGACAACGAATTATGGAAGAAAAGAAGAAAAAAACGAAGCCTTTCCATCGCCATTTCGAAGTACTGGGAAAGCCGGTGTATGGGATTCTCATTGTATATCTTGCCTTAGGATGGTTCTTCCCTGTTATTGGGATTGTGGCAATCATCTGCATGATAGGCCCAGTGCTCACCTCCATCTGGCGTGGGCGCTACTGGTGTGGCCATTTCTGTCCGCGCGGGAATATGTTTGACCGCTTGCTCTCCAAATACTCTCCTCACAAGCCTATTCCTGCATTTGTGCGCACGTCGGGTTTCCGTCTCTTCATGGTGCTGTTCATCTTCACCATGTTCGGCATCCAGTTGAGCCAAGCCCGCTGGAGCGAGGGAGGGCTTGCCCTGTGGAGCGACATCGGTCGTGTGTTTTGGACTATCATCCTCGTCACCACCGTGGTGGGCGTGGTTTTGTCCTTCATCTATGCGCCTCGTACCTGGTGCTCCTTCTGTCCGATGGGAACAATCTCTCGTTGGGTGGCACCGAAGAAGGCGTCAGCGTCAAAAGGCTTCACCACCGTGCATGTCAGCAGCGCGTGCCAGATGAAGTGCAAGCAATGTGCCCGTGTGTGTCCCATGCAGCTCACACCCTATGATGCTCGTGGAGAAGCCGAGGGATACCTGCATCCTGACTGCATCAAGTGCGGAAAGTGTACACAGGCTTGTCCCATTCACATTATGAAGATAGGACGTTAGCTTTGTGGTGAACGGCCATAGAATTTTTAGCCCCTCCTGGCTTCCATTCGGGAAAGTCGGGAGGGGCTAAAGGTTTTTACTGATATCTTAATGTGCTGGGTGCCTGTCCCTTTTGCTTCTTGATGAATCTAGAAAGATGGGCTTGAGAGGAGAAACCAAACATCTGGGCGATTTCCTTGAGGGGTTTGCTGGTGGTGGTGAGCATACGGGTGACTTCTTCTGTGATGCGCTCATCAATCATGGCTTTGGGTGAACGCTGGGCTATGCTGCGGGTCACCTGTCCGAGGTAACGGGCGCTGACACCCAACTGCTCGGCATAGAATGCCACGTCGCTGTAACGGTAATAGTACTTGTTCAGCACATCAAGGAAAAGATTGAAGAGTTCTCCGCTGCGGCTGTTGTCTTCTGTATAGCCGGCAGGCAGTTGGCTGAGGTATGTGCGAGCATGGAGCATCGCCTCGTCCACTTGCTCGCCGCAGCTCAGGTAATAGGCCAAAGCAGCAGACAGCAAGTTGGCATGACCGTGCTTTCTGACACCAGGTGGAAGGTCGGAGGGTTCCAGCACCACGGTGCAAAGCGGAATGAGTTGCTGCTGAATGGTGTCAAATACTTGGGGATTGACCAGTTGGTCACCATGGGTAGAATGCCTGATGGGGGCATACACAATGTGTTTGGGGTGATACTTGCGCATCAGTTCCGCTACCACTTCCACCACTTCGATGCGGCGGAGCAAGCCTATCTTGATAACCTGTGGCTGCAAGTCGTTGAGGATGGCCTCAATCTGCTCCCGTACGGTGGCTGCAGGCAAATCGTAGAATTGCTGAATGCCCAGCGTGTTTTGTACCGTGATGGACGTGATGGCTGAGGTGGCTGCTCCTCCTAATGCATTGATGCAGCGGATGTCGGCTTGTACTCCAGAACCGCCTGTTCCGTCCGAACCTGTAATCGTCAATATGGTGTGTGGCCCTTTCATGCACTATAAACGATAATTCTGCTGCAAAGGTATGGATTTTAGGTGAAAAGCAAAGAAGGAAGTGAGATAATCTCGCCTCCTTCTCCCTTTTTTGTAATCAACTTTCAGAAATGTTTTTATGGCTATTGGTTAAGTGCTAATACTCTTAGCTGGCTTTCCACTTCCTTCGTGCTCAGTTTGAGAAAGCCCTGCTGGTGGTTGTACTGCTGTCCTTCTTGAATGACCCATTGCAAGAAGGCATCGATGTCGCTGTCGAATGCTCCATAGGTGAAGCCGATGTCAGCCACAGGAATCAGGTCTATGTTCTCCTTCTCAATCAGTTCGATTGTTTCGTCGAGATTGCCGGAGCTGAGTGCTTCGCGCTGTGATGTCTTGACGCTCAGTGGCAGCAGCGCGAGGTTGCTGCGGAGAGTCCGTGAAGAAAGGTCATAGAGGTTATTCAACGCATTGAATGTTACTGCGGCCTTGTCCTCAACGAGGGCAGAGAGCAGGTAGTAGTCATCCCCAACGATTCGGTTGCCACGCAAGTCATCGGTCGTGTGTCCGAAGTGAGCCGCAAAGGTGCTTGAGAGTGATGCCTTGCTGCTGCCTGAGTACACGGTCAGCTTGTCGGTCAGCTTGTTCTTTTTCCCTTCCTGTTCCTCTTCATAGTCGTCATACTCCTCGTCAAAGTCTTCCTCTTCGTTGAAGAAGAGATGTTTGATGTCCTTGCTCTTCCAGTCCTTCTTCTGGATGTCGCGTAGCAGGGGATTCTCTGTGGATGTGACGGGCAGCAGGGCATAGCGTCCCACATATGTGATTTGTGCTCCCTCCTGAGGAGCGTTCACCAGGGTGAGGTCGGCATCAGCGCTCTTTCCGCTCACAAGCGCTATTTCCACGTTAGGCTTTACGGCCTTGTAGCCCTTAATCCATTGTTCCACTAAAGCCTTGCTTGCCTTGTTCACTTTGATGGTGATAACTCCATCGCCTTGAGGAGTTGCTGCACTTGCCGTAAGTGCTATGGCTGTTGCTATTACTGTCAATAATGTTCTTATTTTCATGTCTTCTGTAATTTTTGTAATGATAAACCGTTTTGTCTTGAAATCCGCTGCAAAGGTACGTCCTTTCTTGCGTACCCAAAATCCCGTTGATAGGTGATTCTACTACCATAAATATGGTATATGTGATGATAGATTCTTATGATTGTGGCGGATAAGCGCAGGAGCATACGTGTGAAGCGTGTGGAAGATTTTTCTTTGTCTGCTGCTTTGTATGGATATATTTACCGAACGGATTGCTGTTTCTTGGCAAAAAAGTATAGTAAGTGTACCTTTGTACCGAATTTAATGAGTAAAGGTCATGGACAAGAAACAAATCATCATCGCAGATAATCAAGATATAACACGGTTGGGCTTGAAAGCCTTGATACGTGGAACGCTGAAGGATTTAGAAGCGTTGGAGGTGAAAGAAGTGAGCCGCAGGGCAGAACTCATTGCCGAGCTCAAAGAGGATCCTTCTTCGTTGGTGATCATTGATTACACGTTGTTTGATTTGGGCAGTACAGACGAGTTGCTGAATTTGGCTGACCGCTTCCCATTTGTCCATTGGGTACTTTTCTCAGACGATTTGACGGAGAACTTGATTCGTCGGTTGAGTGTGGAGCTGCAGTTCAGCATGGTGCTGAAAGACGATTCTGCACAGGAAATCATCACGGCACTAAAGTGTGCCATCAC
>Ga0326512_10001332_pt1 | contig 19332 bp, 15 predicted proteins | sample 1_2617_0518_D_FD_203652 | JGI IMG/M metagenome (GOLD analysis project Ga0326512, IMG submission 203652) | Bovine rumen microbial communities from UC Davis, California, United States - 1_2617_0518 | ecosystem: Host-associated > Mammals > Digestive system > Stomach > Rumen | place: USA... | reverse complement strand
AATATATATAATTACCGTAGCTACAATTGTAGCTACGGTATTATTATTCTTAATAATATACTATAGATATGGAATAGATCAGATATACTTATTTTTTAATTATTCATATAACTAGTTTTTAATATAATACTCTTTTAGGAGGATATAAGTATAATGAATTTTGAGAATATGCTAGGCCATAAGTTTTTCAGAGTAGATGAAGATGAATCTGTACATATGATTAGAGTAGTTAATGTAACCACTACTCTTAAAGATTTAGGTACTAATAATAAGAATGTATCTATAGAGATTTTAAACTATGATACAGATAAAAAGGAAAGAATAAAAGTAAGAGATCTTAAAGGATATACACCACTTGAACCTGATGGAATATTTACGGCTGCAATTGTAGAAGTAAATGATATTAATGGTAAGAAAGATAAAGATGTAATCTGTACAGTGGCTAAGTATCTTGAAGTAAAATATACAAATTCTGCAATGCCGTATGCTATATGTAGACAATCTATTACAGATATTTTTAATAACTTAGTAGTATCTGATGAACAATCTGATATGCTTGTTGGAGTATCTGTAAATAGAGATGATTGTCCAGCTAATTTTGATTTCAAAATGATGCTGGCAGCTAGTGGAGTTAAAAAGTCTACATTTGTTAATTTTTACAGAAATGATACTTTGGATGATATCCTTAAGTTATTTAATAGATCAGAATATGATGAAGTATTGGGTAGCTTATATGCTAGACACGTAAAAGCTACAGGTGATTCATCTCTTATGCTTAAGAATAAAGATAAAGGTTGGTGTAAAAATCTTAAACTATTACTCAAAGAAAATGCTTTCCAAGCAGATATAAATCAGATGCTTGGAATTACAGATGTAAAGTTTAAAGTATCAGACTATTTAGAAGATAGACCATTCCCTGGAGATCAAAACAAAGTATATCAAGTTGCTAGAGATGATTTTAGATATTGGTTATCATATATCTATAAGGTTAATATAAAAGAAGCAAATATTCTTGAATATGACCACGATATCAATATGGCTGATTTCAATAACTCTACATATCTTTTCTTAAGAGATTCAGAGAAGAAATTATATCTTGTAGTATACATAAAAGAAGGTGAGTATCTCCAGAAAGATCTTGAAGAGAAAGCTAAAGAAATGGATTTCAGTACTAAGTTCAAATTAGATTTTTATTCTAAGTACAACTCAATAGATAATACACAATCTAAGTAAATAATATTTGGATTGTATATTATAGATTTGGTAAGATGGATATATGTTCTTATTAGTTGATCGATATAATTAGGAGCATTATCTATCTTGCCAAGAGATATAGCTCATAACAAATTATTTTTTAAGGAGGAAAGAAAAATGAGCGAAGAAAACGTAACCAAGAATGAGGCAGTAAAGCGCGAACCGTACACATTTAGTGATCTTAATCTCGAATTTGTACCGGATGAAGCAAGCAAGTACATGACCTCAAAAGAGTTCGCAGAAGAAGTAACCAATCTCTTCAAGCAGTTATTCGGCGACTGGTATGGTGCAAAGTTTGTTGTTACAACAACAGGTGTACCGATGATCAATCTGTATTTCCAGCATGTTGATCCTAGTTCTCCTCACACAGCTCCGTTAGCTTGCACTCTTAGTGCTGATAAGTCTACTGGAGCAACAGTTATCGATCGAAACAGGAGAAGGGACTTCCAGAGAACAGATGGAGATCGTTACTGGCTTACTGACGATGGTAAGGATGTTATTAAGCATATGCTTTATAGCAATTACTACAACGGTGGTAAGGTTGAATGGAAGAAGCTGATGAATGAAGTTACTGAAAGAACGAGCTCAAGCTTCTATGCTCCTAACGGAATCCAGCTTACTGAGATAACCGGTATTGATCCTGCAAGAGTAGCATCCAGAATTTGGGGCAAAAAGGATAAAGAAGGATCAGATATCGATTATATGGTTCAGGTAGTAAAGAACCTCAGTGCTAATCCGACCTATTTCGGAATGCAGCAGAATCCAATCTATGCAATTAGACTTTCTAAAGCATATGGATCAAACCTCAATGAAACATATAGAAGGCTTGGTCTTGGTGAAGCTGGTTCTGGAATTTCAAGATGATTTAATTAATTAAGATGTGTTCCCAGAATCCCTTAACTGGGATTCTGGGAATCTATTTTCTTTTTTAAATAAGGAGAATCATATGTTTGATAATAGTAAAATTCAATGTTGTGTATTTGAAGATTATAATATGCCATTTGATGAATCTAATAATACATATGGAGCTATAAGAAAAGTACAATGGCTTAAAGAAGGTCAGGAGAAAGATGAATCAAAAGCTAAGATTGAAATAAGAAAGATGAAATCTACACCTGAAGGTGAGATAGCATTAAAAGGATATACATTCTCTACTCCTGAAGGCCCTAGTGATCTTGCAATTAATCTCATTAAACTTGGATATGGAGATACAAAAGAAATTTTAAGAGCAGTTAGAGTAAGAGATAACTTCTTAGATGCTGCTAAGACAATAAATGAAGACAATGATGATCAATCAGAAGGTGGAGAAATCTTTGATATGAGAGATTTGCTTCTGAATGTAGGTGATGAAGATGCCGGTTGATGCTAGTATTAAAGATGATAATTATCGGATAGATGCTAGTCAGCTAATATATGGAGGATTTGTAAAGCTAAATGTATTAGATCAATTAGTATATGATGCTTTTTCAGAAACTTCTGTATCATCATCAACAGATTTGAATATATTTATAGATGTAAACTCTATAATACATGCTTTATATAGTGAGCATTTTAGAGTTAACGTCCATGGATTTTCTGATATAGCTGCCGGATTGATCAATATGTGTGCTCATTATAGATCTTTCTTTAGTAGACTTAGAGTAAAAACCAAATTCTATATAGTTCAAAGTTTGAATACTTGTGAAATTAATAGAAAATTTATATCTGGATATAATGAGAGTTTTTATCAGAAGTCGCAGTTGAAATCATCTATAGCTGCTAGAAATGGATTAGAGATATTAAAAGTATTATGTCCATATCTTCCGGATATATTCTATATAGAAACAGAAAATAACTGGGAAGTATCTGTAATTATAGCTAATTTGATAGAAGCTATAAACGATGGACATCCTAATATGATAATATCTAAAGACTTATACTCATTACAGCTTACTGGATATTATAAGAATACTACATTCTTATATCCATTAAAGCATCCAGGTGAAGATGTATCTAGATTGATTACTATAAACGAAAAAGCTACATATAGAACTGAATTCTGGAATCTTGTATGCTATAATAGAAAGATTAGTACAAACTTAGTTGGAGATTTATCTCCAATAAACTATCCTCTATTCAATGCAATAACAAGATGTCCTGAAAGAGGAATCAAAGCTTTATATAGAGCTCCAGATGCTAGAAAGATAATATTATCTATAGCTGGAAATTCTGATATAAGAATATTACCAGAGCAACTTATGAATTGTCCACTGGTAAATAACTATTCTATGGCAGCTATTGTGTCTAGAATGAAAGCACTAGATATAATGGAACTATTACCATATTATAAGAGTACAGCTGAAGCTAAGAATATCAAGCTTATCAACTTAAGAGATGATGCTACAGTTAATCAGATTAATGCTAAGTATTTTGCTGACAATCCAATAGATTTACAGAAACTTTAAAGACAGTAGGGTTTTAGCCCTACTGTCTTTATTTTTTACTTATTGATATCAGCTACTTGTTCAGGACCAGAACCATCTGGAGCTTCATTTTTATTCTTCTTATTAACAGGTATTACGTTTTTCAGTATAAACATATTATTTCTATAGCATCTGTTAATAATTTTCATTTTAGTACTCATAATCTCTGTACTAGCTTTCATATAATTAGTAACTGCTTTAGTGAATTGCTGAGATTCACTCTTAGCTTTATTAGAAGCATCATTACCATCATTATCAGTAATCTTCATTTTATTTTTTGATATCTTCTCAGCTTCTGTCTTATCAACTTCATTAAGAACGCTATCAAGAGCAGATAAGAACTCATATCCAGCAGAATTATTAGTATTAGTAACTTCAGTACTGGTAGCCGCAGGAGTTGTACTAGGAGTCTCTGAGTCTTGTATAGTTGTCACAGATGATGTAATTTCGTTCTTTGTGGCATTGATTACGTCAATATCATTAGATATTTTAGTTTTATAAGTCTCATAATCTGAGTTACAAAACTTAAACATATTCTGTACCATTCCGTTATCACAAACTGCATTTTCTTGAATATCTACAATTATAGACATCATTGATTTCTTTACACCAGCTTCACCAGCTAAGTCCGGATAATAATGAGCTACAAAATCATTCTTAGTTTTGAGATATTCTTTCATCTCAGCATAGTTAAATGGTTTAAGAGTATAAGCATTAAACTTATCAAGTTTAAATGTTTCATAGTTCTTAATATTTACAGATCCATTATATGTATCTACTTTTCCAGATATTTGACGAAGAAACTGCTTATCTTGATCTGTTGGTAATCCCTGTTTAAATTTATTCCATACTTTCTGAATACCTGTAACTATCTTCTCCATATATTTCATTATGGTATCCTTAAATCCTTCTTGGATAACAGATTCGTTAAGTACAGAACTTTCTTTAACTATAGATTCTATAGTCTCCGATTCAGCTAAATATATAGCATAATCTATATTATAATCTTCTCTCGATACCATGATTATATCTCCTTGATTTTCTTTGCTTCTTTAGCTAATTCGAGTATATGTTTGTCTCTTTCTAAGCATTCTTTTATAGCATCATACTTAGCTGCTTCATATAATGTATATACAGAGCATAACGCATTAAGATACATTATCTTTCCGCTAATTATAATACCATATTTAGCAAGAGCTTGTTTATCATCAAATAACTTACTAGGTATTTTAGATTTAGTAAGATAAGAACTAAACTTAGAATTAGCTTTCTTACAATAGTCTACAAGCTTCTTTGTTGTATGCTTAGCTAATTCAAGATTCTTAGTCTTACTATTAAAGTATGCATATGCATCTTGTATATGCTCATTAGAAATCACAGTACCAGGTTCATATGGATAAGTATTAGTTCTAAAGAATTTAAACAATAGATCACCATAATCTTCATTAGGAACCAATCTATCTGATTTTACTAAACCTTGTCTAAAACTAGATAACTTATTAAAGCTTTCTTTAGAGTTTATCTTCTCTTCCATTTTATATAAAGCATCATATATATCAGACAGATTTCTACATTCAGACATGTATTCTACTTCTTTTATGAAATTATTCACGAAGTTATCTATCTCTTTTATAAGAAATGAATACTCTTCTGATCTTTTCATAACTGTAATGTTTCTATATAAGAAAAAAGACCTATCATATACGATAGTTCCGTGATAGTCCTGTACATCTTCATAGTTAGATAATTTAAAGCTATTAACGTCTTTGGATAATTCTTTATTATTACTCTCTATATTACTTATAAATTTATTCATAGTTCCAGAGAGTTCTTTATATAATGTATTTATATTAGTTCTATTCTCTATTGCACTTAATCCAAGCTTAACATTGCTTTTTCTTAAAGCATCTATATTAGATCCAAAATATGTATTCTTTATTGGAATTACATCTTGTTTGTGGAATATATCTTTTTTAAGTTTCATACTATCTTTGATAGTATTAGCTGAAAAGATCATAGCAATTACCTCCTTTTGGCTAGATTATTAGTATGTTTTCCGAGATAAAAGTCCAGAGATCTTTAAATCTCTGGACTTTGTGTATATATGAAAAACGGCGTTACCGCGTATTTAATCAATACTATATTTCAAGTATCAAATAAATACCAGTCTCGGAATGTTTAAAGACTCTATTAGTCTTACCGCTCTCCACCTTAACTAAAAGGTAGAGAACAGATCATCTAAATTATTAACTCCAAATAATGTTGCTTCTTCGTTTACTGTACCACATTTTCTAGCTACTTTAGATATAATCAATTTATATTCATTGAATCTTCTTTTGCTTACTTCTATATCTATCATGTAGCAAGAATTCATTACAGTAAGTATAGTACTGAATAAATCTACCATAGCTACAAGAGCAACGTTATTATCACCTTTCTTAGGTCCAAACTTTTTAGATGTAACTTCATCTGCTCTCCGCCAAATTGCTATTACAGCATCTTCAGCATCATGCTGTTCTTTAACAAGTCTTTTAGAAGTTGCACCTTCGAAAATAACTTTACTAAACTCTTTGAAATTTCTGATAATATACTCTTTATCAGCAGCTACTTCATCTCCAGTAAGTCTATCTCTTAAAGCATTTTTAGTAGCTGTAAGATTATATACTTCAGGCATTTCAGATACTGTAGAGCAAATTGCTTTATTATAATTATTTCTAGCAGCTTTAACCTTATCAGCAGAAGCTTCGGATAATACATACTTACAAAACTCATTTGAAACTTTTTCTGTAAGATCCAGAGCATTTTGACCAAAATCCCATTCATCTAATTCGAATTCATGAGATTTACCAAAACTCATATTATCCGGTAACTGCTTTATTTTTTCTACAGTAAGTCCAGATAATTTCTTAGCAGCTGCTTCTTGACCAGTTATAACAGATATTGTCTTTTCAAAAAGCTGCTTTATAGCATCACTAATCTTATCACATAAAGCTTTGAGCTTTTCTTTGAAAGTTTCATTTCCATTAGCTTCATTTACAGCAAAGAATTCATCTAAGAAGCCAAATTCATTATCTTCTGTAGATTCTTCAAATACTATAGTTGATACTACTCTTTTAAACTCTTCTGTTTCTTCGTAAATATATTCTGCAACGTAAGATGCTTGCTCAGATAAACTAATACATGAAGAAGGGATTATAAATTTATTCATTGTTTATTCTCCTTTCAGATTATGCTCTAAAATATTCATATACATATGTATCTGATGCTTCACCTAATGACTCATACACAATATTATCTGCAGCTGAAATATTCTGTTTAGCAGAATATTTACCACATGTAACTATAGATTTACGAAGAGCAGCTACTTCTCTTACGATAAGATCTTTAGATTCGTTAAAGCAATGAGCTGTATATTTTCTCTGCTTACATACTGCTTCATATAACTTCTGAGCCTTATATAAATCAAGACTAGTATCACCAAGTTTTGCTATAGCTTCTTTGATAATCTGATCTTCTGTCATTATAGCAGTGATTATAGTCTTATGAAGAGAATTAACTTCTTCATCTATACAAGAATCTTCAGCATATTCAAGCATAGTAATTACATCTTCATTTGTAGGAATCCAATTCTTTTCTGTATCTGTAGCTTCATCTACAGCTGCATAGTGATCTATCTTTATATCATTATATGAGCATTCATATAAGTTGTAGAAACTATCTACAATATCTTCTGTAGTTGCTTTAGATAAATTATTAGCAAACTCATTAAAAGCATCTAAAGAAGCTCTAGTATCTTTTACTTTCTCCATGCATTCTTTTATATGAACTGCCGGAAAAACAAAATTCTTAATACCAGAGAATGAAGTAAAATCACATTTGTTACTTAATATACATTCTGCATACTTAGTAAAGATATTCTTATCTGCAGTATAGATAGACTTTACCTTACCATTAAGAGTTGCAGATTCTTTCTCTATAGCTGCTTCAGTAACAGCTAATGCTTGTTTAATTTTATCTATTACTTCTTCTTTAAGATTATGAATTTTATCAGAATCAGTAGATTCTGACACTACGCCAGAATCTACTGCCATTTCAGATAAAGAGGAGGATAAGTATGAGCAAGCAGTCATTACATCTACTGCTTCTACAATATCTTCTTTATACCCGTCATAATCTATCTTTGTATTTTCACAAACAAGATTTGAGAATCGATTAGATGAATATAATCCCATAATATTCCTCCTTATGCTCTAGCTTTAAAGAATAATACATCATCGCCAGATTGATTCTTCTCAACTTTACCTTTTTCTTTCTCTTCTTTCTCTATCTCTTTATTAGCTAAATTAGAAGCCTTCTTTTTATCAAGACTGAACTTATTTGAAAGCTTTCTAAGAGAATCTGCCCACTTACGCTGTCTCTGAACAACCTTCTGAGTATGCTGATCATTTCCATCAGAAGAATACTCAAGTTCATTAGCATTAGCATCAATAAGCTGAGCCTGAATATCGAGATACTCTGAGAATTTGAATATACTGTAATAGAAGTTATATACAGTATTTCTAAGGAAAGGAATAAGCCACTTGATAGTTAATGTGTAAATAAACTTAGCTCCAGCTCCTAATGCTGCAATAGCACCTAAACCAGTAGCTATAGTTATAGCAACTGATTCATTCTGAGGATCTTTCTCATTTACAAGAACAGCATCAGGATCATCCTGAGTAACACCATCATCAGGTCTTACAGGTGTAGTTACAGGAGGTATAGTTTCAGCCTGATCATTTACATCATTATCATTTGTGAAGAAAGAACCAAACATAACAGGAGATTCATCTTCATCATCGTTAGGTTCTTCATCCATTTCAGAAGGAACTTCAGCAACTGGATCTACAGGAATTGTATTATCATCATCAGGTTCACACTCTTCACAATCATCAGCACCTGCAGGACAAGCACAAGGTTCACCAAAGAGTGAAGCTGTAGCCTCATCTTTTTCAGGAGTTGTTGTAAAATCAGGTTCCATTGTGTCAGATTCAAATCCAGTAGGCTGATCATTAGGAACTGGATCTTCGAATGCAAGATCAATATCTTCCTTACGGATCTTTAAGTTATTCTTTATGGAAGCATCCATAAGTTTATCAAATTCACCTGACTCGCAGATTGCATTGAAAGATATAACCTGCTTGTATATTACATCTTCTAATACATTCTGATATGCAGCTGCATCAAGAGCCATCTTAGATGTATTATTAGCTGTATCCTTTACATACTCTATACATGTAGCTATCATAAGAGATACAGATCTCTCTATAGAAAGTACAATAAGGTTATACATCATCATGGGAAGTTCTACATTATTATTGTATCCCTTCATGAATACACCAGTACGCTCTTTTACATTTGAAGCTGCAGCTAATACTACATCTACAAATGCAGGATCTTGCTTATATTCAAGAATAAGTTTACGGATAATATTTAAACACTCCATAGTATTTGCATATCCGTCAACCTTAGTAATATCACCTCTTGACTTGGGAATAGTTCCAAAATCTATCTCTTCCACTTTTCCAACTATTTTCTCATAAAGAGCGTTAGAAAGAGTATCAAGTAACTGAGTCTGCTCAGCTTCGTCAAGTCCTAAGATAAACTTTCTAGTATAATTATCAGATATATCAAAACATTCTCTTATAATCTGATCTATAGTGGTCATATTACAATACCTCCTAATTCGGTTTTTATAATAAACATTAATTAGATGTTCAATTTTACAGTATTATCTAAAAATCATACAGGGTATTATTGCAACCCTGTATGATTTCAATAGAACTAGTTTATCTACGAGTATTGTTTAAAAGATTGATAATCTTCTTTTCGGTATTCTTCTCATTACCTTCCTTACGAAGACTATTGTAAGAAATCTCTTCAAAACCAGCATTACCATCATAATATGACATAATAGATTCGTTAGCTTCATCTGCAATGATTACACTCATAAGATTATAAGCATCCATAATCAGTTTCAGATTCTTCTTCTCTGTTATATCAAATCTATATGAATTCTTCATATAATTGACTGTTTCTATATTGATGACAAGACCAGTTATAGCAGAAGCATCATTCTTATCTCTAGAAGCTGCTCTTCCACCTGCTTTAACAGCTCTAGACTGTAATATATTCCAAAGTCTAGCAGCTTCACCCTTCTTAGCAGCATTCTTAGCATCTAACTTATTCTGCTTTAATGCAAGAAGGAAATCAGATACAAAATTTATCTCACCTGTAGTAGCTCTGATAAGATTCTTAAATGAAAGACTTGTCTTATTCTTTGAAACTAATCTTTCAATAATATCCATACTATCTACAGAAATTATACGAGACTTAACACCAGCTACAAAAGTTTTAACAATTGTAGTTCCACTCTGAGCAAGATCATTAAAACTTACAACCATAAGTGTAGGTTCAAGTTCATTATTCTTCTTAATCTCCTGAGCTGTAAGTCTCTTTTCAGGAAGAGCAAATGTCTTCTCAAATGATTTCTGCTTAAGAGCATTTTTATCCTGAATATCTAACTTCTGCTTATCAGTTAGCTGATCTGCTCCATTCTTTACAGGAGTTGCAGCTTCTAATACTGATACACTCTTACTATTAGCATTCCTGACAACATAGTTTTCAAGAGAATTCTCTGAAAAACTATTTACAGGAAAGCTCTTCTGTCCATACTTAAGCTCATGATTCATTTCCTGAAGAGCTTCACTAATCTGAGCTCTAAGCTTATAATCTACTGATTCATTAGTAGATAACTTTTTCATAGTATCTATAAAGTCATCTACAGCCATATCAGGATTGATATTTGTATGGATTGTCTTAAGAAGTTCAGCACCTGAATATCCTTTAAGTGAAAGCGATGAGAATAATAACTCAAGCATTCCAACTACATTTCTTTCATTAGCTTTACTAATAAGAGCTAAAGTATCTATGGATAACGTATTATCGCATAACATAGGGAAGCTCATTATCAGATTATTATTAGTATACTTGGATATAGATCCACCAAGATATACAGATCCTTTATCTTCAAGATTTTTTCTTCTATTATACTTTATCTCACCATCAATCGTATCAAGAACATCTTTAGCAGCACCAACACCAGCACCGCTTGCAGTTGCAATTGAATCGATAATATTTGCAAATGCACCAACCTTCTCGTTTAAAACACTATGCATTATTAAGTACCTCCTTAATTTATGCTAAAAATATCATTATATAGGTGTTCTGACCAACTATATTTATATGTAATATCGTTAGAATTTGCCCACCGCAACATTATTATAATCTTTGAAGAAAGGAGTGAGACTATGCCTATTAACATAAAAGAGCGACAGAAACAGGTTGATAGAAATGACGATAAAAGCAAATATAGTCCAGAAGACCTAGATGTAACAACAGATTCATATGACCCGTCTGGATATGCAGATGATCGTCGTCCCGTAGATGAAAAACTAGACGATAACTATTCTAAGTTTATAAGAAATAAGCCAATTACAGGCACTCAAGCTCTTACACATTTAGAAGGCACTGCAAGTGATTCATTTACTCCATTTAATGGATTATCTAACTATTATGAATCATTGTTTCATTCTGCTGGTATATATTCTCCTCAAGAAATTAGAAAAAATCTATACACTGGTACATTTAGATTTGGTTATCATAATCTCTACAATAATATTACTCAAGGTAGAGAGTTCTTATTTTTCACCAAGCCTAATTTAAATATTATAAAGCAAGACGATACTACACTTAGAACTGTAGGTGATACTACATTACAGACTTATTTGCAAACTCTTCCATTTTGGACAGATATGAGTATTAATAGACAAAATACTATAGCTGCTCTAGAGAGTTCATATTCTGATGCAAAGTATGGATATAGAGATCCATTTAATCATATACTTCAGAATCAGGTAAGTTCTAATCTTGAAATTCCTAATCTTAGTGCTGATATGATAGATACTCCTACCAATGCTTTTGGTGTTAATTATAAATATAGAGGTTCTACTGAATCTGGTGACGATAATCCGTCGTTTTCATTAGAGTTTAATGATACTAAATGGCTTGATGTATATTATGTATTCAAAGCTTATGATGAATACGAAAAACTTAAAGCTCATGGAGTTATAAGACCAGCTAAGTATTATATAACTCATAGAATCATTCATGATGCATTTAGTATATTCAAATTCATTGTAGATGAGGATATGGAAACAATAATCTACTGGGGTAAAATGTACGGAGTAGTTCCGACATCATTACCTAGAGATTTATTCAATACACCTACATTTGAACAACAGTTAAGCTTTTCTATAGATTTTCAAGCTGCATGGTACGATGATATGAAGCCTGAAATATTACAAGACTTTAATGAATTATCTAAACCATTACTTACTGATAGTAAATTAGATGCTAAGTATTGGCTCAGTACTTATAATACTAATTTAGATGCTGTAGATAGACGTATCGGTAAAGTCGCTTATATAGTAAAAGAAAAGAATGTAAATAGTGCTTATTCTCCTACAGGATACAGATATAAATTAAAATGGAAAGGAAGTGATTTATACTAATGGCTGCAAGTGATAATACAACATGGAATATCAATACAGACGTATATGATATTCATTCGGCTATAAATAATCTTCAGAAAAGATTCTTACAAGACGAAGATGAAACCACTCTTTCTCTTGGGACTTTCGGATTTATATCTGACGTTGAAACTAAAAAGATACAGACTGCTACTATTATGGTCGGAGAATTAGGAAACGAAATGTTTCCTAGTAGAGCTAAACTTACAAAGAATGTATTAATGCACGCTGTATATACAAATATACAGGATTTAAATGCTAGACCTGCAGAAATCACACTTACTCTTTGTATAAAAGAATCTGATTTTGCTGCATATGCAGTAAATAATACATTCTTTGTTGACTCTTTAACTCCGATATTTATTGGAGATATAAATAAACCTCAAGATCAGAAAGAATTTCATCTTGATTTTGATGTATTGCTTAAGAGAGTTGCAATTGGTTCTGGTAAATTCAATTATTCTGCTCAGTATGTAGTTGAAGATAACTATGGTAATCCGATAATTAATAGAATATCTAAGATTACAAATCCTTATCTTAAGACTCCGTTTATTATAAATATCGGTAATGAGTCTTATGTAGCATTCCAAGCTACTCTTCATCAGGTTACAATTGAAGAGATTAATGATACTATGACTTCAGATTCTATTATAGAGAATAAGAGTTATGAGTTTACTATAGATCAGGATCAATTAGCAGACTTCAGAGTAGTTGTTACAGATACTGCTAAGAATGAAACTACAGAAGTTATACCTTATATGTATGGTGGTTCCCCGACAGATGATGAAATCTACTGTTGGTATATGTATATAGATGAGAAAACAATAAGAATAGTATTTGATAGTAAATCTTATGTACCCGGATTGAATTCTCAGATATATATTAAGGTATGGACTACTAAAGGTTACAATGGAAACTTTGACTATCTTGATATAGATGGTACTTCTGAAGGATTCTATGTATCATTATATTCAGATAAGTATGGATATGATAATATAATCACATTTACAGTTGCAGTTACAAATTCTGAGAATGGCTCAGATAGAAAAACTAAGGAACAGTTACAGAAACTTATTCCAAAGGCAGCTTTATCTAGAGGTGCTATTACTACAGAGACTGACTTAATCAATTACTTCAATCTTATAGATACTGAAAGTAATAGATTAGTTATGCAAAAGAAGGTAGATAATCAAGCTTCAAGAGTTTGGTATGGATATTTTGTACTTAAAGATGATCTTAATAATATAATTCCTACAAATACTATTAAGCTTAGATTTAATCCTCTTGATACTCAATATATTATAGAATCCGGAGATATAAATCCTAATGATCATAGACCTATTAGGACTAATGATGGAAGAATTATAATACCTGCTGGTACTTGCTTAAGATTAAATACAGATGATACAATTGATGGAATTCCAGTAGCTGAGATTATAGATGATGGTTTAGTTCCTGATAACTGGACTAAAGATAGTCAGTTATCTCATACTGGATATTATAATGATAAATTCTATTATTATAGAACCATATATAATCTCGTTATAGACGAAGATCCTTTATATGCTGCTTTCTATCTTACTGTAAATTATTCTAATTCATATTATATATACGACTTTGTAAATATGGAAGCTGAATTACAGTTTATAGCAAATAGATTCCATTTTGAAAGAAATCTGTTTGTTGATCAGGATGTATATAAACTTACTTTCAGTATTGCTCAGTCTATCAATACAGAAGAATATAATATGTATAAGGAAGAAGAGATAAATGTATACAATACTGCTGGATATCATGAAGTAAAAACAATTACAACTCAGAATGTAAGAGTTATATTAGTCCTCTATAAAGAAGGAGTTCCTTATAGATGGAGAGAATGTGATCTTATAGAAGCTCATACTAATACTTATATATTTGACTTTGAAGTAGATCTTATTACAAATAATACTTTTGATAATAAGAATAGAGTCAATATAGAGAATTGTCATGTAGCTGGTTCTAGAGATATACTGTATGGATACGTAGATGAGAATACTAAAGCTAAGATATACATATTAGCTAAGCTTCCTTCTGTAGAAGTATTAGAGCATCCTAGACAAGATCTTGATGATATTGCTCCTGGTTATGATGATTATATAGTTACAAATATCTATGAATGTGTAGAAGGTCTTAACTTCTATGAGAATTTCACCGATATAATGGAAGCTAATATAGATGTAGTAGAAGCTCCACAAGATCCTAGTTCTTCATCATCAGAAGATGAAATAAATTATATAGTTACAGGAGTACCTGCTATTGGATGTCATTATCTCAATAACGATACCAATGCTAAATATCTTGTAGATGCTATACAAGAGAAGAAGTCTTATATAGATTATTGCTTAACTCTTGTAGAAAACTCAATCGGTATAGACTATAAGTTCTTTAATACTTATGGTCGATCACTTAGATATACTATCAACGATTTCAATCCTGAAACTGAAGATTCAAGTATAGGATCTATAGATATTACTATGAGCTTTACATTATCACTTAAGGATAACAACGATATTACTACAAAGAATGATATAATTGATTATATCAAGAATTATGTGGAAAATGTTAACGATATTGGTGATTTCCATGGTCCTAATCTTGTAGCAGATATTATATCAGATTTCTCAGATCGTATCAATTTTATAGAATTTACTGGATTCAATGGATTTGGTTCTGATCAACAGCATATTTTAGAGAAAGAAGATGTAAAGACTACAATTCCGGCTGAGTTTATCAATATCAGAAACTATTATGATGAAGATACTCAGACTATGGTACCGTTGATAGATATCAAGATAGTTTAAAAACATTCATATAATTATACTTCTTAAGGAGGAATCAAAGATATGAAGCGTGAAAATGAAATGCGTGAAACTTATAAGAGTCTTCGCGAAAATAGAGAACGCTTAGCTAAAGAGGAATTAGCTAAGATTAACGAAGCTAATGCCGCTAGGCAGTCTATTATAGATAAATATCGTGCTATTAAGGAAGACAAGGAATCTATTAAGAGAAATAAGCAGAGATTTCTTGAAGATGCAAGAAACAATGAATTTGCTACAGTATTAAAGGCTATCTATATTACTGCTCTTGAGGCTGAAACTCTTACAGATCAGGGTATACTTTTAGCTGAATCTATGGTTGATAACTATATTAAAGAAAATGGTGGTGCTTCTAAAATCCTTGGCAATGTCGGAAATAATACTTATTTCTTATCAAGAATCACAAAGATAGTTGAAGATGCTGCTCAGGCAGATTTAGCTGAACTTCTTGAAGCTGATGATGAAATAGATCTTAATGATGCTAGTTCAGATGGTAAGAGTGGTGATTCAGATGATGAACCTTCAGAATCTGAGGGAAAAGCTTTAGATGCTGCTAAGGAGTTTATCAATGGAGCATCTAAGGAAGAAATAGATGAGTTTATAAGAAATATTAAGAAATCAGCTACAGATAATCCTGAATATGCTAAGATAAAGGCAGATGAAGCTCAGCAAAGAGCTGATGAAGCTAAGAAAAAAGCCGATGCAGCTTCTGGTACAGATTCTTCAGATGCATTAGCAGATACAGATGAAGAAGAAGATGTAGATGAAAAGTCTGAAGATAGCGGAGAAGATAAATCAGATGAAACTCCTAGTAAGGATGAATCAGCTGAAGGATCTGGTGCTGCTGAAGAATCAGAGGAAACTAAAGAGGAAGATAAGTCTGAGGAAGATTCTGATGACGAAAAGTCAGATGATAAAGATGAAGAAGAGTCTGAAAAAGATGAAGACGAAGACAAGGATTCTGACGAAGATTCTGATAAGGACGAAGATGAAGACTCTAAGGATTCCGATGATGATTCTGACGAAGATTCCGATGAAGATGATGCTACTGATGTAATATATGGTGGTGATTCTGATGACGAAGATGATGACTCTGAGGATTCCGAGGAAGACGAAGAAGAGGATGAAGAAGAAGACAGTTCAGAAGATGATGAAACTGTAGTAGATTCTGAGGACTCTGATGAAGATGTCGATGAAGAACTCGGTGAAAAGATAGATGATGGTAATCCTGAAAATGATGAAGAGAATCTTGATGGAGAAGGCGAGAATAATGGTAAAGTCTTCGAAGATCTCGATAAAGAACAGGATGTAAAGAAAGCAGTTGAACTCATAAGAACTAGAGTTGCAGATGCTGAAAAGTCATTTATCCAGAAGAATGCTGAGGATAAGAAGAAGATTGATGAACTTCTTAACAAGATATCTGATAATATTAAGGCTGTAGAAGATATCAATGATAAGAATAATCCTAAATCAAAGATTGCTGAAGAGCATGTAAGAATGTATAAGAGAGAAATAGATAATATACGTGATTACAGACCTCTTACTATATTTGAAGCTATGACAAGAAAGCTTTCTGCAAGTATTATTAAAGATGACGTTGTAAGAGAAGAGTACATGGATAATGATACTGGAAGAGTAGATACTGGCCTTGTTGTAGAATCTGCTAAGGTAATGTATGGATTTATAGAAACTCTTAATACATTACAGTTAGAGAAAGTAGATGCTAGCTATATAAAGAAAGTAATAGATAATATGTAATCAATATAATACTCCTAGGTCATATTGGCCTAGGAGTATTTACTTATAAATTGATTTGAATTGTATTTCCAAGAATATTAACATCACAAAACTTAATATCATCTGAATCCATCATTTCCGCAAATTCATCATCTGACTTTTTTAGACTTGTAGTCTTAGTATCTAAATTGCTCATAATATATTGATCTATATATTTTACAATTTTGTTTGCTATAGAGTCACGTTTTTTCGTATCTGTAGACTCACTAAGATCTACTCTGATGTTATATTCTTGAATTGCTATACGAATACCCTCAACACAACGATTTTTGTCTCTGATCTCCAATACTCGGGAACATAAATCTCCTGCTTGATTTACATCATTATCATATAGCTTTCTAATTTCTTTCCTATAATTATAATATTTTTCTTCTGATAACATAATCTAATCTCCTATCTTATCTATTGGTTCTTATAAATTACAATTCTAAGTTCAGATATCTCTCCATATTGTTTATTAGCATAAATTTCATTAATACTAGAATCATCATCATATGCTACATCATTAAGTGCATCAAGAGCCGATTTAATCACATTATCAAGATCAGGCTTTTTAGTATTTCTAATATCACCATTTAGCATTAATTCTTTTCTCTTCTTAGACTCAGAACTTGGAACTTCAAATACTGCATATACCTCTGCAGTTAAAGATCCATTTAATTTATAAACACCATATCGATTACGATAGCAGTCAGCAACTTTCTTCTCATACATCTTTGTTTCATTTGGAGTATATACTGTAAAAAATCTACCTTTTCTTGCAGCTTTCGGACGTTGTTTAGCTACAGGTTTTCCAGGTACAGTAAAGTATATACTATCTTTTCCTATTAATTTTTCATCAAAACTTATAGGACAGTATGTCTTATTCGTTATTTCCTTATTGCTCATATATTTTACCCTCATCTTTACCTAATGGTTTAATAAAAAATATTTTTTTACATAAAACCACTAGGAGATTAGCACTCCTAGTGGTTTATAGTTATTTCCATCCAAAAATTTCATTTGCAGCCTTAGACATATATGTTTTAAATTGAAGCATAATATCTGAAGCACCAGCTCTAGGATTTATAGCTTGTTTAAAGAGTATGTTATAGTATGTCTTTAACTTATCTCCAACATCGAAGAATCCAGCATTAACACCAGCACTGTTTGCTAAGAAGTTCATATAAGATGTATTAGCTACAAATCTACCAGTAGCGGATACATTCTTAAATATATTTGTAGCACTTGCTCTATATGAAGACATAGCTAAAGATCGATACAAATCTTTAATATCTACAGATACATCTATCTGTGTGGGCAATCCACTATCATTCCATCTACATTCACCGCCTTTATTTACAGATAGACTAGTAATAATACCCATATCTATATTAAACATTCCCTTTGCAAATGCTTTTACTAAGAAAGGAGCACTATAAGCATTTACATCGTATTTACTTGATTCTTCAATATCCGAACCTACAAGTCTAGGCATAACTAAAGCAAGTAATTTACAGTAAGGCTTAATTACATTAAGAAATATAGATAAGTTATCACAATCGGGAGATCTAAACTTAAAGTTTAAACTAATGGATTTATCATAAGATGAATCACTCCATAATTCAGGGAATATAATCTTACCACCATTAAGTACTGAGTTTACACCCTTATTTGTTATAGATCCAAGAATTCCACCACCTACATTAGAAACTAATCCAGACAATGAACTGGTAATAGATGAGGTTACTTCTCCACCATTATTAATCATATCTGCAACTGCAGATCCATTCTCACCAAACAAATATTTTAATTCTTTTGCTTGATCAGAAAATCCATTTACCATAGATGCTAACTGTGACGAAGTTGTATCATTACCAAAGCTTTCTGATACTTCACTAAAACTATCAGCATAGAAAGCTACATTTTCTTCTTTATTAACAAAAGTTTTTAACTGAGGATTTTCTTCAGTAGCCCAGTTAATATTACCAATCATTGTTTCTTTCTTAGTACCTTGAAGAGTAATCTTCTCAGTATTAATACCTAAAAATACTGCTATTGATGTAAGCATGGCGTTTAGATAAAAATAATACTGAGCATAATCATATTCAAATTTATAATAAGGTATATTATTCTTTAATTGCCCTTCTAATAACGCATTACCAGTTAAAAGCGAATCAACTGCTCCCTTATCTCCACAAAATAATGGTTTACCAGGTGAAAAGAAAACCAGAGGTAATCTAGAAAATATTCTTTCAGTATATTTTCTTCCTAAATCAAGTTGAGTTTTCACTCCTTTATTATCAGTGGTTACAATTCGTCTATCAGCTGTATCAAGGAATTGGTATGGAAGAC
>Ga0326512_10001331_pt1 | contig 19341 bp, 39 predicted proteins | sample 1_2617_0518_D_FD_203652 | JGI IMG/M metagenome (GOLD analysis project Ga0326512, IMG submission 203652) | Bovine rumen microbial communities from UC Davis, California, United States - 1_2617_0518 | ecosystem: Host-associated > Mammals > Digestive system > Stomach > Rumen | place: USA... | reverse complement strand
TTTATTCAACGCTGAAAGAGCAATGGACAAACTCTTATGGCAAAGACCAGTTTGAGAAAGCCGTACAATCATTGACAGATGCGGCATTCTGCATCAGTCTGTTTTATTGAATGTTTAACCAACAAAATCAATAGTTATGACACGTAAAGAATACAGAGGACTAATTGAGTACCGAGTTAATTACATAAACAAGCGGCTCGGGACGAAGTACACAACAGATTATGTCTCCCATTATGGCGGATGGAGTATGTATGAGATAGACCCAGAGACTGGCGGACCTTATCGTAACGAACTCGGTTTCGACTGCCGAAAGTCGAACGCGGAGATGCTGAACTATGTGGACGGCATCTTTGAATTGCTGTGCCACTATGACGTAAAACAAAAATAAAGGAGGAACAAACAATGAAAGTCAACAGACTTAATTGGTATTCCGACGACAAGATGTATCTATACGAGATTTGTCCCGTGCCTTGGATGCAAGAACGCTAAGAAGTTCATGGAGAGCAAAGACCCAAAGAAAATTATGGCAAAAAAAATAATATTCGACTGATATGACACCTTTTGAACAAACCATCAAGGCTTATCTTGACAAGAGAGCAGCAGAGGATGAGCAGTTTGCCAAGTCCTACGCAAAGCCAAGCAAGAGCATAGAAGAGTGCTGCAAATACATAGAGGCCGAAGTATGTGACCTTGTAGCCAACAAGTCTGGCGCACAATCCTACGGAATGACTGACGAAGAGGTCTACGGATTGGCGGTGCACTACTACGACGAAGACGACATCAAAGTCAAGACCCTCAAGGCAAAGGCGGAAGTTTTCAAGACCAACGTTACCTACACGCCAACCGACGAAGAAAAGGCGGAGGCGAGAGAAGCGGCACTCAAACAACTGCAACAGGAGGCATATAACGAACTCCGTGCGCCGAAGAAACAGAAACCCGTCGAGAAAGCACCCTCGGCACAAACATCATTGTTTTGACCTATGTATCACGAAGCGAAACTATTGACACCAGCGTATTATGATACAATGGAAGAGATGCCCAAGTTGGCAAAAGTGTATTTCCCCAATGAGAAAGAGCCTCGGATGATGACCGCAGACGAAGTGTGCCAGCTTGACGATAAAGGTTGGTACACCGTCATGCACTCCTGCAACTATGGAGTGTGCGATCATTGGACTTCCGAAAAGCCGTCCAAGTGGGTGAAAGAAAAGTTTGAACACATTATTCGGTACACAGACAAAGGGAAAACGGTCGGATATAACAGAGTGGGATGGAGTATAACGCTGACGAGGGATGCCCATGTGTGGAAATCCGAAGTGTGGAACTCTTAACGAAACGGCATGAAACCAAGGAATGAAAGAGAACGCGAGTGCATGAGGTTGTCGGCAAAGTTGCCCGACCTTACACCGACACAGATTGCCTATGCTACTGAGCATTGCTTCGATCACCGCGCCGCCGTGCGCAGTGAGAAGAACCACACCTACTATTGTCTTGAGTGTGGCGAAACTATCAAGAGCGATAAGCCGAGAAAGAAAGTCGTTTGTCCTCATTGTGGGCAGCACCTCACCACCGATGGTGTCAGAGTGAAGAAAAAGGAAGTGTCGTCGTTCCAAATCATCACCACAATAGGAGGATGGCAGGTTGTTCGCACTTTCTACTTTGAACGGTTGACAAGGTGCAGTCACCAAGCCGACTACACATATTATGAATGTGTGCAGCGATGGATGAAACCCGGGATGAAAGACACGGTAATTGCTCGCAAGAAGGTCTTTATGGCACATTATTACGACCAGTTTGATCGTTATAGTGACCTTGACATCAAAGACGAGCGCAATGTATCTTACTACATGAACCCCTATGATGATGAGGCTTGTGTTATCTATCCTCGCTATTCGTTACTGCCGATAGTCAAGCGCAACGGCTATTGCAGATGGTTGAAAGAGAATACGAAGTTCACCGAAACGTTCTTCAGGCTGCTTAACATTCCGCAGTACGAAACCATTGCCAAGGCTGGCCGTTTCGATATATGGAAGGAGTTGAAATGGGTCTTAATAGAGCAATGTTGGCCGCAAGTCAAGATGCTCATACGCCACAACTATCATCCAGTAGACTTCAGCATGTGGATCGACACAGTAACGATGTGTGGAGAATTGGGCAAGGACATCCACTCGCCAAAGTACATCTTGCCGAACGATTTGCAACAGATGCACGACTATCTCATGCGAAAGAAAAACGCTGCCGAACGCGAAAAGGAGATTTTGAAGCATCGCACAAAGGAACTTCAGTTTGTCAAGCAGTGCGGAAAGTACCTCGGCATTTGTATTGAGGCTGGCGATATCACCATCCGTCCTTTGCATAACTTCGCCGAGTTCTTTGACGAGGGAAAGGCGATGCACCACTGCGTAGCAACGTACTTTGGGAGAGCAGGGAGCCTCATTTTGTCAGCAAGACAAGACAACAAGCGGATTGCCACGATAGAGCTTTCCACCAAAGATTTCTCCGTGGTGCAGTGTCGTGCGGCGCTCAACGAGAAGCCGGAGCGTTATGACGAGATATGCGCAATCATAGCAAGCTACAAAGGTCTATTCTTGCAGGCGAAAGCGGCTAATAGGGCATCATAAAGAAAACGCCTGCGGCGGCAGGCGGTCATGTTGTTAGTTTTAAGGTTTGAAAGAGGCGACCGCCGTCGCCCCTTTTTCTTTATTCTATTTTGGAATATGTGAAACGGAATGTAGATGTGACCACATCGCCATTTTCGTCATAGTAGCCAGTGACATCCCATTGTCTGAAGAGGACAAGTTCGGTGTGTGTCATGCTCTCTATTTTGTACTTTATAAGCCCTCCGGCAATCCATAGTTCATCGCCAACGATGTTGTATGTAAGGGAGTTTCCGCTTTTAAAGGTTACGATGCCGTCTTTTGAATAAGTGTCAATATCACCGAACTTACCATGCTCGGATTCGTCAATAAACTCGACGTACCCTTCATCGAGTTCCCACAGACGGGCGTAGGAGTGTACACATTCCCACTTGCCGATAATCATGGTTTCATAAGTATCTTCCACTTGATCGGTGCAGGAAAACAGAAAGGTGGATGCCGCCAAAAGGGCGACGGTGAAAAGGGTTTTGGTAATTGTTTTCATTGCTGATAATCATTGTTTATTGATCATGTTTCTTTAATGCTTCTAAACGTGCTTTGAGCCGTTTTATTTCATCTTCCAACTTCGACACCTCATTGTCGTTGTATACGGTTGCATTGTTCCACACATCCATTGCAATAAGCACTTGTATTAGCAGGGTAATCACCAATGCGTTCTGCGAAAACTTTGTTATTTGAATCGCAGAGGCGGTCCTTAATTTCTGCCAAACTGGCCGATATTTCGGCATCCGGAGAGAGGTTTGTTTTCATATTCTAAAATTTATTATGGTTTGTAAATATCGGATATTCAAGTATATATGAAAAAAAATAATAAAAATTGAAAAAAAATTTTGCTACATTTTATTTTTTTATTATTTTTGCAACAGATTTAATGAAACGACGAGGCAAAAGTATAAAAACTTTTTTAATTAGCAAAAAAAATTACAAAAAAATAATAAAATATTAACACAAGAAAGGAGAAACAATGGCAAAAGCAAGTGGTTCGACAAGAACAAGCACCAGCAGAAACCCGAGAGGGTTGAACGAAAAAAGCGGAAGAAATGTGGGTGGCAATTCTGATGAAGCAATAGCAAGGAGGCTTAGCATGGATGAAGGTGATGCTATGTATGCAAGAATTGGAGACTTCAACTCTCGTATGCTTCAAGACTCAATCCAAAACGCCGTAGATGTAGAAATCGTTGGCGTTTCAAAGATTGGAAGTTTAGTACAAGTCAATGTTATGGATTCCTACGACAGAGATGACCGTGTGAGAACCATTACCTTCGAAAACTCAATAACGCCAGTAGAATTGGTGCGGAGAATAAACAGAACAAATTTTCACTTCGGAGAATAAAGATTATAAACATATTTGAACAATAATGGAAAAACTACTGACAAAAGCACAGACACAACGCAATAAGCGAGATGAGGAAGTGAGAGCAAAGTACGCGGAGTATATCGCCGTAGGCTCGCTGAAGATGGCCGTGTATGCTCAACTGGCAGAAGAATACGGCATCTCCCAGACGACGGTGGCGAACATCGTTAACGGTTACAATTATAAAAAGCGTAAGCGCAAGTATAACAAGCGCAATCTGCGAAAGACGAGAGGTGCTCGACAACCTATACAATAAACAATAAACACAACCAACCATGAAAGCAACACTCAAAACAGAACGGCTGCGGAACTTCGAGGCAGTGATAGACCAGACCTATACGTTTGGTGACATCACCGAGGTCTGCGGCACAAACGGAACAGGCAAGACGACGCTGTTCAACGCGTTCACGTTTTGCCTTTTCGGCAAAGACAGCAATGGCAGGACGGACTTCGGATTCAAGCGTCGCGATGCCAACGGCGAGGTAGTACACAATGCCGAGTACGGTGTGGAACTGGTGTTCGACATCGACGGCAAGGAGCGCGTGTTTGAGCGCGTAGTGACCGAGAAGTGGGTCAAGCCGCGAGGCGGCAGCGAGAAGGTGTTGAGCGGTCACGAGACGGCCTACTATGTAGACAGAGTGCGATGCGCCACGATGAAAGAATATGTGGCGGCGGTGAACCAGATATCCACAGAAGATGTGATGCGGATTCTGACAGACACTTTCTACTTCATGTCACTGCGCGAGGACACACAGAAGGCCATGCTGCTGAAGATGGCCTACGGCACTTCCGACATTGCTGAAGCAGACAAGATGGCTTCGGATGCCGTGGTGTCAAAAGAGCCCGCACTGGCCGCTTTTGTCAATGAGCTTAACGGGACAGCGTTACGCGACTTTAACGCTGCTATACAAGGCAAAATTAACGCCATAAAGGGTGAATTGAACGACATTCCCATTCGCATCGCCGCCAAGCAAGAGGCCATGCCAGCCGAAGAAGATTGGGATGGCTTGCAAGCCGTCATTGACGAGAATCGTGCCGAGTTGGAGAACATCGAACGGCAGATGGCCGACGAGAATGCCCGCGAAGCAAGCAGCGAACAGAAGAAGAATGCCTTGCGCACCCAGCAGAGCAACCTTGAGCTGGAGCTTGTTAAGGCACAAAACTCCATACGCACCCGCGTCACCGAAGAGGAAAGCGGCAAGCGCAAGGAGATGATAGATGCCGAAACAGAGTACACCACGGCAGTAAAGCAATACAATGCCAATCGCGAACTGTCGAACAAGTACAAGCAGGAGAAGGAGGCGATGCTGAAACGCTACAATGATCAGATAGCGGAGCACGACAAGCGTATCGTGGAACTGACGGACAAAGCCAATGCGTTGCGAGAGCAGTACAGAGCCATCAAGAATGATGCCTACACCTATGCCGACGAAGAGTTGGAGTGTCCCACATGCCACCGCCCCTACGACTTTGACAAACTCAAAGAGCAGAAGCTGGCCGAGAACGTGAGCCTCGGTAAATCTATCATGCAAGTTGAGATACCGCAGGTGAAAGAGGCTGCAACCGTTCTTGCCCACAAGCGCGACGAAGAGGCTGCCAAGTACGACGAGATGATTGCCGACATGGAGATGATGTTGTCAGATTGTCGCTTGAAAGTTGACGATGCCCACCGCATGCGTGAATCTATCGCCTTTACTCCAGCAGACGTGAACGCCCTATGTCTTGCCGACCCCAAGTGCAAGGAACTCACCAAGCAGATTGCCGAGGTGAAGAAGCAGATTGCCGAGTGGCCTGTCAAGCAGACCAACGAGCAACTGGCCACCGCCAAGCGCGATGTGGAGGACAAGATTGCCTCCTTGCAGAAGCAGATGGCCTCTCGCGACATGATTGCCAATGTGAGAGGACAGATTGCCGAACTTGAAGACAAGCAACGCGCCCTCAATGCGGAGTTGGCTGTGTTGGAGAAGAAGCATGACACCGCCAAGGAGTATCAAAAGGCCAAAGACCGAGAACTGCTGGCGAAGGTGAACGGGCTCTTCGGCATGGTGACATGGGACTTCGTGACCGAGCAATTGAACGGCAACGACCGCATAGCCTGCAACTGCTATGTGAACGGCAAGCCCTATAGCGAGTGTAACCATGCTCTGCAAGTCAACGCAGGTCTTGACATCATCAACGCCATCGGCCGCAGTGAGGATGTGCACCTGCCTATCTTCATCGACAATGCCGAAAGCGTGGTGGAGTACATCGGCACCGATGCTCAGATGATACTGCTCAAGGTGGACGAGGCGGCGAAGGAACTCAAATTCAATATCCGCTAAACGGCTATGGAATACACACGCGACACAAGAATCATCGACCTTACGCATGGTCAGTTCGAGGACTGGATGCGTTCAAAAGGCTTCCAGCCGACGAAGGCCGAAGGTGTCACAGAGAAGCGATGGGTCTATGGCGTAGCAGGGGTGATGGCACTGTTCGGGTGTAGCCGCACTGCGGCCATGAACAGAATCCATGGTGTCATCGCCCCGGCCTGCGTGTGGGTAGGGCCAAGGACGCTCAAGGTGGATGCCGACATGGCAGTACAACTTATCAAAGAAAGAAAGTTTAATCAATAAATAAGCAAAGAAATGGAAGAGAACAAGAACAACGACAAATCGGTTATTATGCCGATGAACCCCAGCAAGTCGAGCGTATTTCTCGACACCGAGCGTTTCGAGCAGGTGCAACGTGCCTGCCGCGCATTGACACAGAGCGACCTTGTGCCGGACATCTACCGCACGTCGCAGAAGAACCCGGAGAGCAAGGCTATCGCGAACTGCATGATAGCCCTTGATATGGCTGATCGAATGGGTGCCAACCCCTTGATGGTGATGCAAAACATGTACATCGTCTATGGCCGTCCGTCGTGGAGCAGTGCGTTCCTCATCGCCACGGTCAATTCGTGCGGACGTTTCAAACCGCTCAAGTTCCAGCATGCGCAGGACGGCACCATTGAGTTTAACGGCATGAAGATGCCCAATCTCACATGCTACGCCTACACCAGCGAGAAGAACGACGATACCATTCTCAAAGGTGCTCTTATAAGCATGGCGATGGCCAAAGCAGAGGGGTGGTTGTCGAAGAACGGAAGCAAGTGGCTGACGATGCCCGAACAGATGCTTGTGTATCGGGCTGCATCGTTTTGGACGCGCACCTACGCTCCCGAAATCAGCATGGGCATCTACACTGCCGAGGAGAACGAGGACATACAGACCGTCGAGGTGCTTGAAACGCGGATGCCGCGGCAGCAAGTGGAGTTTGAGGAAGGCGATCGCGTGGGTGACAAGCCTGCTGATGAAATGCCTTCCGAAACTCCGCAATCAGAGCCTACCCAAGCAGAAGAAAAGCCCAGTTCTGAAGCCCCTTACTAAACAGACATAGGGCGGCGTGTTTGCTTTCATTTCGTCATAATAGATGAGTTTTTAAGATAGGGTGTTGCCGCCCCACCCTTTTTTGAAAATGAAAGCAAAACCCATTGGGTGCGGATGGTCGAGAGGCCGCCGCATCCACGACAACAGAAAAGCAAACAATCAACCAATGAAACTCAAAGTATTAGCAAGTAGCAGTGCTGGCAATGGCTATGTGCTGCAAAGCGACACAGGAACACTCTTGATAGAGGCAGGAGTGCCTATATCGACAGTTAGGAAGCAAGTCGAGGATTTCCGCAACGTAGTCGGCTGCCTTGTCAGTCATGAGCATGGCGACCATGCCCGATACATCGACGACTACCTTCATGCCGGCATCAGAATTTACGCAAACCAAGAGGTCTTTACCGCCAAAGGCATTAACCACTACAACGCGGTGCCGCTCGAAAAGTTCAAGGCTGCTAAAATAGGCTCATTCATGGTCATACCATGTCCTGCCAACCACGACGTGCCATGCTTTGCCTATTTCATACAACACGAAGAGATGGGTGACTTGGCCTTCATCACCGACAGCCACGATTTCGCCTACGCGATGAAAGGAGTGAGGCACATGATGATCGAGTGCAACTGGAGCGAGGAGTGTTTGCAACAGGCCGTCGAAGAAAAGCGAACACCGTGGTTTGTGGCAAAGCGAGTGAGGGACACCCACATGAGCCTGCGCAATGCCATAGGCTATATCCGCGACGAGTTCAATCCGGAGCAACTGAACGAGATAGTAATGCTTCATTTGAGCCGCGAGAACAGCGACGCTGAGAGGTTCAGCGACGAGATGAAGAACGCCTTTCATCGGCCAGTCTATGTGGCGCAAGAGGGGCTTGAGGTGGAACTGAACATGTAGCCAATATGGAAACCCTCTTTGTTGTGAAGCAAGACGGCATGTGCAACTTGCAACCCCTGTGGGAGTGGTTCAGCCGAACCCTCGACGGACACTACCGCGTGGAGATCACACGCGTTCGTCGCAAGCGCACACTCGATCAGAACGGGTGGCTGTTCGGATGCATCTATCCCATGCTTCTCAAAGCCCTCAATGACCAAGGATGGGAGTTTACCAACGTGGCGCAGGTGCATGACTTCTTCAAAAGCTTGCTGTGGAAGCAGCGTTTCGTTAACAGACACACTGGAGAGATAGTGGAGTTGCCGCAGAGCACCACCGAAATGGATACGGTGCAGTTTTCCACCTACTGCGAGAAATTGCGCGACTACGGACGAGAGTTCCTTGGCGTGGAGATCCCCGACCCCGACCCACTTTGGGCAGAGCAAGAAAATTTAGAGCAATTTCAAACAAAATAAAGGTATGGACGCAATTGACATCAGAGACATGCCGAAATCACTGAAATTCTACGCAAGAAAGGAGAAACAAAGATGCAATGGACGACAAAAATGGACGTGATATGCTTTGCCGCAGCCGTGGTCGGGCTAATCGTTATCTGCTTGCTGAACAACAGAAAAAGAAAGGGGAAATAATATGATGCCAGATAAGATATACATTCAACTAAACGCGCACGATAGATGGTTTGAAGGAAACAAGCCGAATGATAACTTTGTGGAATACCTACGCAAGGACGCTCTGCTGGAGTGGGCGAAAGAAACAATAGCTGAACTTGAAAACCAAAACGCTTTAAAGGAGGATGTTTGCAATGGGGCGATATGGGAACTCGAAGAAATAATCGCAAAAATTCAATCATTATGACAATAGAAGAAGCACGTTTAACATTACAAGAGAACCTCGGCTATCTGTCGTTTGAACACCCCGGAAGAATAACAGAAGCCATTAAAGTTGCAATTGAAGCACTTTCCAAACCTTCCCTACCTTCCACCCTTGACGATGCGGCAGAAAATTACGCTTGGGGGAAAGAGGAACCACTTGCAGAGGGTGAAAGATTATCTGTTTTCTTCAAGCCTCGCGCAGATGCTTTCAAAGCAGGAGCAGAGTGGATGGCTGGACAGGGATGGTCGATGGATGGAGAGGTAACAGACATGCCGACAGGTGGCGGCGATTGCGAAATCTACCTCGACTATGACTATAGCGATATGGAGAGCATCCTTGACAAAATTTGCGATTACGTAAACAATAACTGCCCTAACGATGAAAATAGATACAAGGTAACAATCCAAATCAGAAAGAAATGAATATGTGTCTCTTTAAGAAGAATGTCAAACCACTGAATACTTTCATCTTGCGGAAATATCGGCAAGAGGCTTTGGATAGGCTGCAGTTTATCGGATCATGGAGTGGGTTTTGGAAAACGTCAATAGATGGTGTAAGATACAGAAGTGAAACCGTAAGCGGGTTTAAATATGTCGTTGGAGACTGCGGGAGTTTCATTCAAGACGCGATCATTGACCGTATAAAGCTCCGTCGTGACCCGAAAAAGTATAGTTCAGACAAAACGGAAAAATACATAACGACGAATGAAAAAAGTAGATAAAGACCCATTCAGCAACGGCAGCGAACACCAATTATTCGAGAGTCAATGTTGTACAAGATGCGTCAAAGATAGCTATTGGATTGATAAACTCGGTAGGTTTGTCAACGCCGATGATAAAAACCATCCAAAATGCGCTATCCAACGCGACATCATGACAAGAATGTTCTGCGACGAGCCAATAAGTCAGCGCACCATCGACATCTGTCGAGACTTCATCCTGCACGGCACATTGTGCCCGTTCATGAAAACAGAACGAAAGAAGTACACAAAGAAGGTTAAAAACCAAACAACACTTACATTATGAAAATCAACAACCTTACAAACGAGTACATTATCAAGAAGCGTTACCGCTCTCTCTCCGCATCAAGACGAAAACTATATCCAACACCCGGAGCCGCGTGGATTCAAGGGTGGGATGCCGCAATACGATTTGCCAAGCAAGTCGACAAAGCAGAAAATATCTGCGAACATTGCGGTAAGTTAATCTTGCAACACGAAGATATCCGATTTGACACCGAGTTTGATCCGTTCTGTCAAAAATGCTACGACAAACTTTTCAAGAAAGGAGGCAAGGAATGAGTACAATCTTAATGACAGAGGAGTACTGGGCCAGCAGCCCGTACTCTTTTGCCCGCTACTATGGCGGCATCAGAATCAATGGTGTTGAATACATCATTGTGAACAAAGAAGGCAAAGACGTGTTTGAATGCAGTGCGGAGGCGAAACGCGATGGGCGCGAGAAGGCTATCGAGCCGGGCGAGCCAGCCGACCTTATCGACAAGCGCTACAAGCCTATCTATCGCAAGGTGGGGCGTGAGAAGTTTATTGAGTGGGTGAAAGAGGGGTTGGAGTTGAAGCAGATGAAGGAAAGGATAAAAAAGGAGGGTGAGGAATGACTGATTTGTTGTACTTATTACTTGTTATTTATGTGGTTGTGTTCTTACTTGTTGTGGCTATTTGTTTGGATAAGGCAAAAGAAGATAGACTAGTGTATGGCTATTTGGAGCCGTCTGATGTCTTGTCGGGTATATTTCTTGCTGCCGTTTGGCCAATTACCTTCTTGATAGGTCTTATCGTTGAAAAGAAGAAAGGGGGTGAGGAATGAAAGGCTACAAATACACCATAGAGAGCATAGGTGGCATTGTCACGTGTGCGATATCCGTGGAGCCTATTGTTGTTGACCTCGATGTACGCATATTTTGTATAAACAAGTCGAGTGGCGGTAGAATCTTTTTAAACACATGCTACATAATCCGAATAACAGAGCAGGAGGTAGAGGTATGAGTTTAGTTCAGTACCTTTGCGAGTTCTTTTTCTGCGACTTCTTGCATTTCCTCGAATTGCTTTGCATTGTAGGGCTGATGCCTCTGACAGTAAAGGTAATAGAAATTAATAAAGAGAAGAAAGGAGATAAAGAATGATGGCTACAGATATATTGCTCGGATTTATCTGCGGCGCTTTTATTGCGATAAATGTAGCGCTGTTTAGAATTGCAGACGTGCTCGAAGAAATTAAGAAAGGAGACAAAGAATGAGATTCAAGAGATTGCTTTGCAAGATTTTCGGGCACAGGCTCGGGGATTGGTACAAGTCCGTTGAATACGTCACTATGGGTAACGGAATGCCTCATTATGGCAGGAAATCAAAGAAATCGAGGAAGAAGAAGGTCGTGCGCACGTTCCGCAAGTGCAGACGTTGCGGCGCGATGATAATGGTCAAAAAATGCAACAAGTACTAGCGATCAGTGTCATTGGAAAACGAAAATGATAAGATGAAGAGGTGTTGTAAACTAAATAAATATAAGAATTTATAATTATTTCGCAAAAATATTTTGCAATATTATACTTTTTTATTATTTTTGCAAACAGAAATTAAAGCAAGAGATGAGCAAGGACGCTTACTTTTTCAAGCACGACAGCAATGCACGTAATGATGAGAAGCTACTGGAAGTCCGCAGGCGTTACGGCATGGAGGGATATGGCATATACTGGGCTATCATAGAGAAGATGCGGGAGGCATCTGGATATACGCTTATGCAAGACTATGGAGCAATCGCTTGGGACTTGCGGTGCAAGGAATCCATGGTCAAGAGCATCGTCGAGGATTTCGGTTTGTTTTCAACTGAAGAAGGTCTTATTACATCACATCGTCTTATGGAAGATATGGCGAAATGGGACAAGAAGCGTCAAGCCTATGTTGAGGGAGGCCGTAAAGGTATGGCGACACGATGGGCAAAGAAAGAAGAAGGGGAAAATGGCGATAGGAATGAAGCAGAACAAACAGGACTTCAAACACAGGAAGAGTTGGTGCTAAGCGGAAGCGATACGGAAACGAGTGCTGCCAAGCGTAAGACGAGCAGAAAGAAGTATAGCGAGGAACAGACGGCACTCCATAGCCAGTGCAAGACCATCTTCGACGAGATCTATCAAAAGTACAAAGGTTCCAAGTTCACATGGAGTGCCAAGGAGATGGCCGGGCTTGTCTCGATCATCAAGAGCATCCAGTTTCAGATGGTCAGTCAGAACCTCGATACTGCACCCGCGGTGGTGGGCGATAACTTCAGTGCCTTTATAGAACGGATTTATCAGCGATCAGACGATTGGACTAAACGCAATGCAACACCATCGCTCATCGCGAGCAAGTTTAACGAGATTTATACGTATATCAAGAACAATACTCACAATGGAAACAAACAATCTGATGCAAGTGCAGGCAACGCGCGAGACAAGGCAGATTACCTTGCCTCAATCTTTGCAGATCTACAGCCCGGCGCAAATCAGTAAGACCTTTGCTGATGTCCGTTCTGTTGAAGATGCATTGCAAAGCAAGTCACCGAGCCTCATGGTGCTGGCGAGCAAAGAGGGTGTGACGCGGCGCAATGTCGAAGCACTTGTCAAACTACACCTTGTCGCGCTCGATGCTTTCCTTAAACAGAAAGACGGCTTGACGATAGGGGAGATTGAACTTATCACCGACGAGGTGATGAATAGATACGGGTGGGTGTTCACGATAGCAGACATATATGTGATATTTCGCAATGCGAAGTTGGGAAGATATGGCGAGCTGTACAACAAGCTGACTGCATCGCAAGTGATGGGATGGTTCGAGATCTACAACGTGGAGAGGAACAACGCAAGCATCGCGACAGGTGCCGACCCGGACTATAACTTTGACGGAGGCCGCGCAGGAGGTGTTACGGCAAAGGAACTCGGCTACACCATAGACAAGGATGGGCGCATTGTGGTTTCCCAAGAGCGTCAAGAAACGAAGAAGAAGCCGATGCGCTATATCTACGGCAGCGACGGCAAGATAAAGAGAGAGAACCCTGCTTATTGGGCAAAGGTGAAAAACAAGAAGAATGGTGAGGATGAATTGGCCAAAGTGAACAGATTCAATCGGGTGCTTTCCAAGGCAAAAGAGCTGATGGATGCTGACATGACACTTTCCTATCCAATGGCGATAGAACAGGCCGCAAAAGAAGAGGATGAACGGCAGAAAAATCAACAACAAGATAAATAACATATCAAAGAAGAAATGAACGAAATACTGACAAACACATGGATGGATGCCGAGATACACAAGCCGTTCAAGCAGAGACAAGTGCTGGTGAGGCTCGCCAATGGAGAAGAGAGGATATTGAAGTGGAACGGGATGTACTGGATCACGCCCAAAGATGTGAGGTGGGATGAAAATGTGTATGAAAGAGTTGTGGCGTGGTATATGTATGAGAAATTCAATGAAAACGACATACTATGAACAAGCAAGGCGATTTTGATGTACAGATGCTCCGGCTGATGGAAAGCCAGCTTACTTCAAGCACCGGAGAAAGCATCGAGTTCAAGGTACTAGGAACAGACACTCACCATGTGTATCGTGGCGAACTGGCTGAGCGAGTAAAGGCGGCTATCGCGAGGGTGATAGAGCAGGAGAGGTATCGGATGATGAACAAGAATAGGAGGATGCAGTAATGAAGAAGGAAGTGCAAGAATTTATTGACACCGACCCGAAATTTCGAGAATTTGAAGAGAGCGGAGCTTCTCAGAGGGTGGCTCGACTGGTAAGTATGGCGTACTTGGAGGCGAGCATATATAACGCCCATATCGAAGAGGCGCTGGAGCTGATGCAGAAATATGGCTTCGTGCATAAAAAGGTGAAGACCACTGCGAACAACCTGTCGCAGAGCTTCGACGCTTTCGCAGGCACCATATACAAGATGGTCAACGACCCGGAGGCACAGAAGCAGTTTATTGACGATTTCGAGTATTTGAAGAACAAACTGGACGAGGTGATGGAAGTGGAGTTGAAAGAGATGCTTGACAGATATATGGAAAGCAGGACAAGTGATTAATTGAACAAGTCCCGACGCAAGTAAAGGCGTAGCTCATTGTTAGTGTCATTATTGTTGTTTAGGTATCGTTAGACATGCCTGCAAAGCGGAGGGACTTTTTAACAAAAAAAGCATTAATATGAACGAATTAAATTTTCAACCGAAGGTGCGCCGCTATACGGTGGTGTATGACGAACAGGGCAATGAAATTGACCGCATGGAAGGCGCGGTGGTGATAAATGGTCGCGACTATGCCGATAGGCTTCCCATCGAGTATCGGCAGATAGAGGTGCAGGAAATGCTTCTCAATGTAGTCAAGGTGGAGAGATAGAGGAGGTAGGTATGAAGAAGATATTGAAAGCGATCAGGCGGTTGTTATGTGTCAACTATCGTGTGGCGACGATAAAAAGCGGCAAGGTAGAGAATGTGTACTGCAACACAAGGCGGCAAGCCATGAATACATTGAAAAGGATGAAGGATGCCGAGTATTGGTCGATCTACAAGACCGGTCCATTCGGGATAAAGGAACGGAAGATATGACTGATGAAGATTTCGACCAAGCCGACTTTTGCTGCACCGACCAGATAGAGGTGCGCCATTATTTCGGACACGCGATAGAGGACGTAAAGTGGGTGGATTTCGACCGCAGAGAGGTTAACGGCTATCGCCCAATAGAGATAATCAGACATATCAAGAAACCGCAAGAAAATGAAGAAAAGTAGTATGAAACGAGCAGCAACAAAAGTAAGAATAATAAAACACTGATCATGGAAGAATTTATGTTCAAGCCGAAGGCCGGAGGGGAATGGCGTCCGCTGACTGTTTCAAAACTGCCAGACATTGACTTTTTTTCTGACATGAACGAGTCGCAATATAGGCAGACTGGTTTAACACTCACGGGGATAATTAAGCCAACCAAGCAAGTGCGGCTATTGATAAAAAAACTCAATCGGTGGCAGAAGGTACACGAACGTCGAGTATTACGCAAGTGGCAGTATAGATGGCATAAAAAACATACATTATGAACGAAGATACTATTAAAGTAAAAGTGAACGAGAACGGTCAGTGGACGGAGTATTCCTTGCCGTATGAAGAGTTTGCATATATCCAGCCCATCCTTGAACGCTGCAAGGACAAACGTGTCGTAAACTTCGACCCCAACGATCCGGAGCAGTCTGCGGAACTCATTGGGAGAATGTTCATGCCGTTCGGAATGGCACAAAAGAACGGGCGCAAGGGCATCATATACAACCTCAACGAAAAGCCAAAGGAAATGACAAAGGAGCAGGTCGAGGATATATACCAGCGCAAGGGAATCCTCTACATCCGCAGCAAGAAAACACAGACACAACCGATATCGTAACATTTATTGTAACACTATGGAATTGAAACTTTTTGCGGCAAAGCGCAGTGGAAGTTATTGCGGAGGGCTTATAGTGGTAGCGGCAAACACCATCGACGAAGCATATAATACATACATAGATTGGGTGGAATCGACCGGTAACGCTCATTGTCTATATGAAAGGTATGAGTACGTGGACGGCTCTGTCGATGTATATGACAGATACCCGAAAGATACGTGGTACGAGATACCTGCCGTAAAGGTCATCTGCGATGCACCGCAAGTTATTGACGAAGACGGTTACACAGAATAAAAGAGCGCAGCTATGAGACACCAAGAGAGTAGATTACAAGCTGCCTGCTGCCGCTGGTTCCGAATGCAATTCCCCGAGTATGCCTATATGCTCATCAGCGTTCCCAACGGCGTGGCAACAACTGCAACACAACGTCGCATACTGAAAGCCGAGGGCATGGTGGCCGGAGCTTCCGACCTCCTGCTCCTTGTCCCGCGCCACGGCTACGGCTGCCTTTGCATCGAAATGAAAACCGAGAAAGGCCGTCAGAGAGACAGCCAAGTGATATGGCAACGGCAAGCCGAGAAGGCTGGCAACCTCTATGTCGTAGTACGCAACTTCGACCAATTCCGTGCTATTGTCTGCAACTACCTCGGAATAACAGACGGCATCTACGCTGAACGCGAGCATCTGAAAGAAATATTGAATACAAACAATTAAAATCAGCACAGCCATGAGCAAAATCAGTTTTCAAACATTAATGGATTGGGTTTTGATGTATCTTTCAACCTTAAGAGATGGAAAACAACCCAAAGATGTCAAACTTTATGTGTTTGATGAAATAAGCAGAAAGAAATACCCAGTAGTACACGCTCAATGGGGCGGAGGCTATGGACAAGAATATTTCGGATTAGCTATCGACAAAAACAATGCCGAAGATATATAAAACCGAAAACGACAACGAAGAAACTTCGCCAATTCATCAAGTAAAGTTTAATGTTTAACGTTTAGATTTTAAAACCAATGGAAAAAGACGTAGCAATCGTCCAAGAAATCAGCAGTTTTGTCGGCAAGCTCGTCCACGAGCGCGGCATCAACCCTATTTACGGCCTCACCCTTATGGCTTTGGCATTGCGCGAAAGCACGGTGACCGTGTGCAGCTCCCTCGACATCCCACCGGCCACCGGACTTGCCTTTGTCGGCAACTCCGTCATTGCTGGCGGCTCAGTTGTCAACACCAAAAGACGCGACGAAGCTGTTAAGATGGAGAAACGACTTGACGATTAATAAAGCCAAAGGCTGTGGGGCGAAAAATCGCCCTGCATCCACAAAATCGAAAAAAGAACAAGCAATGGAAGAAACACTTTACATCGACAACAACGACGGATGGTTTGAAATGTACCGTCACGACCGCACACAAAAAAAATCTTGTAGCGTGGGACAAATATAGAGTCATTGCCAAATTCATGGAACTACTTATGCAGACGGTTGATCAGATTGAGAAAGGCGAAAGCATAAGTATTACGGTGAAGAAATAATGCCGCAGGCTGCTTACGAGCACAACTGTGGCCAAGAGGTTTGTTTACTCGCAGCTATCGTTATGCCTAACCACACACTAAATGTCATTAATTTTTATAATTTTGAGCAATAAAATTTATAATTTTGCGTTATAACATTGCAAAATGTTATAAAATCGTAATATAGCAAAAAAACTGCAAAAATGGAAGATAATAAAAATGCTATCTCGGCACGGAAAGGAGATAACAAAAACGGTAGTGCAGCCATGCCCGAGGTAGTGGCGCAGACAGTAATGATCCCTATTGGGAAGATAGATACAAATCACGGCCAAATAGAGGGGCTCCCGAAGAATCCGCGTGTGCTGCGCGACGAGCAGTTCCAAAAACTCAAGAAGTCTCTGGTTGACAATCCCGAGATGCTGACGCTTCGGGAGTTGCTGGTCTATGAGCATGAAGGGAAATACGTCGTCATAGGCGGCAATATGCGTCTTCGTGTGTTGCAGGACTTGGGTGAAAAGTTTGTGCCATGTAAGATAATTCCTGCTACGGCCACCGTTGATCAGCTGAAAGCTTACACGATCAAGGACAATGTAAGCGGCGGCGAGTGGAACTGGGACGACATAGCCAACGAGTGGGACGTAGAGCAACTCGCAGACTTCGGACTTGACAACGCCATGCTTCAGCAATGGGACGAATTGCCTTACATAGAAGAAGAACAGGAAGACCCAACGTTGGACAAAGATATAAAACTTACCGTTGTCATTCCTTTCGCGGAAAAAGACATCAAATCACAAGTGGAGAGTAAAGTGAAAGATGCGCTAAGAGAGTTTCCAAATGTCACTTTAAAGTGGTAGGCTATGTATAACGACACGCACTTAAATGTACTAATTTCTTACGCCTATATGTATGGGCAAGAAAGGTTCCTTAACTATATCAAGGAGCAAACGTGTCGTGGTACAATTAACCTTATGATTGATAGTGGTGCATTTACAAAGCACAATAGTAAGCAATCGATGCAGCATGTCAATGTAGCCGATTATTGCAAGTTTCTGCAAGAGTGGCAGCACTACTGCGAGAAATATGTTATGCTGGACGTAGTTGGCAACGCGCCGCAGAGCAAGCTCAACTATCAGACGATGCTCGACTGCGGCCTCAATCCGATGTTCGTTGCCACTATGTTTGATAAGGATTACGAAGGAATAAGAAAAGCAGTAGAAAGAAACCGTAATATCTGCGTTGCTGGTGGAGTGACAACAAAAAGCGACTGGATGACGAAAAGATTTCAAGACATCTGGAAGCAAACAAATGGCAAAGCATTGATGCACGGGCTTGGGTATGTAACCTATCCGAAGATGCTGCAACTGCACCTGCGTTCAGTAGATTCGTCTACTTGGAAAACGGGTGCGGCGAGATTTGGGCAAACGTTCTTTTTCTCTATGGAGGATAACAGGACTTATATGCTCCTTCAAAAGGATATACGAACAGGGAGGGCAAAATTTCCTTTAGCACTTCGACGACAACTAGCCAAACTTGAAATACCAGCAAAATTATACTTCACAGAAGAGGCGCATCATGGCGAAAACAATGTCAACACGTTTATCAATATCTACAATAGTATACTGTTGCAAAAATATTGCAAGCGATATGGTCTGGAATACTTTATGGCGGTAGGTTCGATAAGTGATTTAAGACGAATAGTGTACGTTTCTGAAAACATATCCAATATAACTTACACTGAATATCTAAGAGAGTTTGGGAAGGAGGTTGTTGCATGAAAGTAGACACTTACCTAAATATTCTTATCTCGTTTGCGTACATGACCAGCGATGCTTTCTGTCGCAAGGTGCGCCAATTAGTAGAACAAAAGAAGATAAACGTGATGATTGATAGCGGTGCTTTTACAAAGCACAACGCAAAGGGAGATTTCTCACACATAAATCTTGATAGTTACTGCAAGTTTATAGAGCAATATGGTAGTCTATCGGAAAAATATGTCATGCTTGACGTAGTTGGGGATTCGGAAGCCTCGCGAAGAAATTATGAAATAATGGTACTTCGTGGTCTTAACCCAATGTACGTCATGACTATGTTTGATAAAGATTACTCATATATGCGCGATGCAGTAAGACGCAACCCTCACATCTGCGTCGCTGGTGGTGTAACGACGAAAGGAGCATGGCTTATAAAGCGATTTCAAGATATATATAGGCAAAGTCTAGGCAAGGCACTAATACACGGGCTT
>Ga0326512_10001329_pt1 | contig 19356 bp, 18 predicted proteins | sample 1_2617_0518_D_FD_203652 | JGI IMG/M metagenome (GOLD analysis project Ga0326512, IMG submission 203652) | Bovine rumen microbial communities from UC Davis, California, United States - 1_2617_0518 | ecosystem: Host-associated > Mammals > Digestive system > Stomach > Rumen | place: USA... | reverse complement strand
CAAACTGCTCTGAGTTTTCGTAGTTCTTGGAATTATTAAGCTTGTTGTTGAGTTCAGTAAACCTCTTATACTCTTCGCTGTCACTCACTTTAGCAAGCCCATCAATAAATACTTTTGAGTCCTTGTTACTGATCTCAAATCTGTACTTGCCATCTGCGCCTCTGTACCATCCTGTTTCCTTATAGATATCCTCCGCACTCTTTCCGGCACGCTCAAGAGCGTATGCCTTTCTATAGGATGCATCATCTACGCCCTGCGCATATATTCCGCCAAGAGAATATCTTATGTCTGCGCCACGCTTGTAGTTTACTGGGAAATCGTCCTTATCTTCTCTCTTCCACCACTCCCACTGCTGAGAGGTTCTGGTGTGATATCTCTCATTGATGTATGGCTCGATCTGAGAGTGCATTCCTCCCATTGCATCCCAGTAGTACTCATTGCCCTGCTCATCATAGGTGTGTCTTAAGATAGCCTCTCCTGTGCCCCTGAGCCACGGACGATCTTTATAGATAGCCTCGCGCATCTGCTCATACTCTTTAGAGGTAGGATTCTGCACTACCTCTGTGTTGCGAACATAGAATACTCTGTTATCCTCTTCTGCTACAGGGAGAGAAAACCTGATATCAGTCTTACCTTCGGCACCATCCACCTTAAGAGAATTTTTATAATTGTCCTCAAACTGGCTTGGAATGTACTTTTTAACAGAATTTGCTCCCGAATCAGTCTTGATAATTTTGAGTAAATCTGCTAGTTTATAAGTAGATAAAGCTTGATTTGAGGTGCGATCAAGAGATTTTTTCTCCGACTCCATCTCGACGAATCGAGCTTTTTCTATTGTATCTAAAACTATAGATACGTGCAGTTTGTCATTTTTCTTTATAAAGTCTTTTACTTCAAGCTTTACAGGATTTATCCCATTGCCATCTTCAAACGCCGACACCAAGACAAATACTTGCTTAAGATCCGGGTCTTTCCTTTTTCCGTCTTTATATCTATCCTCATGCGCCTCAATCAATTGCGCATTGTTTATGATATCTTCAAAGCAAGTAAACATTTCTGCGAATCTTGTAGACCTAAGATCCCCGGCTTCCTGCATTTGTTTGTTCCAACTTTCAGTGAATGAGCCGTTAGTAAATTCAAAGTCCACTGCGATATCTGCATTTGTATAGCCGCCTCTAATAAGCCCCAACTTAGCAGCCATTTCCTTTATCGCTTTGCTTGCATCTTTGAGTGACTTTTCTCTGAGCTCATCTATATTGACGCTCATAAGGTTGGGCTTATACTTTGGCACGTCTATTGTTTTATTTTTGAGCTCGTTGTATCTTTCCTCTTCTGTAGAGTTTATATCTATAGAAAATCTCTCTTTGCTATTAGTGTCAGTTTCCTGCCCCTCGGCATTCTGGTAATTCTCAATAGCCTTATCCAGAGTTTCAAAGAACTGCTTAAGGATCTGCTCCTGCTCATCTACTTTAGACTCAGCAAGCTGCTTCTGGTAGCTGTTCATATCAGAATTTTCCACAAGGCTTCTGATAGACTTAATAGCCTTCTTAAAGAAGTCCTTTATTTTTGTGCCCAGAGTCTTTGCTTCCTTAACTCCGTACTTCTCTGTCATGTAGTCTGCAAGAGCCTTCTGTCCTTTTTCTGTGCTCATGAGGGCTACAAGCATATCATTAGTAAGCTCCTTAGAGCTCTCAAGCACTGTCTGATCTGCGTCGATCTGCTCATATACTCTCTGATATGCATTGATAGCAGACTGGTATTTGTCAGATCCTAAGACTCTACTTGTTGCCCCTACTACAGAGTCGCGTACTTTGTCGTACTCATCTGAGGCATATACCTCTGCGAACTCTGCAAGCTCATGGTAAAGAGCTGTCGCATGATCCTCTGAGATGGTGATAAGAGACTTGCCGACATTAAAGGATCCGTTTACGCCCTTCTTGCCTTTATTTGTGAGCACGATATCAAGACCTGTTGCTTTTGCCACCAGATCGAAAATGTTTGTGTCTATGTTGTTTGTATTCCCGGATCTTAAATCTCTGAAAGTACCTGTGCCTTTCTTTACACCGAGAGCGCTGCTGAGACCTGAGGAAGCCTTGCTCTTTATCTCTGCCTCATAGTCAGCTCTTCCGATATCGTAGATAGCCTGCGTGGTCTCTTTTCCAAGTGCAGCCTCTACTATAGCGCCCATGCCATTAGATGCAGCATTCTCATACTTAACGCCTGTGGCACCTGCATTGTAGTACTTATTGAATGCATAGTTGTACTGCTCAAGGTTCATGCCTTCCTTGATATTGGCTGCATAACCTTCCTGCGCTGCTACAGTTTTCTGTGCTGCAGCGCTCCTATTAACTATGTCAACTGCTACCTCATTGCTTGTGTGATATACGGCGTTATTATTCTCGATCCTCTTTTTTTCGCCTTCCTTGAATGCCCTCTCGGAAGTCTCTGAAAGATAGCCAAGACTTTCTCTTGACTCTCCCCTTAAGGCTCTTGTATATGCGTCCTGAGCAGAAGTCTTAACGCCCTCAAGATCCTGCTCTGTAAATCCGTTTGCCTTAGCCATAGCCGAGAACTCATTTAAAGCCTCATCTGCGTTGTTTCTTGCCTCGGATGAAGTAGAACTCTTCATTGCATTGTAAGCCGCAGATAGCCCTGCCACGTCTCCATTTCTGATGGCATCCTGCATCTGAGCTCTGCCCTCTTCTGCTGTGATACCAGTAGCCGCAGTACGGAACTCAGAAGGAGTCTGAGAAGCTTCTCTGAGGTACTGTTCGTACTTCTCCTGTGGAGTGCGTGCCTCTTCTGCGATCTCCATAGATCTGTTGAGGGCAAAGTTATCCTGAGCAGAGAGCTTGCCGTCTCTCTCGTACTTCTTGGCATACTCAAGTACTTCTGCCTTCTGCTGCCTGCCCACTTCTGTAGAGTCGTCTATGGTATCTGCCATAAGGCGGATAGGGTTCTGGGCATACTTCTCTGCCTGTGCCTTCATATCCCTGTCATACTGAGTATCTGTAGCTGCATCCCTTGCTACTGAATTGTAGTAGTCAGAGATAGCGCTCTGCTGTGCATTGGCGTTGATGTTTCCTGCAATAGCTCCACCTGCACCAAGCACGCCACCAGATACGGCACCTGCTAAGCCATCAAAACCAACCTGCTTCCAAAAATCAAACTCAGCCTGCTTAGTAGCCTCTTCCTTTGAAAGCCCCTGTTCCATGTAAGCTTCAATAGCCTGAGTCTGAGCGTTCTTGCCATCCTTACCAAGTATGAGGTAATCGGAGTATCTGTTAAGAAGATCTGACGCCATCTCCTCAGACCCTTCAATACCTGCCTGTGCAAGCCAGTCCACGATAAGCTTCTTGCCTACCTTAGTACCTTTAGCCATGCCCCACAGATGATCGAGGGATAATTTCTCAGTGAGTACCTCAGCAGATCCTGCGGCGATACCATACATATTAGCCTGCTCGTTAGTAGCGCCTCTTTCCTTAGCTTCCTTGTAGCCGGATGCATAAGCCTGTGTGCCATATGCCCCAAGAGTAATTGCCTGTCCTCCCGGTATTGCAGAAGATATCAGAGCCATTTCTCCTGCTTCTGCTGTTGACACGCCGATCTGATATGCGCCCTGCGCTATTGGGTGCTCATCCGTGATAGCATTGTTTACTACCTGCCCTGTGGCGTACTCGGAGGCGTTAAGGGCTCTTGATCCCATGCCGTTCACATCCCTGCCAAGTCCTGAGGGATGATCCACTGCATTGTCCGCAAGCGCAGTAAAACCTCTGATAGGAGTCATTAAAAGATCGTAGCCAGTATTTCTAATACTGCCCTTTACCTTTTCTCCTGTGCTTGCGTTAGGATCTATGTTAAAGTTCTGGTTGTACTCATCTGTGAGCTTTGCATTGGAAATGTAGGACGCATAATCAATGTACTTTGAAATCTTATCATCATCCCAACCAAGAGCCTTGAGCTCTTCCTTGCCTTCTTTGATCTGGGCATTGGCAGCATTCATCTCTTTGCCTACCTGTGCCCTGCTCTTTCCTGCATCATCCCTGCCGAGCTTATACTCATTACCTGCAGCAACCTTATCAAGAGCAGCTCTCTCCTCTTTCGATAGGCTGTTTATCTGCATCTGTGAATACTCTACAGTCTCAGAAGGTGTAAGCACTGAGCTCTCAGCAAACTTTGCATTATTGCCTCTTCTGTATGCGTCAATAGCTTTGACAAACGTGTCATAATCCATGCCGCTCTTTTTAAGGAACTCTGTAGCTGCAGCGCCTGTATTAACATCATAGCCCCATCCATTTACATACTCATGGAGCATATCTTCCTGATCCCTTGTGAGTCCAAGAGCTTTGATATCAGACTTTCCGCTTGCAACCTCTGCCGGAGTATATCTGCCCTGACTGTGAGAATCATATTTTTCATGAAGCGTGTTGAGTCTCTCCGCCTCTGCCGCAGCCTGCCTGTCTGCCTCTGCCTTCCTGCTCGCAAACTCTCTGAGGTTTTCCAAAGGATCCTCTATGTCGCTATATCTGCCTGCAGCCATGCTCTGTTTAGCTCTCTGCCACGGAGACATATTATTGCTCTGAGATCCACCCCATGATGCATTGTTAGCACCCTGAGTCTGCCCAAAAGCCTCTGCATTACCACCACTCTGAGCCTGCCCAAAAGCCTCTGCATTATTCACTTCTGAGGCGTAGCTGTTATAAAGCTCCTGTGTCTGAGCTTCTCTGCGCCTTCTCTCCTCTTCCTCATCAAAAGAACTAGCAGGAGTTGTTACCCCTGCTGTTCTTAATGCGTTTTTTACACTCGCCCATGCGCCGCTTCTTGCCATACCTTACCTCCATAAGCCTGTATTGAATACGCCCTTTTTCTTTTCTTCTTCCTCAATCTGTTTGATGAGGTCTGCCAAATCTTCCTGCGAAATGTTTGCCTGATTGCCATTCCAGTATCTTTCGCCATCAGCAACCTTCTGTATTACCTCAAGATCCGCGTCATTGTAACCTGCCTGCTTCATGTTGTACTCAAACATTCTCTTGCCTGCGCCTGTCTGAGACATTTGCTTGTAAGTATTAACCATCTCCTGTATATCCTCATTACTTGAACCAGTGAGAGCAGATGAGGTTTTGTATGGAGCAGGGTTAAGATTATTCCCGGAATTACCGCCGCTTGCAGTACTGCCTGCTGCCTTAGCTCTTGCGCTTGATCCTCCGCCACTGCCTGCGCTGTTGGTATTGCTCCAAGAGCTTGTGTTCGCGGAAGTGTTTGTCTGGCTATTAGATCTATTCCAATTAGAGCTATTCTCCCAGTAGGATGTATCTGTGTCTGAGGATGTGTGGCTGTCCTCCCAGTAATTTGTATCTGTGATCTGATAATTGGAAGTCTCAGACTGCTTCTCAGTCCAGTACTCGTTATTCCAGTAATTACGCTCATTAGCAAACTGGTCGTAATCAAAGTTACGCTCATCCCTGTAGGCTGCATCATAGTAAGATCTGTCACTCTGCCAGTCTGCAACATCATCTCTGTAGTGTCCGTACTCTCTGTCGTATGCGTCTGCAGTAATGCCATACTTGTTAAGCATTTCCTGCCCTTCGTACTGGTACTGCTCAAACGCCTGATCTCTGAGAGTAGGTATCGTGTCGTTGAGCTCCTGCAGGTAGTTCTGGTATGTCTGCTGCCCTGCTGACTGGGAATAAGAAGATCCATAGCCGCCGTTCATAGCCTGAGCTTTTCCGAGGGTATCTTCCATAGCCTGCTTGCCCTGCGCCGTGTATCGGTCTTTGTACAACTTGTACATAGGATCTGCATTGAAGTCGTAGCTGAATTTATCCCGGTTCATGATGGACTCATACAAGCTGTTGAGCTTATCTTCGTACTTGGACTCAAACGTAGGCTTGTTATCAAGAGTCTCCTGCAATCTGTCGTAGGCATCCGTGACCTTTGCGCCCTCTTCATAGTCTGTGTTGTATGCGTCCCTGTGCTGTCTGGTATTCTCTTCTACCTGCCCAGACCACCACGACTTGCCGTAACTCTCAGAATGTGAGCCACCTTCTGTGTGGGTATCTGATTCAGTGTGAGAATGTGAGCCGCCCTCTGTGGATGAGCCGCCCTCAGAATAGGATGTAGTATTGGACTGGCTCTGCGACGTAGAGCCACCTTTTGTGCTTGAGCTTGCAAATAGCTGAATATCAAATAAGAATTTCATTGTCTTTTTCTCCTTCATAATTCCAAAGACCTTCGCTATATTTATGGTACTTAAATAACCTCTCAAAATATAGGACACCCTAAAAAAGAGGAAGAGCCTACCTTGACTCTTCCTCTTCAACCTCAATGTGCTGTGCCAGTACTTCTGTGAGCTCCTTATTTAGTTCTGTAAGCTCCTCAATGATCTGCTCCTGTCTTAGCAGGAGACTGGTAAGTGACCTGTCACCACTCATGCCCTTGTGAAGCTCTCGGACTTTACTACTGCGCCAAGCTCATTGATAACATGAACAAGCTCAAAAGCGTAGTTCTCATTGCCCATAGCTCCGGCAAGCTTCTGATGGAATGCCTTGAGTGCATCTGTCAGAGTTTCCTGAGGATATACTCCGTATGCATCCTTTGTACCATCCACATACTTTGTGATCTCAACTACATAATACTTACCTTCGTACATAACTCTTACTCCTCCTTTAGGTTATTTATTACTGCATTTATATTTGTTTGTTTACAGTTACCATCTACAACAAGAGTGTTGCCTATATTGATCTCAACAAGAGCCTCATAAGGGTAACCTCCTGCTACAAAGATATCGCCCTGCGCATAATGCCCACAGGAAGCGGCGCCTATCTTTTCTACGTTTCCGAGAGACTCTTCGGACACCTTCGCAGCCATCTGCTGAGTGAGCCGTAAGTTTGTCTCCGGGTAAGGATCCTCATTAAGCACAAACCCATCCTCAGGGTTATACTTATATGCCAGTGGAGTGATCTGCTCAGGGATCTCTTCTACTGTGTACAGACTTGCTATGTCATAGTATGTAGGCTGAAACTGTGCGCCCATCTTTGCATACACAGTGTTATTGTCAGAGCCCACATACCCTTCTGCTTCCTCAGGTGCACACAGGATTGTAATACCCCTGCGTGACTTCTTTACTGGCTTAACCATATCTACAATGTCGATAACAACACTGTCCTTGTTAAGCATAACGATCTTGCTCATACACAAACCTCCTTATAAATAGTTCGTTGAATAGTTTATCCATGTTCCTCTTGGTGAAATACGCATCCTTATGGGAAAGATAGCCTGTATGGGAATTGTAGAAGTTAAGCACCTGCGCAAAGGTTATCTCTCCATTATCAAACCTCTTCGCTATTTTCTTGAGCTTTCTCCTGTTGCGGACTATGGCACTTCTACCCGGCTTGTCGATTATCTTTCCTGTAGGCAGCAGGTATATCCGATCCTGCAACCACACAAAGCCATGCGAGAGCCTTACTATCTGCGTTTTCTTAAGATTAAGCTCTATGCCATACTCCCTGTATGCGCCTATGAAATATTTTAAAAGCTCCTTAGCTTCTGCCTTATCCCTGCATATTACATAGAAATCATCCATGTAACGCGCATACCATTTCTTTCTCCATACTTCTTTTATACTATGGTCTATCCTGTTTTGATAGGTCACCGCATTGATCTGGCATACCTGCGAGCCAAGACCTAAGCCTCTGTTAAATGGAGTGATAAAGCTCATTGCAAGATCTACAAGCCTTCCATCTGTCAGCATATCCCTCATGTTCTTTTCAACAATGCTGTGGTCTATGCTTCCAAAGAAATCATGACAGTCTCCAAGAAGGATGTAGCCGTCATTGCCGTACTTCCTGTAGTACTGTCTAAGGTGCTTCTTTAATCTTTCCCTTGCAAAGTCTGTACCCTTGCCCTTCTGGGAGGCTCCATTGTCATAGATAAGGCTCTTTTCCATGACAGGTACTATTCCATAGTCACATACGCTTTTCTGCACAACCCTCTCGGATATATGCACTGAGGTTATGTGCCGCTTCTTTCCTCTCTCGCACAGGTCAAATTCTATAAAGCCTTTGGATATATTCTTGCCTGCTCTGAGTTTTAACGAGGTCTCGTATGTATTCTTTATCACATTCGCGCCATACCTCTGCACAGAGGCTTTCCAGTTCACGCCCTTGCGTGCAGAGTAGAATGCTTTTCTCAAAGAGGAAGGATCCGTGACAACATCAAAGGTGTGCCCTTCATTCCTCTTTGCTTTTGCAAGTTCCCTTTTAGCCTTGCGCCTAAGGTATCTTGCTTCGTGTCTTTCTTTACTATTCATTCCCCTATATCAATTGTGGCATTACCAGATACGTAGCACCTTTCCCATGAAACAGGGCGCCGCCCCTGCCATGCAAGAAGCGTCCGGGAGGATGCATGAGGAATCATATTTAAGCTTATCGCTAAGGTTACAGGCTCCTTCCACGCACTACTTTATGCTTTCGGTCAATAATGACTTACTCGGTCTAAATAAAAACTGTGCGGAATCAGGGCGCAACGCCATTAGAGTTGGACGCGTTGTTGTTGTTGGCAGCACCAGAAGTGTTCACATTGCAGAAGTTCGTGGCGTTGCTCACATTAGGAGACGACAACCACCAATTGCAGGAGGTAACAGTCTGTAACCTATTTTAGATCCTTGTATCTTGAAGCATCCGACTGCATCCATGATACGAGAGCTTTATGTGTCTTATATGCTATAGCCTGCCACTCATTCATTACTGTGTCCTTTATGGGCAGCAGTTCGGAGGCAAGTCGCATCATTTCCAGAAGATCTGCGAGAGCGCCCTTCGCAAGTTGCTGATATCCCCTGCGCCTTGCATACTGTTCGGTTGTCGTAGGATAGAGTGCATTCGCATATGTGATGTTTCTGTTAATGGCTCTTGCCGCATCACACATGGGCTGTCCTAAGATAAATCTATATCTCTTTGGGATTGCATTCTCTCTTACTGAAAGCTGAATAGTGAGCTTTTCCAGTTCATGCGCAGAGTTTAGGAACTCTGCAGGGCTATCTTTTCGCTGATCTGTTCTGACTGACATATATAAACTCTTTCTCTCCTTTGAAGTACCCCTGCCCCGGATGGGCAGGGATTAAAAGGGATTGCAGCCGGATTGGTTTGCAGTTACAAAATTTCTGCTCCTTAATCGGCTGCGATAAGGAAGCAGGGCGCAACGCCATTAGAGGCGGACGCGTTGTAGTAGCCGGCAGCACCAGAAGTGTTCACAACGCAGAAGAACGTGGCGTCGCCCACATAAGGAGACGACAACCACCAAAGGCAGGAGGCTCCGTTCGCACTCTTAACTCTATTGGCAGCAGTAGCATAATATGCAAACTGTTCTGCGCCGCCTGTGGTCTTTTCTGTCTGTGCTGCATAAGTAGTTGCTCCAAAAACGTTATACTCAACAGGGAGCCATATCTTATGCTGTTCCGTCTGCAGACTTGAGGACTTATTACCTACTGATCCCTGCCACTCATACTGCGATATAGCCGCCTGCAAATCTGAATCAAGCAGATTGAAGTAGTCGGAATCCAAGAAGGTTTTCATAAGTGATGAATTATAGCCTCCTACATTCGTATCGCTTGTGTTCATCTGCTTTGTCTGAGTCAAACAATCGTGCCTCTGCAGGATGATATTATGTCCATGTTTAGCTGTTCTGTACCCTACATGAACCACATCAAACTTAACATTGACGCCATTCTCCTTAAACTGGATCTGATCTCCTGTCTGGAAGAACTGGCTCTCAAGACCTGCGTTGACGATCGCCTTTATTCCTGTCGCAGTTGTAGGATCCATTCCTACCATGATCTGTCTGCACTCTCCGTACCCAAGCTCAATTGTTGTTGAATACTGTACAGTATTACCGCTCTTGAGCTGAATAGTGTAAATGTCTCTTGGCGGAAGCATGAACTCACACTTCTTGTTTGCCATTGTGCCGCTCCATGTTCTGCCACCTGCGTTTGTAATAACAACTGTTTTGCCATTGTCTGCAGTAGTTGTTGAAGTCGCTACTACTTTGCACTGTCCGTAGTAGAAATTATCCGCAAATCCCATCTTAACTCTCCTCTCTTATAACTATGTTTATACTGCCATCATCATTAAATGTGGTGGTCTTTACCTGTACTACAACGCCGTCTTTATTGGTCGTTGTCTCCCTGATACTTCCATCCTGCATAAACTCAGTAAGTACTACGCTGCCGGATGCAAGTGTTTCGGTGATAGTACCAGTGCCAAATACAATGTTCGTGTTCTGGTCTATCTGATCCTCAAGGATCCTGCCTACAGTATCAACGCCATTTTTCATGTAGATTGCATCTGCAAGACTAGGCGGATATACTGTATCGCCGTTATTGTCTTTTAATTCCCTAACATATGCGCTCATATATCCTCCTTCCTTAACTGTTCACAGGCGTGATAGTTTTGGTTCTTGTGATAGAGCCATCACTATTAAACACTGTGTGAAGCGTTATTGTGTCTACGTCTGCCTTTGTGATAACCTGCGTGATAGAGCCGTCGCTGTTAAAGGTCGTCTGCACAGTCCTTCCGTTTCCAAAGGTCTCTGTTATCACGTTGCCTACAAAAGTTGTTGTGCAGGCTGCCTGATCGTTGGGCTCATCCTCCAAAGAGTCGAGCTTCTTTTTGTCAGATGCGATCATAAGACCATTAGCAGTCTGTGTTACCGGGTCATAGGTTGTATCATGTGGCTTGCTATAATTGCCGCCACCATCAAGGTATAAACCCTGCTGCCCCTTAAGAGGCTGAGGTACAAGTCCGCTTGCTCCGTCCTCACTGGCTGTCGCTCCCTGCATGATCGCAGGATTGTCGAGCATATCTTTGTACTCATCCGTAAAGTCATTGGTGCTCAGGTCTTTTCCTGCCACCTTTGTTACTTTGGACTCTTCCAGTGCATCCTCTTTGCCTGTTGCCCTTCTGATCTCATCCTGCAGCGCATTTGTCTGCCTCTCATTGAGCTTGTTCATACGCTCAATGGCACTTAAGATATTCTCTCTGGCAGTGGAATCCACAAAGACATACGTAACGCCGCCATATTCAATGGTATCAATTACCTGTTCTGCCGCCACTGTTTTGCTCCTCCTTCCTGTTTATTTCCTCGATAAAATAGTTGAGCTTGTCTGCAGTATCGGCTATCCACCTGTCAACCACTGCAAGGTTTTCCTCCGGCGTCTGCTTATCAAGCTTTGGTCTTTCTATTCTCAGATACATTACTCTTCACTTCCCCTCTCAATCGTAAGAGCCATAGAATATACTCTTATGTCTCCGTGACCGCTTATCTTTATCTTGAAGTGATCGCACCTTAGAGGCGCAAAAGGAAGCGACTGGGAAGATATCTCGCTGTGCCCTCTTAAGGTTCCCACAGTGTCATATGGTCTGTCGTCGTAGGAAATCTCTACCCTGAGCTCTGATCTTGTGGGGATAAAGGCTCTTAGAGTTATCCTTGAGACATAGCTGTGATCTGGTGACTCATACCCCATCTCTCCTGTCTCCGCATAAAACTCCGTCCACTCCTCATCAAGCACCTGCTCCTGTGTGTATATGGAATTATTCCTGCTGCCTATTCCATATACATTATCAGCGCACATTGCATAGAGCTGTCCGTCTATGGACTTTGTGAACTGCACTGCAGGAAGCCCAGACTCCTTCTCCCAGAATCCATGCTGCAGGTCATATACAAAAAGCCTCTTGGTGCCCTTCTCTGTCTCCATAGATATGTAGTATTTATTCTGGCAGCCACCTGCCACCGCATCATAAAAGAGCGTCTCCCTTGAGAGCGGTCTTGAAATGGCTGCAGGTCTTGAGCCATCAAATACGCACACATCACTTATTCCCTTGTAGAGAAGGTAGTCTCCTAAAACTACCAGAGACTTTGAGGATCCTTTCTGCACTCCCTCTGCATCCATCTGCACAAGCTGATATTCTGCAGGATATGAGCCATAGATCTTGTAGATCTTATTCTCCTTAAAGAAGTGCGGATATCCCTGATAGGATATGCACCCGGTAAAGTCTCCTAAGTCTCCTACTGTCAGTGCATAGGAATCCGTAGAGAGTCCTTGATATACATACCAGTTCTTGAAGTCTCCGAGCTTACTTGCGTATATCTCATTGACTACCTTGTGGGTAGAACTGTCATAACCATAGTGGCAGCCCCATACTCTGTTTTTATCAGTGCAGACTGCATCAAGCTTGGGAAGCTTCCTTTTTGCTGTGAGAGTCCATGCGCTGCTTGTTGTCTCCGAGTCCGTGGCAGCAGTCATAAATCCTATGACTACCATGTACTCATCATCAAGCTTCTGTATAACTGATCCCTCGTTGATATCAGATAACTTGGTGTTGAGGAATACTGCATCCCCTTCCTCAAAGTACTGCGTGAGGTTTGCCCCCGGTATGCTGATCTTGATATAGCCTGTGGCTACTGCCTCCCACTCCGATTTATAAGAGTTGTAGTAGTACAAGCCCTGTGTCTCTTCCCTTGTGCATATCCAGTAATCGCCGTGCGCAGGTGATTCTGGTGCATTGTCTGCTACCTCAAGGTTTTGGAGATCTGCCCCGGACAGAGAACATGGAGAGTAGGTTACTGTTATGCCCTCAGGCGCAGCAAAGTCCGCCTCCATCATTCCCATATCCTCAAGGTCATTAAGGTTTACATAAGCCTTGAGAGGGAAAAGTAGCAGATATGAGCCCATAACAAGCATGGTCTGCTCTGACTCTATATCGCCGCCCATAATATCCGTGAGGTCTGTCTTTATATCTGTTGACAGGTTCCACAGGTACTCATTGAAGAGCACATAAATTGTGTCGCCTACCTGCAGAATGCCTCTGAAATGCTTTACTGAGTTATCATCCTCAGGCAGGTTTGTGAGGTTAGCCCTTACCTTTCTTGGAGACAATAGAGGGTACTGGTCTGACGATAGGTTCTCCATATCGTAAAACTCTCCGAGATCGGTCTTATAGTTGTGGTTGTACCCCAGAAACGTATCTATCATGTTCCTTGAGTTTCCACTCTCATCTATTCTTGGATAATACATAAGCCCCTCCCTCAGAGATTGCTATGGTTAAACAGCTTCTTTTCTACCTTCTTGGTCTGATAAGTCCTGTTAAAGTACTGCTGATATGTGAGCAGGGCATTGTTGAACATTGTGGATGCAGTGTTAAACCGCGCCTTGTCATTGTTGAGATATGCTATCTTCTGATCTATGTAGTGCAGGTAGAGGTCGTCGTAGGGCTCAGGTACTAAAAGCTTGGAGTCCATATCAAAGCTTGCTATATGCTCTGCAAAAGAGCCTGCTGCCTTTATATGGAGTGTTGAGCCTGTGACTGATAGCTCGATCCTTGACTCGTCCTCAAGGTCATGTTCATGCTGCACATATATTTCATTAATAAGCATCTGCTCACATTTTCTTAGCCACAGTACCTTTACAGAGTCCTCCGTCTGGTTAGGTCTCTCAGCGTTATACTGTTCGATTATCTGTGCTACAGTTGCCATAGTTACTCCTTATACAAATTAAGGGAGTGAGCTAAACCCACTCCCTTGTTTCATTGCCGCTTACTTAGAAGCGCTCTTCTCTACACCATTTTCAATGTAGCGGATTGCCTCTTCCTGCGCATCAAAACTGTGTTGAAGAACTTCTGCAATAGGAGCAGGAACTTCTACGTTTACGCCTCTCTGTACCTTGTAGCCCCTTCCGTTTACGGAAACAGGGATAACGTTTGCTTCCCCGTTGGTTGCTCTTGGTACAAGGATAGTAACCATTTTATCCCACTCGTCACCTGTAACTACAGGCGCTACTTCGTCAACAGTTTTCTTTGTCTGTGCCATATCTTTTCTCCTTCTTAGTTAGCTGCATCTGTGCCACTGTAGAATGAGCCTGACTCGATACGTACAAGTCTCTCCTGATAGAGGATCTGAGCAGCGTGAGAAGCTTTCCAACCTACTGTGCTTCTCTGGTCGAGAGGATCTGCAGTACCTGCGCTACCTCTCTGCTTGATGATAACCTCTAAGGACTCAGCAGAAGGCTCGATAATTCCGTATGCATCCTTACCAAAGATGGTAGTAGCATATACGGCTGCGTCGTTTGCGCCTGCTGCCCAGATCTTCTGCTCTGTGTCCTCAATGAATCTCACGCCGTGGAGCTTACCGATCTCACCATTGTAGATCTCTCCGGGCTGAGCATACTTGTGTACGTCGAGCCAATCTGCGCTCTCTCTAAGGTCATAAGCTACAGATGGGTGAATAATTCCGATATAGTCTCCGTTGATTGTAGGAGCCTTCATCTTCTTAAGGAAAGTGAATGCCTGATCTACAAGTGTAGGAGTGATTTTATCTGATGCAGTAAGGGTTGCTCTTGAAGTCTTGCCACCTGCATAGATAACGTTTGTGCCGGAAACAACTTCGTTACGTGTGATGATATTGAGGGTATCACCTGCCTGTGCGCCATGCTCTTCTGTGATAGCTGCGATTACAGGATCTACTGCCTCAAGCTCAAGACGATCTGAGATGGTTGTGTAATCACCAAACTGGCTGATCTCCTTCTCGATCTTTGTCATGTTTACAAAGTTACCATCAGGTGTAACGCCCTCTGTAAGAGGTGTTGTTGCCTTTGCGTATGTGTCGAACTTTCTCCACTCAACCTTCTTGCCACCATTCTTAGGAAGTGGCTGCTTCTGTCCGAACTGGTTGAAGTAGTGCTCATTCCTTGCATTCTCAAGGAGTGAGGTCTTGTAGAAAGTTTTCATGGTAGGCTGAACAGTATGTGTATCGCCTGATGCAGCACCATCATTAGTTGTGTTAGTGTTTGGGTTAGCAAAAAGCTGAATGTCAAACCACTTAAGATCTTTCATTTTAAAGTCCTCCTATAGCTTTTGTAGGTTAGCGGCACGCTCTGTTTGCGTGTCGGTAAGTGCTAGAAGGTGATTTTCTCGCCTCTCTCAGCACGTTTCCTTATATCGTCAATCTGTGCTTTGGTAAGCTTAGAAGGATCTACATTTCCTACGGAAGCTGTGCTCTGCTGCCCTATACCATTCTCCGCAGGTCTGGTCATGCCAGACTGAATGGAGTTTGATATCTTATTCTGGGTCTGCTGCACTGCATATGCCATTGCCCCTCCCATGATCTCATCCTTGTGGATGATCTCATATACAGTCTTAACTGCATTCGGAAAGCCTGATTTCTGCATTGTAGCAAGCAGCCTTCCAAAGTTAGGGTTTTGCATCTCGGAATCAAGGTCAAAGTTAGGATAAACCTGCTTTGCTGCCTCTGCCTGCTGCACAACCTCATTCCACTGTCTGTCTCTCTCGCTCTGCGCATTCTGGTTACGCAACTGTGCAACCTCTCTCTCAAGCTGCTTGGTGCGCTTGAGCTGCTCCACAGGTATGCCCGTTTCAAATGCTTCCTTCTCGTAGATGGAATTGTCATTATCAATAGCTGCCTGTAGCTGCGCAATAGGTATTGAGCCATCCGGGTTAGGTCTTACTCCGTAGCGCTCTGCCATTGTTCTGATGATAGGATCTATTGAGTCTATCTGACCCTGCAGGTTCCTGTCATTCTTGAAGCGGTTGTTAATCGCTTTCTTAATGGCTTTGTCGTAGTCACTCTTGTACTTACCTTTTATCAGACTATCCCATGTCTCTTCGACTGGTGCTCCGCTCTGATCTGCGGTTGCAGGTGCGATCTGCTCTCCTGTGCTTCCAGTAGCTACTCCTTCGGCAGCAGGATTTTCTGCTGTTGCGGTGGCGATTCCGCTTGAGCCGCTATCGGCTCCTGCCATGCTTGCGCCTTCCTCTCCAAAGAGTTGAAGGTCTAAAAAAATGTCGGGCATAAAGCTCCTTTCTTTTCCATCTGTGGTAGGTCACGACCCTTGTTAAGTCTATTATTGCAAAGGGATTTTACTTTTTATAGTGCACCCTCCACTATCTGTAGATATTGTGGAAAGCCAGACTCCATGAGCCTTAAGCCTTCCATCATCATCTTGTAACAAATAAATGCATCCCTGCCCTTTGCGGTTATAAATACATCCCCTTTGTCTACCCTCGCAGTGAATGTATCTGTTACCTCCGGCAGGTAGGCTACAAGTGTCTGCACCAGTGTGGATATCCCTGCGCAGACTATATCGCTTCCTGCTTCCGCAAATCCTGCGTGCCCCTTGCATTCCACGATAAACTCGTCGCCATCCTTTTCTATGTATGAGATCTTAGTCATTAGCGTGGGCTCGTGGCGCTGTTCGCCCTCTCCCTTGCATTGGCTGTTATCTCAGACTCACCGAGGTTTGTCTCCGGCATTCTTGCAGATCCTCTTGGGGCTCCCTGAGCATCAAGTCTTGCATTGATGTTATCTGCCATCTGAGCAGCCATGTGGTACTCTGTGCCTCTTTCCTTGCCCAGAGTGTCTATCATTTCTGCCATCTGTAGCATTTGCTGCTGCATCTGTATGAGCTGCTGATACATTGTGCCGTTAGCCTGTATCTTCTCTATCACAGTGCCCTTACCTTGAAAGTCCATCATATCAATGCAGGCAAGCGCCTGATCTGCATACTGAGGATTGAAAAAGCCTTGATTGTAGAATTGAAGTGCAAGCTCATTCTGTGACAACTGAGTGTATGCGCTCTCCTTTTCTGCCTTTACCTCAATGTCGAATACAGGAACTCTGTAGCCCATATCCACACCGAAGTCTGTGCCCTGATACTGTGGCTGCAATCCTGCATTTGAATACCTTGTAAACTCCTGCTGCCCTCCACGCCCTACAATTCTGAACTGTCTGGGTATGGTGTAGAACTGCCTTATAAGTTCAATGACGAGATACACAACCTCTTTGTGTGTCTCGTATGTTGTAGCTATCTGGTCTCTACTTGTCTTTCCTGCGGACTCCTGTATAGCTGCTATAGCTGAGGCGGCGGTAACTCCTGCCTGTGTGCCTCCTGTGGTTGCGTCTCTGTTACCTGCAGTCTCCTTCATCTCGGAGATCTTGCTGTTTAGGATCTCGATATAGTTGCTATTGATGAAGGTAGGCGTATTGATTGGCGCTAGGCTGTCCTCTCCCAGATTGCCGTCACAGTGTACAAGAAGCTGATTAGGGTTAGAGAACTCCTCCTCATTTATGCCTCCGTCATTCCTTGTAAGGTATCTTGGAGAAGCCACAAACTGCACATTCTTTTCAAAGGCGTTGTTGTATACGTCAATGGAAGCCTGCGCATTTTTGCACACATCCACAAAACCAAAGCCTACAGGCATACCTGCCTCAGGGAAAAGAGTATCAAACACGAAAGGATATTTGCCGTGATCGTACAATCCTCTCTCTGCCATGCTCTTTCCTGTAGGTACTTCCACAGGCTGCATAACAGGCTGCCCCATCTCATCAAGGACTGCTGCCCCTGTCTCATCAAGTACAGGCTGCATCTGTGTGGTAGTAGGCACCTTCGTGTCATTCTCTGTGGCATAAAGCACTATATCATCCACAAACTTGATATACTGCAGTGTTTCCTTGCCGTTTATCCTCTTGTGGTAATACCAGTCAATGACTGCGCTCTTGCCTGTGGTATCAATGGACTCATCATACATATACTTCTTGATGAGGTTGTCGTTAGTCTTTGAGAGATTACCCCTGCACTGAGGGTACTGCTGCTCAAGTGTAGCGTTAGATACAAGCTCTACAGTAAAGAGGTTTTCAGAATCTTGTATATCAGTTATACCCGGCTCCCAGAAGATAGAGAGAAGATCCATAGACTTGATAGCTACGTCTCCCAGTCCGTTGAGCTTGGAGCTATCCCAGAACACCCCAAACACTCCTGTACCATGTTTTAGCTTGTACCATACTTCATCCGAGTACACGTCCTTATATCCGTTCTGCCTCATAACAACAGGGATGATAGAGGAAAGCCTCTGTGCTTCCTCTACGTCGTCCTCTTCTCTTGGCAGGATATCTGATGCAGGGAAAGAGTCCATGTAATCTGCGTGCTTGGATATGATTACATTAAAGAGCCATCCACTTGCAGGCTTAGGATCGTCAATGGTGTACTCTGTCTGCATGAGATCCCAGTGCCTCATCTTCCACCACTTCTCATTGCGAGTGATCTTATCCTCAAGGTTCTGCTTGCCCTGCTTATACTTCCTTAGTATCTCCATGCCCTTGCGCACTTCGTTTTCTCCTATTGGCAGCGCCCTTGTGGGCTGAGGCTGCATAGAGGAGGAAGCAGGAACCGCAGCACCCTGTGTCTGAGGCTCCTGCAGCAGATTGTTTATCTTATCGGCAGCAGGCTGTGTGGGTATGTAACCATCCTGCCCTCCGTTAAGACCTTTGTTAAAGTCTGTGTTGTTCTTTTTGCTATTCACGTTTCCTGTGCGCCGTGGTCTGTTAAACTGTTGTGCCCTCTGCACATACTGGTTAGGTTCGTTAGCCATCACACTCTCCTTACATAAATAGATTTGCGTTTAATTACTTTCTGGTTTAGAGGATCGTCCTCTGCTTTTATTTCCTTCTTGCCAAGCTGAGGCTTGATAGGTCTGCTCATGCACATATAACGTGCTTCGTCAGCTACATGATCCTCAAGCTCTGTATCTAAATCCTCTACGTTTGTATCATCATACATAAGTAGTGGGATTGTACGTATGAATGCCTTGCAGTTCTTGAATATATACATCATGGGGATGCCGTTCTCATCAAATGCCATGCGGTAATGCATCTGCATCCATCCGGCTATCCTCTCATGGTCTCCCTTCTGGAAGTAGATATGGTGGCGCAGGGCTACATCATTGACGGACTCTCCTGTGTCTGCATTCCATATGGCAGGATCTGCAACGCCCTGTATCTGTTTGCCCTTAAGATATGGGTGCTGATCTTCTACCTTCTTGATCTCTGCAAACTGTTTATCAGGGCTCCATTTCACGCCCTCATTAGGTATGCCAGTCCATCCGTATAACTCCAATATCCTGTATATCCTTCCGTCATAGTCCACCGCCCACCATGCACAACTGAATGGTTTACTATAACCAAAGTCATAGGAGCGGTAGATCTTCCATCCCGGAGGGATATCAAACGGCTCTATAACATGAGTCCATAGCCTGTCCTCATAATGCTCAGGGTTATCTGTGAACTCTTCAAAGAACTGCCCCTCAAATATATCCCAGTCGCCATATAGCCATGCCTTTTTAAGCTTAGGTGGCAACTGCTCAAGGAAGCGCACATAATCTGGGTCTGCTTCCATAAGAGCGTTGTTATCCTGCACAAGCGCCTGAGTAAATGAGTACTCCTCTGGCTTCTCTCCATCCTCATAGTTCCTGTCAATGAAGATCCTTTTTATGTAACCATGACCTGCTCCTCCCGGAT
>Ga0326512_10001328_pt1 | contig 19380 bp, 21 predicted proteins | sample 1_2617_0518_D_FD_203652 | JGI IMG/M metagenome (GOLD analysis project Ga0326512, IMG submission 203652) | Bovine rumen microbial communities from UC Davis, California, United States - 1_2617_0518 | ecosystem: Host-associated > Mammals > Digestive system > Stomach > Rumen | place: USA... | reverse complement strand
ACGACCTCTATGCCAGGGAAGAGCTCGTAGCTGAGCTCACGGCTGCGCTGATGGGACATCAGCTTGGCTTCAACACGCGTGTTCAGGAGAACAACGCTGCGTACCTGGGCTCCTGGCTCAAGAGCCTGAAAAAGGATCCCAAGTTCCTGGTCAGCCTGCTGGCCGACGTGAACAAAGCTGCCCAGATGATAGGGCAGTACATCAATCAGGAGGCAGCGTAAGGCTGCCTCTTTTCGTTTCACCTAAATGCTTACGGATATGCTGAAGTACGCTATATACGAATACGTCCCACAGAGGAGACTGGAAAGATCTACCTTCGAGCAAAGGGAGATCCACAGAAGAGTCCTTGACTTCAAGGATGGAAGATACTACGCTAAGCTATGGGCTGCGCGCTCCATGGCTCTGGCTCTGTCCCTCGTAAACCTCAGAGACGTGGCCATCGTATGTATCCCTGCGTCAAGCAGGTACTCGCATATCCGTAGGTATAAGGAGTTCACCCGTCTGCTTTGCAGCATGACTGGCGCCATCAACGGCTTCGACTGGATCGAGGTTTTCTCTACACGTGAGAAACGTCACCTCTCCGAGGACAGGTCGAAAATCGACATCATGCAGAACACCAGGATAAGCAGCATCGTCAAAGGCCAGAAGATTCTGGTCATAGACGACGTCTGCACTACCTGCGCTACGGCAGACTATTTCATAGACTGCCTTCGTAGGGCAGGCGCACATGTGTGCATGGCTATGTTCCTGGCCAAGACGCAACGGCGTCCATGGTAACCCCTGAAGGGAGAGAGGTAGGCAGGCAAGAGAATGAGGAAGGATATGCAGGTATGCACATTCTCCTCATACACATGCCTGCCTGATAGTGTCAGTCCCCACCCCTGACCCCGGCACAATGCGGAATATGTTGGCGATGCCAATATAATCCACATAGAGCCGCCTTAACCGCAAATATCGTGCCATAGTGCCCGTATTTCGGCGGTGGGGCGCAAAATCACCTAATGCAAATTTTCGTAATAAGTATTTACATATTCCGCTATCGTTTCAGAGGAAAGTCGAAGGCGAGCGTAGGGCGGTGAGGGGTGTGCTTGCGTTGCAGCCTGGCGTTTTCGGCACGCAAAACCGCTAACTTCCACAGAGCCAGCGGTTTTGCGTGCCGCGGTAGTGGAATTTCTGTGCGAAATCCACTTTTGGGGCTTGTCTGCCTGACTGTAACGGTCATTCAGCCTGCGTTTTTCTTTTCATCGGTGGCGACTTTCCTGATTGGAGATTGGTAAATTTCGATTTCTGCTTAAGCGGTTCAGTTCGAATAAGAAGTGGTAAATTTTTCTTCTTTTCTTTGGTTTATCGTATTTTCTTCGTATATTTGCAGCGAAGTATTAGTAATCTATTAGCATTATGAAGAGAATTATGTTTATTCTGGCCATGATGATGGCAGTTTGTAGCGCACAGGCGCAGAGTGTGAATCAACCTGGTGAGAAGTACCCTGTATATTGCTCGTTGAAGGGGTATAACTTCTGGGGAGTCGGTAAGGTGAAAGTGCAGCTGGATCTTGGTTATAAGACCAGCAACTTTGAAACCCTTTTGGATGAGAACGGAAAACAGATCAAGTTCAACACGATGATGGAAGTCATCAACTACATGGCTAAAAGAGGGTGGGAACTTGACCAGGTATGTTTCTTCACCGAAGGTTTGTCTAAGACGAATGTAGCCAACTACGTCTTGAAGAAATATATCACAGATGATAGTCAGATCAGAGAAGGCCTGAAAACACAGGATGATGATGATTAACCAGATAAAACAGATGATCATTTTCTCTCAAAAAGTAAAATAACGAGGTTTTTATTATACTTTTCATCGAAAAATCTAAAAATTTTCCCGAATTTCTTTGGAGGTTCGGGATTTTTTCGTACCTTTGCCATCGCTTACAACACGGTGGTAGTCCACTCGTCAGAGCGCACGTCAGACGCTCAGCTTGTTTAGCCGGGCATTTTTTATGCCATCAGAGTAGTTACTCGTAACATACATCTACGGCTGCATTCTCGTAACATTGAACTGCCCTGCGGGTGAGTCACTGTGTTGTAAGCAACGGGAAGTGCAGCCGTTTCTCTGTCTCCTCGCCAGTGGGGTTCGCTGGCATGCTTACAACACAGTGCGATATGCAACAGTTATCACTTCAGTTCGAGGGCTATGCCGACGAGATGCGGCAGCCGGTAGAGGTAAGCGCTACCACACAGCGCGTGATGAATCTCGTGGCCAAGGTTATGCCGAAGGTCATCCTCTTCTCTCAGGCAGCAGCTGCTGTCACATTCGGTTTCGGTTTGATGTTTTTGGCAGCAATCATAGGAGGGTAGGCTTATGATACTGAGCGAGTACGAGGCCAAGCGTGCAGAGCTTGACCAGAAGATGAAGGAGATCGGTGAGCGCGAGGCTGAGCACAAGATGGAGCTCTCCATCAAGTATCAGGCAGAGTGCAAGAAGATCCAGTCTCAGATCGGCCAGCTGAAGAAAAAACAGAAGGAGGCCTTGAAGCAGTACCAGAATGACAAGATGTGGTTCCATCGCAAGTATCGGGATGAGAAACATGAGATTACTCAGAAGATACATATGCTACGCATGGAGTACCTGACAGTCAACGGCATCAAGGAAGGAGGTGATGTATGAGCATCATTAACATGAAGCCTGAGGCCGTGGAGCTGGTGAACCGGCTCTGCGACCCTGGCAACCTCGAAGAGAGGATCATTGCCATTGAAGGTGCAGAAGACCAGCTTCAGAAGATGGCATATGACCAGAGCGAACCGTTGATAGGCTATGACCTCTATGAGATAGCCTTTACTCTCAAGATCTACAGAAAGGAATTACAGGAACTTAAAACTCTTTTGGAAAATGGAAAAGCAGAAGGAAGATCTAGTCAGGAACCAGGTGATTGATGCCTACTTCAAGTTCCGCAGCAACCTACCTCAAGAGGGGTATGTTCAGCAGAACAGGTCGACACAGGAGATTCTTGATGACCTAGCAGATATGATCTATCTTACATCTAACGATATCGTGGAATACTTAGTTCAACACGAGTATGCCCCGACCACAGAGCAAGATGGTACTGTAAAGTGGGCCATCTGGAGAGTCATTTAATCACATAGATTGTTTTTTTTATTCATTTCGGGCTGCCTGCAGAAATTGCACGCAGCCTGTTTTTGTAGTTTTATAATTATAAGGTTAACCTTAACTTTGCACTATGATTACATTGTACACCTCATTTCAGTCGAAGGAATTCTCCTGTCAGGTGCCCGATATCAGATTGGCGATATCGCTGACAAGAGTTTTGCTAACCGTCACCGTCACAAAGTCTGGTGATCAGCAAGAGATATACAGCGAATACCTCTATCCTGACCGTAGTGGCGTTATCGCCCTGAGCGACATGGATAAGCTCATAGAGCCATATGCCGACAAATGGCTGACTTTCGCCCTTGGTGTGACGATTAGGGAGGAGAAGGTGACACAGAACAATGTCGGTAACGAGGTGATCAGCAATACCAGCGAGAGAAGTCTTGCGACGACTGTTGTCAGCTGTAAGGCGAACATCCTGAACATGACTGCCAGCAGCTGGTGTTCTTCTCGGTTCCTTACGCTGATGGACGGTGCCAGGACTACCGCCATCGGATGGATGGAACGCCTGAGCTATATCGGCAGCGAGACACCTACATGTACGGCTTACTATGTGGGTGGCAGCTCCCTGAGCTGGCATGTGCCTGTCCTTTCCACTGGTGATGTGACTGTCATCGACACCTCTTCTGAGAACTTCGTTTCTTCTGGCCGTGAGCTGCTGCGTTATGTCATCGAGGCTGGCTCCAGACGCATGACCTATGAGATTGATTTGGACGCTGAGCCTGATGTGGCGCCTGTGCTGCTATTCTGGAACTCCTTTGGTGTTCAGGAGTTGGCTTACTGCACAGGTGAGTTGAAACAGGTATCTTCCTTCGATCGCAAGCAGGCTCGTATCGGACGACTGAAGAAGACTTACGAAATGGAGGAGAAGGAGAGCTTCAAGGCTGACACGGGTATATTGACGTTCCCGATGGCAAACTGGTGGCGCGAGGTATTGCGCTCTAAGGAAATATTCGTTTGCAATATCATCAATGGGACTGTGGATACAGATGGCAAGCCCGTCGTCATTACCTCAGAGAAGATGGAACTGTCGAATGCACCTGATGCATTACCACGCTTCACCTTCGAATACGAGTATGCTGACCGCAATCACAACATCTTCGACGTGAGGGCTGAAGGCCGAATCTTCGACGATACCTTTGACTATACATTTAACTAGATCGATGGAGCAGAAGAAACCAATTCACATGAAGGAAGGGCAGCAGCTGCTGGACATAGCCCGAGATGCCAGACAGAAAGTTTGGATCACTGCCTGGGACTCACAAGGCAATATCGTCCATTACGACGGCTGGCTAGTCAGCAGCTCCAACTGGCGCGGTGGATGGCACCGGCTCACCAATCCCGTGAGCAGGGAAATCAGGACAATTCCTGACATCTTTATGTTTAACATTAACGGACATCCAATATATCTATGAAGAAAGATAGAAAGAATATGATGGTACCGGTTGGTACCAAAGGCGACTATGAGGTGTACCAGATCATGCAGGGATCGATTCAAGATTCTATCGCACTGGAGGCAGAGATTTCCACTCATTACAAGAAGGATACTGATGGCATATACGGCGCACAGGATGAAACGAACCTTGCTAAGATAACTATCGAAGGTAAGGACTATGAGTATGTGCGGTTCGGTGATGATGACCAGGCTCCTTACAGGAACCAGGATCTCATCGAGCAGAATATGGTGATGAGCCAGTGCCAGCATTTCAACATCCTGACTTGCTACGGTCAGGGCATCCGCTTCCTGGACCGTGAAACGGGTGAGATGACACAGGATCCAGAGATCAGGCGCTTCTGCCTTACTAATTCCATTCATCGCCTGTGGCTGAGAATGTCGAATGACATCAAGTACCACTTCTTCACGGTGATGGTCATACACCTCTCCCGTGACCATAAGCGTATCGTTCAGGTGAGGATGAGGAACGCCTGTGACTGTCGCTTCCCTCTTCGTAATAAGTACGGCTGCATGGAATATGTAATATGTGGTGACTTCAGGGATAACCATCATCATGGTGAATACGAGGTGATACCCCTTCTCGATGAGATAGATCCACTGGAGGATCTGCTTTACCGCATGGGGCAGGAGCCAAGCATCTACACGGCTGAGAGAACTCGTGTACCTCAGGACGGCAAGGAGTGTAAGTTCGCCATCCTTTGCGTGGTCCCGACTCCTGGGTACAGAATCTACCCGATACCGCCCTATACGTCGATATACAAGGATGCTTGGTACGACATCTATCGCCTGATAGGCATCGGCAAGCGTTACATGATAAAGAACACCTCTGCACCCCGTATTCAGGTAGAAGTACACCGTACCTACTGGGACAACGTCTGCCGTGAGGAGAATATCACCGATCCGAAGAAACGCATCGAGCGTATCAAGAAAGAAAGGGAGGATATCACTAACTTCTGTACGAAACCGGAGAATGCAGGAAAGGCATGGATTACGTCGTACGACACCACTCCAGAGGGGAAGGAGAAACGCATGGTCCGCGTGTACAACCTCAATGAGGGCAATAAGAAGGAAGGTGGTGACTGGAGCGATGATATGCAGGAGGCATCAAACAGCCTGTGCTTCGCCATGGGCGTACACCCGAACATGGTGGGTGCCGTTCCTGGTAAGGCCCAGATGAACAACTCCGGCTCAGACAAGCGTGAGCTGTTCACACTGAAGCAGGCAATAGAGAAAGCCTTCCATGACGTGATGGAGGTGCCTTTCCATGTGATTTCGTACTTCAACAACTGGCAGGACAGGTTCACATTGGATGTGCCCATGATCCAGCTGACCACTCTGGATGAGAATAAAGACGCTAAAGAGACAACTGTTAACGCTGATAGCAATGGAGATCAATCTGAAAATAACTAAAGAGTCCTTCGAACAGGCGGTGCCTGTGGCAAGGGAGCCGAAAGGAAATATCTTCGCCAAACTGGAGGAGAGAATCAATGCGTGTATAGAGGATATCGCCGACGATAGTCTGGGTGATGTCGGTATTGCTGAGTGTAATGCCCATGAGGATGGGAAACTTGCCAAAACGGTCCTTTCCCTTGCATCGGTGGATGTGTTCCTTCATCAGATGCGAAACCTGGATCTGGTACTTACGGCATCCGGATTCGGTGTAGTATCCACCCAGAATACGGCTCCTGCATCGAAAATGCGTGTGGATGCATTAGACGGTGAGATGCGCGTGGAGTGGCTCAGACTCAATGATGAGCTGTTGGAGCTGTGCTTCATACTGGAAGGATGGTACCAACAGGGACTGAAAGTTATAGACACGCTGTTCTGCTTCTTTAAGCTGTTAAAGACTTTTGGAGGGTTTCAGGCACCACTGGCAAAGGATTGGCAAGATGCCCAGGCAGTTATACTCTCAACAGACCGCTGGCTGAGGGAGAAAATATCTGATGAGTATATGGATGAGCTCATCGGACAGATGGCAACAAACTCGTTGACAGCCCCCAACAAAGGCATTGTCCGTCAGATACGTCGTATCATCGGCGTGGCCATGCAGGGTAACAACCAGGCTGTAACCGAATACTACCGTCGGCTGATGAACACGCTGGAAGGTGACCTTGACACCTACAATACCTATGCTGGTAGTCTGGCTTTCGAGACAAACCACTTCAAGCCCTATGAGAACACAGAAGACTCTGGCGCCTTCCATTTCGTCGGATAGGGTGCTGCACCTGCACTGTCCTGCCACCTGGGGTGAACTCTCCGGCAGGCAGCTCAGATATGTGCTCACGCTCATTGGAAGTAATATGTACAATGACGTGGAGATACGCACGCTCATGCTGATACGGTTCTGCGAAATCAACGTCATAAAGAAACATACTGAAGGGTTCTGGTCTTGTTCTGTAGTCCTTGACAACGGAAAGACTCACTTCTTCGACCTGCAGACATGGCAGATACAGGATATGATCGGGCAGCTGGAGTTTGTTAATCGTCCGGAGGATATGAATGTGAGGCTGGAGAGCATTCAGGGATTCCAGGCGGTGGACAGACTCCTGCACGGTCTCCCCTTCATCGACTACCTGAATCTGGAGGTCTGCTATCAGGGTTTCCTCAGGACAAAGGGCAGTGACCGTGTAGAGGCGATGGCAAAGATTCTCTACCGTGATAAGGACGGTAACCTGCCTGACCGCATCTCTCTCGATATCGCAGAGCAGACAGGCACACTGTTCTGGTTCTTCAACATCAAGAAAGAGTTCGCACGTGCCTTCCCGAACTTCTTCCGTCCCGTCAGCACCGTGGGCGGAGGCAACTATAGCATCCTCGATGCCATCAACGCCCAGCTGAGGGCGCTCACCGATGGGGACGTGACCAAGGAGAATACTGTTAAACAACTGGACTGCTGGCGATGCTTGACAGAGCTGGACGCTAAGGCTCGCGAAGCAGAGGAATTCAAACGGAAATATGGAAATAAATAAAGACACCTTCGATGCGATTACCTATCTTAAAGACTTGGCTGCCAAGAACAGGTTGGCCAAGGGCAACGGTTTCTTCATTGGAAACTGCTCAGGGCCTGACGGTCTTGATCAGGTTATGGCTGAATATCGAGACTACGCCAACTTCATACTCATCGACGACACGACAGACGGTAATACCTTCGGCGCGAAACCGGGTTGGTTTGACCGCAAGGTGTATGCCGTATACATCATCGTCGGCTATGACCTTGGCAACGAAGCCATGTACAAAGAGAAACTGGAGCTGGCGCGTACGATCTTCAAACAGCTACTGTCGCGTATCATTCGTGACAAGGCGTCGATGGCCTTTGGCAAGGCACTCATGTACCTGAACCTAGAGACAGTTTTCAGCCATGAATACGGTCGTTATTCTTTCAACGGAGCGACAGGCCTTTTCTTTCAGATCCAGAATAACGAGCCGCTAAATCTTGTGTTTGATCCTAGCGAGTGGGAGGAGTAAGCCATGGGATACATGAAGAACCTCGCCATAGAGCGAAGGGAATCTGGAAGAAACAGGCGTAGCGGGCACAGCCGTAAGCCTTTCGTCTCTCACCAAGAACGTGACCGTTATCTGAAAGAGTGGAAGGATAACATGATAACGTACTGGCGTGAACGTATAGATAAACTTCGTGTCGTGGATACCGGCAACCTACGCTCTCAAATAGAAGGTGCGTTGTTGTTACAAGGGGCAAGCGCCGTTATAACTCACTCTTTCCCTGCGTACGGAAAATATGCTGATGACGGAACAGGCCGTGAGTTCAACAATGACGGGTACACCGACAGCCTTGGCAGATATTATTCTTCCAGCCGTGGCGTCAATGTATGGGGCGATGGTCAGCTGCCGTTTCTTCTGCCTGGTGGTGAGGAATACCGTAGGGAACATGGCCTTGACAAACCAAAGAAGGTTGGTCCGGCATGGGGTGGACGTGTGGCTGGTGGTCATCCTAGACAGCCAAAACCTTGGTTCTGGTCTAAGTACTATGCTTCACGTATGGTTCTCAACGAGTTGGAACAGGAGTATTTCGGACAGCAGTACATGGGTATGTTCACAACGGCCCTCGATGAGGTGTTCAAACGTACACGGGTGATGCTGTAGTTTTAGCAGACCGCTAGGGGGCTTATCTTTGCATAAAATTTTGATTCATGGCAAATTTAGAGCAGGACTACAATATCTTAGAGGAATCTCTTAGAAAGATCCGTGACGAACGGGGCGTTCATGCCAATACGGCTAAACGTATAGGCACGGCTTTACTCGACCTGCTCCGCTTGACTCGTTCAGGCGTTTTTGATGAGATTATTTTCAAGAAGGTTCTCAACAAACCGGAATTCCTAGAAGGCCTCATTGCTCTTGGTACCATCGTCCTTGGCGAGTATGCCGAAGGTTTAAAGGGGGGTATTATAACGCCTGAAGGCGCTGCTGAGCTGAAGGATCTCTGGGTTCGTGAGCATACCATGATTGGTGACGGCAGCAAGCACTATGATGTTAGTGGTAGGGTGCTGCCTGCACTGGAGGTTAAGGGTGATTCATCCTTCTCCGGTGATCTCTCCAGCCCTGAATTCGTCAGTGCCTTCCTCGGTGGCCTGGGATGGGCTATCCAGTCCAAGGAGTTCGTGAATGCTGCAGGCGAGGTCGAACAGAAATATACTCTGGAGATTGACAATGTTGTTGTCCGCAACACGCTCAGAGTCTTTGAGATGATCGTGTCGCAGCTGCTTGGAGAGAATGCCAACCGTGTCTTCTCTGACATGATGGTGGTTGACCATTTCGACAAGCGCACCGGAAAGGTGATGCTGAAAACTCAGGATGGACAGCTTTTCAACTCTCTTCGTGCTGGTGATTATATCGAGGTGCAACAGTACAATGGTGATCCTGACATCAGTAATGACTGGTATGTCACCAAGGCGTATGAGTTCCGTGTGAAGGAAGTGGGGATAGGCAAAATCTCTGATGGTAAAGACCGTCTGGATTGGCTGACTTTTGAGAACTTCACTTCACAGATGGAGGGCTTGACGCCTGAGAAAGCATTCAAGGAGGGGGACACCTTGGTTCGTGTGGATTCTGAGCGTGCTGATCGTAAGGGGGTCATCACCATCATGGCCGTTGGGGAGAATACGCCCTATATGGATATCTTATACGGCAAGAAAACGGATCCTGTTCACGCCTTGAAAGGGCGCCTCGGTAATCTCGAGGGGATCAGGTCTGATGTGTTCGGATGGCTGGAGGGATTCGGCGCTTATCTCAACAACCTGTATGCCGTCGGTAAGTTCTTCGATCATCAGACTGGCGAAAACCTGAAAGCAAGGGTTGAGATGACTTTGGCTCGTTTCCGCTCATTCTACGCTGAAACAACTTACAACGTGTCTGATGGCGACAACTTCCTGAAGAACGGTTTCTTCCAACAGGCTCTGGAGTTCTGGACACCGTGCGACCTTAGCGGAAATCCCGTCAGCGTGAACCAGGCTGTGGAAGCTATTGGCGTTGGTGGCAGTCCGCTGCTGTTTAACGGGATGGCTATCGGTGTCTCCCGTCAGTCTCTGGCCGAAATAAAGGAGGTTGACGGCATTCAGGTTCTCTATCTCAGGAATATGGGCGTAGCGCAGAGCTTTAGCGACATCAAGAAGAATGGATGGCATGAGGAGTTTGATCCGGATGATGAATTGGGTATGCAGACGGCTCTTGTTGCCGACCAGCTTTATATGGGTGTCCGTATCATGCCTATCACAAGTGGACGCCTGTCTGTCCGCTTCCGCCAGTCCGGCGGAGCTACGTCCGGATGGGAGAGGGATATTGATGCCTCACTCGACTGGCGTCTGTGCCAGGCCTCTGACTCTGTCGCTGACCCCTGGGAGTTCCCTGGAAATGGGAAATTGGTTATCAGCTATTCTGGTGAATGTTATATCCGCTTCGTCGCTCTGCAGACTGATCCTGTAGTGAACTCGAAGGTCGAGTTCTCAACGCTTATTGAGCAGAACAGCCGTAGAATCACTCTGGAGGCTTCACGCCAGGAGGATAACCTGGCTACTGCTGTCGCTCAGATCAATATTGAGTTTGACAATGTAAAAACCACAGTCACTGACAACAAAGATGCTGCTGACAAAGCATTTGAGAATATCGTCAGCGACCTGGATGATGAGATTTCCGCCCGCCAGAGCCTGGAAGATACTTACAAGGCTACTTGGGTCTATCAGAACGACCATCTGCTGTCATTGATGGCGGCTGAGTTTGATAGTGATGGTAAGATCCTGGGCTATGCTGACCTGAAGGTGCAGGTGGAGAACATCTCTACTACCGTTACAGACAATAAAGATGCTGCTGACTCAGCTTTTGCGAATATCATCAGCGACTTGGATGATGAGGTCGCTGCTCGTCTTGGGTTGGCTGATGACCTGGATGACGAGGTCGCTGCTCGTCTTGGACTTGCTGATGACTTGGATGATGAGATTGCTGCTCGTCAGAGCCTGGAAGAGACTTACAAGGCTACTTGGGTCTATCAGAACGATCATCTGCTGTCATTGATGGCGGCTGAGTTTGATAGTGATGGTAAAATCCTGGGCTATGCTGACCTGAAGGTGCAGGTGGAAAATATATCTACCACGGTTACGGACAACAAAAGTGCTGCTGACAAGGCATTTAAGAATATTACGGGTAACCTCATTCCCGGATTGGAGGACGATATAGACACTGTTAACACTAAAGCCAAAAATGCTGCTACTGCTGCCTCTAATGCTGCTACTGCAGCTGCTAACGCTCAGTCAACGGCTAACAGCGCTTCAAGTACAGCTAACAGTGCTGCGACATGGATCAACCAGAACAAGAATACGCTGAGCGCTGTCGCTGGTCACTTTGACAACAATGGTCATCTGACTGAGCTTTCCGGTTATGTTGCTACTTCCAGCTTCTCTGGCCTTTTCTCTCAGTCTTTCAACAATTCTGGTGCTATCACCTCATCCAGCATCAGCGCCTATATCTCTAGTTTTGTCGATGAAGCCGGTGTCAAACAGCTGATTAGCGAGGCGACTATCAAAGCTGATAAGATCAATTTCAAGACTGGCAATTTCAAAATAACCAACGGCTCTGGTCAAACGACACTTTCTCTGGACTCTGCTGGAAACCTGACAATCAGCGGTACCATTAATGGTGGTAGTGTGTTCCGCTACGGCAATGGCGACGGTATCCGTCTGACTGACGCTGGAATCGAACGTTGGAACGCATCTGCTAATGCTTGGGTACCACTCTATGCTGGCAGATATGTAAAGTTCGTAAACGCCAGAACTGAGTACCTGAAAAAAGATGATGATTTCGTCGTTTCACTGCCGTACAACACGACGATATATCTGCCTTCAGGCTGCTCCAATGGTAAGATTTTCACGATAAAGACACTGAATCACACAGTGGACATCAAGGCTTCTGGATCTGAACAACTTTATTTGACTGAGCCTGTGACGTCCAAAGACCTGAATGGTACCGATCGTGCAGAACTGGTCAAATATGGGAATTATTGGTATTGGAACTATATGGAAATTTAAAGCATAAGATTATGAAGAAGAAAACAAAGATCTATGACTTTCGGAAAGTCAGCATGGAAGTGGAAATTGGTGTGTTTAAGGAAGTGGATCTCCGGCGTCCTCTTGCCAATGCCATTCACAAGAACACTGAAGATATCGGCATTGATGAGGTTGCCCGTAAGATCTTCAAGCAGGAGACTGTAGAGATATCGGATGAAGATGCTGCTGTGATCGTTCTCATGCTGAAACATCTCAAGATGCAACTGGTCATCGCTGCCAAGCAGGCTTTGATTAAAATGCTAGAAGATAAATAGTGTCTAACCCCTAAAATTTTATTGTTATGGCAAATGTAAATTTCGAGATTGCAAAATCCAAGAAGAGTGATGAATTCAAACCCATTCAGCTCAGCGATGGGTCTGTTGTTAAAATGCAGTGGGACCTCGACGGCGAAAACGTGAGTATCCGCGGGACTATCGAGAAGAACGGGAAGGAGATTGGCCGTATTAGCTGGTCAACGGAGTTCAACCGCCTTACCGTTTCAATTTCTCCTCTGGATGCCCTAGAGACTTCTGTGGCGCTGGAAGCTGTGGATGTCTTCACGGCGGGGCTGCATAATGTTCTTGATAACAAAGATTGATTGATTGCGAATGGAACCAACTCTCAACGAAAGAATATGGCAATGGCTCGATGGCCATAAACAAGAGTTCTTCGACTGGTGGGCATCCCAGACTAAGGATGCCTCCCAGCTGGAGCTGGTAGCCTTCGACGCTGACCGTCATGTCGGCGCCCTGATGACGTATTCATCTGGTGGCGTCAAAAAGGTTGTGAACGTTTCGCCTTCCACTCTGGTAGAGGGTCTGGCTGCTCTGAATGATGAACTGCGTCAGCGCTGTATCAATGCTGCCGTCAATGCTGAGAACTGGGGACAATTTGCCAAGGAACAGGGTGAGACGGCTGAGTCTCTGAATGCCAGAGCAGAAGAGCTGATCAACGAAATGAAAGCCCTTGAGAGTGCGCTTGACGAAGCTGAACAGGGTCGTGTGTCGGCTGAAGCTGATCGGGAACAGCAGGAATTGCGCCGTCAAAGCAGTGAACAACAACGCGAAGATCTCTTCCTGCGTAATGAGGCTCTGCGACAGGAGATGTTTGACAATGACGAAAGTCAACGTCAGCAGTCTGCTGATCAAAGTGAAAAACAGCGCCAAGATGATTTCGAGGCGGCTGAAGCACTGCGGGAACAGCAGGAATTGCGCCGTCAAAGCAGTGAACAACAACGCAAAGATCTCTTCCTGCGTAATGAGGCTCTGCGACAGGAGATGTTTGACAATAACGAAAGTCAACGTCAGCAATCTGCTGATCAAAGGGAAAATCAGCGCCAGGATGATTTCGAGGCGAATGAAGCACTGAGACAACAGAACTTCTTAGAGGCTGAGAACATACGTATGCAGGCAATCCTGCTGACTAAGTTCTATATTGATCCTGACACCATGGAGCTGCATGCGCTGCAGGTGGAACCTGACAGGACTCAGTACAGCATCAATGATAATGGCGAGCTGATTGCTAGATTCGAGGTTGAAGATTAATTTATGAAGTGGTTATGACAAAGATTGTTGATTCTACTATGGGCCTGGTCGCCACAAAACCGGAAGGTAGCTGGGTTCGCGCTCAGGAATACAGAAGGTTCCAGCAGGTGATACACAACCATGATACGTGGACATCCAAGCGTGATGGCAACAAGGGTAACGAGCCTGTTGATAACAGTCCCCACTGGTTCCGTAATACGGATGGCGGTGAGCATGCCTGGAATGAGGGCGAAGCGGCAATGGCGAAAGCTGAGATGGCCCGCATCCAAGCGGATCGTGCCAAAGGCTACGCTGAGCATCAGCCGAAGATCATTAACGGATACTGGCATATCTGGGATGAGACAACTCAACAGTATGTCAGCTCGCATTCTGCCCTGATTACTGGTGACTCGTTCACGGAGGAAGAAAAGAATGAGATGCTAGACCGTATCTCATCGCCTCACATCATCGGATCTACGTTGGTTTTTCCTTCTACTGGTGATGCGAGGATTGAAGGTAGTACACTAATTTTAACGAAGTGATTATATGGCGACAATTAGAAAAGTTATGGATATCAGCGGTATTCCGTTTGTTATCGAAGACAGGGACGGTGAAAAGTTCATCGTTGGTGTAAAGGTACGCAGACAGGTTTTCAAACTCGAAGGTTCTGGTCTTCCTGTCGATGTCGTGGATAAAATCGAAGGCACTGCCGGAGATGATAAGATCAACGGTGTCGAGGAGATTGAAGAATTCCTGGAGGGCGTGCCTGAGGGATCCAAACTCACGGATTCCGTTCCGTCAGAGTTTGCTTCTGATGAAGACGTTGTTGACGCATGGCAGCAGACCCTGGAGGAAGCGAAACGTGCAGCAGCAAAGGAATAACAGGTAAAACTGTTTGTTTTAGTTATTTATTATTGTTTAATTTTTTAATTTTTGTACTACAATGGCAAAATTTAAAGGTGCGAAGTGGGCGCAGATTCTCACACTCATGGCAGCTATGGCTGCAAGTCTCGTATCAGAGGTGGCTTCAGCAAAGTCTTATGCTGACGGCCTGGTAAAGAAGAACAAGACACCTCATATCGTTGGATCGTCGCTTGTCTTCCCTGCTGATGCTGAAGCTAAGATCGATGGATCGACGCTAGTGTTATCGAAATAGAATCTTTTATTTTAAATTATATAGAAATGAGAAAAGGTTATGTTACTCACGTTCACGCCGATGGGCCGGATACGCCTATCTGCGACGAAGAGAGCTGGGCTCTTTCCAACCAGAACAAGGCCCGGATAGATACTCTTCAGGAGAAAATGCTTAATATGGAGGCTGCTCACGAATATCTGAACAGCTCTGATACTTGGTTCGGCTTCAGGGTGCCTATTGGCAATGCCAATTCTGAAGGGGAACCTGTTGGAAACCTCTTCCGCCTGCGCCATATGCAGGAGATTTTCAAAATTGGTGGTTATATGGTTAAGAATGACCATAGCCGTAAGAAGCTACACCCTTCTGACCACCGGTACTATGAAGATGGCAGCCCTGTTGACTTTACTGGTGCCCATGGCCACTATCAATGGGGTTGGGGCGTTGGTCTGTGGTATGGTGCCTGGGCGGACGAGGATTATAAGTACGAGGCTTTTGATACCCGTAGGATCCCTGGCGTGCCCTGTGTGTATATCCCTGTCGGTTCTCGCTCTTGTAGCGGCTATGCTGCGCTTGACCGTACCAACAATATCCTGTGCGGTTATATCAACAAGACGGCACAGTTCAGGGGCGGTAACAATTCCAACTGGGATGATACCTACCGATCATTGATTGGTAAGCCTGTGACCAACATCGGTATGCCTACTTTAGCTACTTACGCCCGTGCCAATGGTAATATGTGGTTTACCTCGGAGCGTGTGATGCTCTACATCACTGGTGCACTGATCCGTGTCTATTTCCATAACCGTAACATCCAGGCTGCTCGTAATACGCAGCTGACCGCTGATGGTCTGCCTCAGGGCGGTCTCGGTATGGGTGAAAGCTTCTCTGATTACAGTGCGTGGGGTACATACAACAGTTATAATCCGTTCATTGATCTGGATTTTGGTATTGAGATGGGAGACTATACAGGACTTTTGTCTACTACTATCAAGGATGCGGAGGATAACGATATCAACATCACTGGCATTCCATGCTTCATGGGTCTGAAGAATTTCTACAAGTATCTGTGGACCATGACAGAGGATGAGCTACTTATCTGTCAGGCTGACGGTTCTCAGGCTTTCTATGTAGAAGAAATGATTGACGGTACCACGTTTGATGTTTCTGGCGCTGGTAACCATCTGCTGATTGGTAAGACGCCCACTCGTGCTAGTGCCGGCTGGTATTCTATCAAGGATATCAGCACGGATTATCTGTCTGGCATGCCTACTGAGGTCGGTGCTACCGGTTCCACCTATTTTGCTGACGGTTATTATAATCCTGTCGGTGAAGCGGGTTCGGTTCGTGGTGCTATTCGTTTGGGCGACGCTAGCTATGGCGACGTTGCCGGCTCGTGCATGCTCTATGGCAACTATGCCCCCTCGTATGCCTCTGCGGTCGGGGGCGCGGTCCTCTGTGAATTTGCGACACCATTCAGCACGAAGCTCACAACTGTCGCGTGATATGTTGGCACTCGAATGAGTGCAAAGTACACCACCGCCGTCAGGCGGTCTGCCTCGCCTCCGGGCGAGGCCCTCTCTAACAAATAATGTTAAATATCGCTCTTTGACTTGCTGAATGACAATGAAAGTGTGTATCTTTGCATCGCTTTTAATGAAGAAAGTAGGTAGATCCCTCAGCCACTCGGTTCGTGGTGCTATTCGTTTGGGCAACGCTAACAATGGCGACAATGCCGGCTCGTGCATGCTCAATGGCAACAATGCCCCCTCGAATGCCAATGCGAACAGGGGCGCGGTCCACAGTAATCCTTAAAGTATAAGAGGGAGAGCCTTTCCTAACGGAAGAACATATCGAAAGATGGCGGCGAGTCTCGTAGGTACAGGCCGAGCGACATACCCGTCGGAAGGGATCACAGATCCTTCCAGCAGACCCACAATGTTTCACATCTAACTCCGAGTTATTATGCGTCGAATTCGCGATAACCGGGAGAACGAGACCCTTGAGAACGCTCAGGAGGCATTTGAGCGTTATGCAGATCAGAAACATAAGAGGTGGAACGTCATGCGCTATGAAGAGGCTATAGACGAGAACACCCACAGGGTTCTGCAGGAGATCATTGAGGAGTCCTTCGTTCCTTCCGGTTATATTGAAAAGTGGATCTATGACAAGAAGCCGCGGAAGCTGGCTAAAGCACCCGTCTTCGATCATCACTGCGAGGCTGCCCACATGCTGCCGTATGAGACACAGGTCTATGACCATATCTCCTGGAGAGCGCCAGCCGTAAGGCCCAACCTCGGTACACACGCCATGATGCGGTTCATCCGCAATGAGCTGTACCGTTACCCGCAGGCTGAGGTATACTACCACGTCATGCTCGACATCCATCACTATTTTCCTTTGATGGATCATGAGCTCCTGAAAAGGAAGATCTCAAACAAGTTCAAGGCTGGGAAACTCCGTAACTTTATCTTCCGTGTCATCGACTCCTATCCGCAAGGAGCTCCGCTTGGCATCAAGCTAGCACAGCTGTTCGGTATGCTGTACCTGGCAGACTTCGACCGTCTGATGGAAAGGTTCTTTGACATCCCGAAGGATCCTGAGAAGATGGCATACTGGACAAGCAGGTATATCACAGAATGGATCCTGACTGCCAAATCGCCTGATGAACGGCTGGTTCTGGAGAAAGGGTCTGCTTACCTGGCAGAAAGGTTCAGGAGATTTGCGGAGGAGGGGCTAAGGCATTACTTCAGATTTGTGGATAATATTCTGGTCATGCACGGTGATAAGCCGTTCCTAAGGATCACAAGAGAAATCATCATCATGATTCTCACTCGAGACTACAGGGCTCAAATCAACTCAGACTACAATGTGAGACCTGTATGGATGGGCATCAGGCTCGTAGGATACACCTACTTCCACGAAAAGGTTGGGGTGTCGAAAGATAACAAGAAGAACCTCGCTAAGAGGGCTCATAAGTTGGCAAAACTCGGTTTCTCGGAGGAGGACATCAGGAAAGAGCTTTCAAGCCAACTAGGATACATCAAGCATGCAGACAGTATTAATTTAATCAAGACAATAGGAATGGAAAAGTCACTTGGAAAGATCATCAAAAACAGGCGCATCAAACCGCCTTTCAAGGGAATGAACCCCAACCAGAAAGTTCCGTTTTCATCTTTAATAGTAAAGGAACTTGACAATAATGGGGGGGGGGTAAATGCTAACCCCACGAAAATATTACTGGAAGAATATACAATCCTTGAATCAAAAATTGACAAAGAAACAAGGACTGTCGTTGAGATGGATTCCACAGGAAAGCAACATCAGATATCGAGGCAGGTGCCTGCTCAGGTGCTGGCCATCAGATTCAAGAAAATACTTCAGACCATCACTCGCCATGATGCCAACGGCGATGAGGAAGAGACTTACATCTTCCAGAAGAGAAAAGACGAGGATGGGCAACTCTCTACTGACGATGCAGAGTTCTACGCTTTCACGGGCAGCAGGATCATGATCGATCAGGCTCAGTGTGACTTCACGCCTGAAGACCTGCCCTGTCCCACCGTCATTCAGCAGGTCAGGGGCAAAGATGGTAAATTATATACTAAATTCACTTGATATGGAAAAATTAATGAAATCGGCTACTTACGCCGAACAGAAAAGTTTCTTCCCCTTTGGGGATGGTATGATTGTAGCCTTCCTGAATGAGGAGGTGGTTGAGAACTGGGAACAGCCCAACACACCAGAGGACTTGCCTGCCATTACTGGCTATAAGTACACTGGTCCGCGTGAGGATGGTGGTACGCTGCTGCCATGTAGCGACCCTCAGGACTATGGTTGTCTCACAGACGCCATCATCAGCTCCAGATACTCCAAGAGCGAAGAGATGGCTATCCACCGCCATTACCAGAATGATAACGAGACTTACAAAGCTGAATGGCAAGAATATAACGAGTTCTGTGAGGATGCGAAAGCCCTGGCTAAAATCTGGCTGCGCATAGATGGTTAAATGATTCCCTTTGGTTAGAAATACACCCATGCAGCGATGCACGGGTGTATTTTTATTTTCTGCCTTTGCTTCGTATCTTTGCAATAAATTTGAAGCATATGGCATTGAAAACGATAATTGCGCTTGTTGGGGCTTTCCCATGTACCATTGCAGTGAACTTCCTGCAATATATCTTCCGTGACTGGGAGTTCGCCAAGTGGATATGCGTGGCTGTTGTCGTGGATACGATCGTCAGCCTGGTGAAGCACTTCATCCTTAAAGACCTATCCAGCGAGGAGTTCTGGGCAAAGTTCTCCAAGAAAATCTTTGTATATCTTTGTTTGCTCGTGCTGTCGAATATACTGACCAACTACACTGTTAATGGGCATGTCGTCGGCTCGACCCAGTGGATTGGCGAATACCTCTGCACGGCTATGCTGATTCGTGAGGCTTTCTCGATTATTGAGAACGGGTGTGCCATCGTGCCGGTTCTGCCTAAGTCTTTCCTGAAACGCCTGAAGGACTTCAACGAGAAGGGTGAATTTGTCAACAAAAAGAAAGAGGAG
>Ga0326512_10001327_pt1 | contig 19380 bp, 11 predicted proteins | sample 1_2617_0518_D_FD_203652 | JGI IMG/M metagenome (GOLD analysis project Ga0326512, IMG submission 203652) | Bovine rumen microbial communities from UC Davis, California, United States - 1_2617_0518 | ecosystem: Host-associated > Mammals > Digestive system > Stomach > Rumen | place: USA... | reverse complement strand
CTCTCGTTTTCCTTGAGCAACTCCACGAGTCTTGCCTTGTCGAAAGCACGATACACTACGTTTTCCTCGTCTTTCTGAAGCAGGCTCTCTAACGCGAATCGCGTCAGTTCCTGATTGTCGGCTATAATATAATTTCTCATCTCTATGTCGGTTGTTGGGTGCGAAATTACGAAATTCGAAGCAATCTGCCAAATCTTTTTTATGGATTTGACAGATTACTCTATTTAAATTGACTTATGTGGTCAAATCTTGTCCAGAGCCTGAGCCAGATCATCGATGATATCGTCGATGTGCTCTGTACCTATGCTCAGACGAACGGTCGATGGTGTGATGTGCTGCTCAGCCAGTTCCTCGGGCGAGAGCTGAGAGTGGGTGGTGGTGTAGGGATGAATCACCAGACTCTTCACATCGGCCACGTTAGCAAGGAGTGAGAATATCTGCAGGGCATCGATAAATTTCCAGGCCTCTTCCTGTCCACCCTTGATCTCGAAGGTGAAGATCGAGCCACCGCCATTAGGGAAGTACTTCTGATAGAGAGCGTGGTCGCGATGACTTTCGAGGGCAGGATGGTTTACCTTTGCCACCTTGGGGTGCTTGGCGAGGAAATCGACCACCTTCAGGGCATTCTCCACATGACGCTCCACACGCAGACTCAGTGTCTCTACACCCTGCAAGAGGATGAAGGCGTTGAAGGGAGAGATGGCAGCACCGGTGTCACGCAGTATGACGGCACGGATACGGGTGACGTAAGCTGCTGCGCCTACAGCGTCGGCAAACACGATACCGTGATAGCTTGGGTCTGGTTTTGCCAGTGTGGGGAATTTATCGTTTTGCTTCCAATCGAACTTGCCCCCGTCTACGATGACACCACCTAATGAGCTTCCGTGACCGCCTAAGAACTTTGTTGCTGAGTGTACCACGATATCTGCACCATGCTCCAGAGGACGGATGAGATAAGGTGTGCCGAAGGTGTTGTCTACGATGAATGGAATTCCGTGCTTATGGGCTACAGCAGCCACACCTTCGAGGTCGAGCACGTCGCTGTTGGGATTGCCGAAAGTCTCGGCATAAACCACCTTTGTATTGGGCTGGATGGCTGCATCGAGGGCTTCGAGGTCATTGACATTAATAATCGTGTTGGTGATGCCCTGTGTAGCCAGCGTGTGGGTGATGAGATTGTAAGAACCGCCATAGAGGTTGTCGGCAGCTACGATATGATCACCTGCCTGTACGATGTTCTGCAAGGCGTATGTGATAGCAGCGGCACCAGAGGCAACGGCCAGACCTGCCACACCTCCCTCGAGGGCAGCAACACGATCCTCGAATACTCCCTGAGTGGAGTTTGTCAGACGACCATAGATATTGCCAGCATCACGAAGTCCGAAGCGGTCAGCGGCGTGCTGTGAGTTATGGAACACATACGACGTGGTCTGATAGATGGGCACGGCGCGAGCGTCGGTTGCGGGGTCAGCCTGTTCCTGGCCTACATGAAGTTGCAATGTCTCAAAACGGTAATTTTTCTTTGTACTCATAATCTTATCCTTTCTTAAATTTATTAATAATTGATTTCTGGGTGCAAAGGTACGAACTTTAGAATTATCTACCAAATTTATTGCATTATTCGGAAAATATATCTATATTTCTGATTGTTAAAGAATATCTTTCTGATTGAGGCCTAAAAAGTGGCCTTAAACAGAATAAAACTCTAAAATGTGGCTAAAAACCTTGTTTATGCTTAATATTAATATAATGTTCGCGCGATGTGTATCACATAATTATGGTAGGTGAAATGACCAACTCTTGGGATTGTGGTATCCGCAGAATCGCCGTACCTTTGCACCCGGAAACATAAAGTTTAAAATATATAATATAAAATTAAATGGTTATGAAAACAATGAATCGAATGCGAATGCAAGAGTGTTATTGCAGTATGATGGCAATGACAATGAAAGGGAGTGTATATATAATAGGTATTAACAAAGTAAAGAAAAAAAGATATGAAAAGATTAGTTTTAGCAATAGTAGCATTTTTAAGCCTCAGCGTCAACAATATTTGGGCAACTGATTATTTCTTCGGGAGTGATAACCAATTCGATAAGTCAATACCAACACCTGAAGAGTTCTTCGGTTTTCCTATTGGATCAGAATTGGTAAGATATGATAAGGTTGTAGAGTATTTCCGTTTGCTTGATAAGTTGTCAAGCCGTGCACAACTGAAGGTGATAGGTCATTCCCATGAAAACCGCGAGTATGTGATACTCCACATTTCCACACCGGAAAACATCCAAAACTTAGAGAATATCCGTCAGAACCATGTAAAACTGGCAGATCCAAGCTATGGTTATCCCACTTCTTACGACGATCAGAAGGTGATAATCCAGCTGGGATATAACGTGCATGGTGGTGAATTGGCTGGCACCGACGCATCTGTTCTGGCAGCCTACTATTTTGTAGCCACCCAGAATGCTGATATAGTGAAAAGACTGGGCGATGCCGTTATACTGATAGAGCCGGCACTCAACCCTGACGGTCGCGAAAGAGCCGCACAGTATTATAACTCTTTCCATTCGGTTCCTCCTGTCGATGATGCACTTGACATTGAACATACACAGAGCTTCACTCCTCTGCGTGGCAATCATTTCTATGCTGACCTGAATCGTGACTGGTTTGCCTTGGTGCACCCAGAGAGTCGTGCGAGAGCTGATTACTACCATCAGTGGTATCCTAATATCTATGCCGATTACCATGAGATGGGCCGTAACAGCAGCTACTATTTCGAGCCGTCACCAGTACGCAGTACATGGAACTACACCATTCCAGAAAGCACATATACGGAACTGAACGTAATCCTTGCTGATTATTTCGGTGCAGCACTCGATAAGATTGGTTCGCTGTATTTCACGAAAGAGAACTATGATAACATATCACCTATCTATGGTTCAACATATCCGGATTTCCAGGGCGGTGTGGGTACAACGCTTGAGGTTGGCAGTTCGCAGGGTGTTCAGGTTGAGTCGTCACTCGGTGTTCATCGCTTTGCAAAGAATATCCGTGACAATCTTGTTACCAGCATCGGAGCCCTGAAAGCCGGAACAGACAAGAAGGATATATTTCTCCGTCATCAGCAGGATTTCTTCAAGAGTGCTGTAGCAAAGGGTGGAAAGGGATATATCGTGTTTGGTGACAGGGAGAACAAAGGTGCTACGAACCTGTTTCTCGACAACCTTCTGCGTCATAAGATTGAAGTACGTCAGCTGACAAAAGACTATACTCAGGGTAGCAAGCAGTTTAAGGCAGGGTCAGCCTATGCCATACCTTTGGCTCAGGCGCAGTACCGACTTGTAAATGCTGCCTTTGAGGAACACACAGAGTTTGTTGACAGCATCTTTATGGACATCACAGCATGGAGTACGGCTCACGGCTTTGGCTTCCCGTTTGCAAGAGTGGCTGCTGGCATCAGCGTGGGAGATGTGGTGAAGGAGGTTCCTGCTGTAAAATCTGGTGATTTCCGGAAATCACAGTTTGCCTACGTCATCGACTATGCCGACTTCTATGCTCCACGCGTATTGTATCACTTGCTTGACAGAGGCGTTTACGTGAAAGCAGCATATAAGACTTTCTCTGCAGAGACTGTTGAGAGAGGAAGACAGAACTTTGCTACTGGCACTCTTGTCGTTCCCATTGTATATCAGACAGTCTCAGCTGACAGCGTATATCATGTTATCCAAGAGGCTGTTGCGGAGACTGACGTACAGGTTTACAGCGTTTCTACCAGTGCAAGCAGTGAAGGCATTGACCTCGGAAGTGACAATATACAGGAAGTCAAGAAACCGGTTGTTGCTACTTTTGTAAGCACAGGAGGCTATACCGGAATCAACTGGACAGCCATAGGAGAGATATGGCACTTGTTAGGCAACCATCATCATATACCATTGACAAAGATCTTTGTTGAATATGCTGACCGCACACCACTGAATCGCTATACGGCAATCATACTTGCAGATGGCTCATATCAGAACTTCTCCCAGAAGTTTGTTGAACGTTTGAAGAACTGGGTTGCTGACGGTGGTGTCTTAATCACTACACAACGTGCCTCACAATGGGCTATCAAGAACGGTATTGCTGTTCATTTCTCTGCCTCAGAGGAAAAAACTGTAAATGAGAAACAGGGAGAAAAGCATGACTATCAGCGTCTTGACTATGTATCACAGCGTGAGAAGATTGGTCCGAGCCGTATTGGCGGTGTACTCTATGAAGCCGATCTTGATATTACCAACCCGTTGGCCTTTGGAATTCATAGTCGTCAGCTTTATACCATGAAGTCAGGCAACTATATCTTGCCTCGCCCACAGAGCCCTTACAGTTCATTGCTACAACTCAAGGGTGATAAGCAACTGGGAGGATACCTGACAAAAGCAAATCAGAAACTGTTGAAGAATGCGACGGTGATTGCCCTTGATAATGTAGGGGCGGGAACGATTGTCCTGTTCAGCGAGTCGCCCACCTATCGCGGTTATTGGCTTAGTACAGGGCGCATCCTGACAAATGCACTTTTCTTTGGCAGCAATGTCTCGACATCTTCGCGCTATCGCCCATAAAAAATACCAGATTGTTTTTTAAAATAAGGATAACAGTATGAAAAGACTTTTATTATATATTATTGCTTTGATTGTGTCCGTTTGTGCATCAGCGCAAGACGTGCTCCAGGGTAGGGTGCTTGATGCCCGTACCCAGGAGCCGGTAATCGGAGCTGCAATACAGATACGAGGCACACATAATAGTGCTGTAAGTGATATCGATGGTAATTTCTCACTCACCGTTTCAGGTGAGGAACCTTATACCTTAGACGTGACCTATATAGGCTATCTTGCCCAGGAGATTGAAGTGTATGACACCAGTGAACCTGTTGAGATTTTTCTCCGCGAAAACTATCGTTTGCTTAACGAAGTCGTAGTGATAGGCTATGGCACAGCAAAGCTTCGCGACCTCACAGCCTCGATCACATCAATTAATAAGGAATCATTGAAGGGCGTGACGGGAAACAGTATCGATAATATCCTCGAAGGACATGCTGCAGGTGTGATGGTATCCACATCAGGGTCACAGGTGGGCTCTGCTCCTGTGATCAACATTCGCGGACTGGCATCCATCACTTCCAGCGTTACACCACTGTATGTTGTTGACGGGGTACCCATCAATTCGAATAACATCGCATCTAACACAGACTATAATCCCATTTCAGATATCAATCCAGCCGATATCAAGTCTATTGATATCCTGAAGGATGCAGCTGCCAGCGCAATGTATGGTTCTCGGGCTGCAGCAGGTGTGGTACTCATCACTACTAATTCCGGTTCGTCGGGAAAATCGAAACTGACATACGACTATAACATCGGATTCAACTCTGCAACGAAATTACTTACACCTATGAACGCAGAGCAATATACTGATATAAAGAATCAGGGATGGTTGAATAATGGTGGTGACCCCAATAACCTGCCATATGCCACGATGACGGATAAAAACGGCAATATCGTCAATACTAACTGGGTAGACCTCATCTTCCGTACTGGTCTGTCGCAGAACCATAACCTGAACCTTCAGGGTGGCAATGATAAGGCAACCTATTACCTCTCAGGAAGCTATACCACTCAGGAGGGTATAACGGTGGATGCCAAATACAACCGTTTCTCATTTAAGGGCAACGGAACCTATAAACTTAACAAATATGTTAAAGTGGGTTTCAACTCAGGCTATACTTATAGTAAGATTCATACTGCTGATGATTCGCGTGGTGGTTCACTTAGTGCTATGGGTGGCCTGACACGTCTGGCATATGTTGACCTGCCAAATGTTCCTTCTCACAATGAAGACGGCACCTTCTATGCCTCTACGCTGGCTCCACGTAACCTTGGTAAGGGAAATAATGCTATAGAGGTATTCTATTACAATGCCCTTGGTCTTGTAGAGGGTGGGCAGTATGCAGAGTCGAAGACCCACCGTATCCTTGCTAATGGATATGCTGAGATTACTCCTGTTAAAGGTCTTACACTTAAGACACTGTATGGCATTGACTGGACACTGATCCAAAACGAGTCTTTCAGCACTCCTCTTCATGGTGGTGGATATCCTAGCGGTAGCAGTCGTACAGGAACCTCCAACCTGAAGAGCTGGACATGGACGAATACCGCCAACTACCAGTTCGATATCAAGAAGCATCATTTCGACATCCTCTTCGGTATAGAAGCTTCAGAAAGCAATCAGAGTATCATATCTCGTACAGGTACTACTCTTAGCAATCCAGACCAGATGTATGTAGAGGCATCTTATCTCACCTATGGCGGCTCGGGCAATATTCAGGAGAGCAGTATGTTCAGTTATATCAGCCGTTTCACCTATGACTGGAAGAACCGTTATTATCTTACAGCCAACTGGCGTCGTGACGGACTCTCAAAGCTAGGTCGTAAGTGGGGTAACTTCTATGGTGTCAGTGGTGCATGGCGCATCTCTGATGAGGCTTTCTTCCACGATTTGCGACGTACTATCGATGACCTTAAGATAAAGGTAAGCTATGGTGTGGTTGGTAATGCCAATGTAGACTGGTACGCCTCCAAGAGTGTTTATTCATCATCTACCTATAATGGTAGTGTATCCTACATCTCATCTGGTATCAATGATCCGGATTTGGGATGGGAGCAGACGGGCACAGCAGATATCGGCTTCAGTGCATCGCTGCTGAAAGGTCGTTTTAATATCGATGTTGATTATTTCTATTCAAAGTCGAAAGACCTTATCCTCGATGCTTCACAAGCTTACTCAACAGGTATTGTAGGAGCGTCCGTATCCACTAATCTTGGTAAGACGGTGAATAGGGGCCTTGAGATTACTGTTAGCGGTGATCTTATCAGAAAGAAGAATTTTACCTGGAGCAGTAGCTTTAATATTTCACTGATAAAGAATGAGGTAACAGAATTGGCCGACGATATACTTTTCTCTAGTTCCACTGGAGCAAACATCACTACAAAAGGTTATTCTATGGCTCAGCTTTATGCCTATCCTACTGATGGTATCGACCCACAGACAGGACGTCGCGTAGTACTGATTAAGAAGGAAGATGGCTCATATGATCGCACACTGTTGATATATAAGTACGGAAAGGGTGGTGCACAGCTCTATGAACTCGATGGTGAAACCCCCTCTAAATATACGATGAGCGACTGGAAGCCTGAGATCTCAGGAAACACGAAACCCACTTATTATGGTGGATGGAGCAACACGTTCCGTTATAAGAACTGGGATGCCAAGGTGAATTTCCACTTCTCTGGAGGCAACAAGATCATTAACGGTATGCGTGCCACACTCTCCGACGGACGTATGTGGAGCGGCACAGAAGAGTATTACGAGAATATATGGCGCCAGCCTGGTGACAATGCGAAATACGCCAAGGCATCATATAATGATAACTACTCTAATGGTACAGCCAACCTTATTACCGACTTGATTGAAAGTGGTGATTTTATCCGTCTGCAGAGCCTATCCATAGGTTATCAGTTTAACACCAAGAGGTGGTCACAGGATTGGGGTATCTCGTCTGTAAGACTGTATGCACAGGCTCAGAACCTGTTTTGCATCACGGGCTACACAGGATTCGACCCGGAGATCAATTCTTATTACAATAGTGCTAATCTCCGCTCTGGTATCGACCTTAACACGACACCGCCTACACGTACTATCACCTTTGGGGTAAACGTATCATTCTAATAAAATTTGCAAATATGAACAAGATATTATATAAATCAGTTATTATAGCCCACTTGTCAGTCTTGGTGCTGACATCTTGCGGTGAGGATTTCCTCGAGAAAAATCCGAAGCTAAACGTGACAGAGGCTGACATCTACGCTTCTGAAGAACTTATCGATGCAGCTGTTGCAGGTGTATATACCCGTTTCAAAAGCAGTAGCTTTGCTGGCGGAAACATTGCAGTCATCTTCGATAACCGTAGCGACGACTTCGTTAATACAGGTAACAACACCTACGCCCATTCGGATACCTATAATATGACCGTGGGTCAAAACAGCATCATGAACCCTGGTTTTTTTCAGGCTGGATATCTTGCCATTAATGCAGCCAACACCGTGAAGGAGAATCTGGAGAAGCGCGACAATCTGCCAATAAGTGAGGCCAAGCGTCAGCAATATATCGCCAGTTGTCTCTTTATCCGTGATATCAGCTGGTACTATCTGTCGCAGGTCTATTCACAGCCTTATGCCTATGACCCCGATTCCAAGGCTATCCCCATTCATACAGAAGCTGTGCTGGGACCTGGTCATAACGATTCACGTCTGTGGACTATCGGGGAAGTTTATGATCAGATTATAACCGATCTGAACAGCAGCACCATAGCTTCACTACCAGCCGGTGGCGATCCTACTATCCCAACACAGTCAGCAGCTCACATGCTTCTGCAGCGTATCTATATGGCAAGGCAACAGTGGCAGGATGCCATCAGCGAGGGTGAGAAGGTATCGGGATACTCTCTTAGTACCAATGTGCGCGATATGTTTGATGCTCCTTATCACACCGCTGAAAATATATACTCGCTTCCATTCACCAACACCGAACGAGGTGGCGGTAATCCTGCCAGTTATATTTCAAGTGCTGTAGGATATATCGACACACTTAATGTACGTACAGGCATCATCACTCTTCCCGCCTACCATCTCGATACAGATAGCCGTATATCGTTTATCAAGGTCGATCCCGCCACCGGACGTGAGACCTGGTATGAGAAATATGATGAGTACACAACACCGCTGGAGTGGATACATATCTTCCGTTATGCCGAGACCCTGCTTAACCTCTCCGAGAGTTACTATAATATCGGCAATTATGAGAAGGCAGCCCAATTGCTCCATCAGGTACGTAGCAGGTCTGTTCCTACAGGAGACATCCTCGATGTGACAACTCTTACAGGCGATGAACTCCGTGATGCTATATACAACGAACGCCGTGCAGAGTTTATAGGCGAAGGCATAAGAGGTCTAGACATCAGCCGCAGGGCAGAGGATTTCGTTCATCCTGCAGCCACTCGTACAGATGGTCATTGGGATACAGTGGTTGTTGCTACTCCAAGTGACCGTACCTCATATTGCTGGGCACTTCCATCTTACGAAATATTGATTAATAAAAGTGCAAATTAGGCTGTATCCCAAGAGTTTGGTATATAATATGCCGCAACAATGGGATTGTGGGTATGCGAAAATCGCCGTACCTTTGCACCCAGAAACAGAGACAAAAATAAATAAAAAAAATGGTTATGAAAACAATGAATCGAATGCAAATGCAAGAGTGTTGTTGCTGTTGTATGATGGCAAAGTCAATGAAAGGAGAAATATATATAATAGGTGTAAATAACAAAGTAAAAAAGAAGCATTATGAAAAGAATAGTTTTAACAATAGCAGTTTTATTGAGTATCAACATCAGCAGCGTTTGGGCTGAGGGTAATTCTACCAATACAAGTAGCGTACGCTACGTGAAGGCACCACGTTTTGCCCGTCCTTTGGTAGAGAAGTGGATATCTGAATATGCAAAAACACAGCCCGGCGTGGAGTTCCAGATTGCCAAGGGCAACCAGAATCAGGGTAACGTCGATTTGAATGTCGTATTTGACAGTAAAGATACAAAAACCAAAGACTTTAGCCATATCGTTGTTTATTTTGGAGAGTTCGCCGTGCTGCCTATCACAGCCAGTGGCAGTGAAGCTGCAAAAGTGCTGGAAGGCAAGCACCTGAACTCTAAGAAGCTAAAGCAGCTTTATTTCCTCAACGATGATTTCGAAGAGGATGTAAAGAAGATCAAGCAGTTTGAGAAACTTGTTATCTATAGCGGCAGCAACGCTACATCCGTAGCCTCTTCCTTTGCACATAACTTTGGCGAGGAGAGCAGTAATTTCCGCGGCAAGCGTATCTCTGGCGATGACCTTTTTATCAATACCGCTCTGCTGAAAGACCCTCTGGGAGTATCTTTCAACGCCTTACCAAACATCTTCGACCTTCAGAGTCGTCATATTAAGAGTAATCTTACCTTGATAGGTATCGATGTGAAGAAGAATCTCGAAAAGAACTTCTCTGATGAGGCAACACTCGACGAGGTGATTGCAGCACTTGAGAATGGAAAGATTCAGGAGGTTGCTGTTGAGAAGATTGGTGTTAGCTATAATATTGCCGACGATGCTGTAAACCAGTTCCTTAACTGGATTCTTACTGCTGGCACAAAATACAACCATGAATACGGTTTGTTGAACCTTGACAACAAACAGTCACAGGCACAGATAGAGAAGGTAAAGTCGGAATTTACCGCTCAGAAATAATTTTGTTAGGTTAGTTAGTAGATTTTTAAAATGCATGGTTAGGACGGCCCGAAGGGGCTGTCCTTACCAAAGCCATGCACACAAAAACTGAAGAGATCATGAAAAAAGGACTATTCATAATTGGTTTTGCTATTGCTCCATTGTTGGCTGCTGCACAAAACCTGATTACAGGCCATATTACAGATGTTCGTACTGGTGAACCACTGATCGGTGCATCGGTAATCGTAAAATCAGAAAAGGGGCAGGGAGTTGTGACCGATATCGACGGTAACTTCAAACTCCAGACAAAGGTAGAGGCACCATTGACCCTCAGAGTTGAATTCATTGGATATCGCGCTCTCGATGTGGATGTCTATGATTTCGAGGAACCTGTAGAAATAACGTTGAAAGAAAATTACAATAGTCTTGAGGGAATCGTTGTTACAGGAGTTGCACAAGGGACATCACGTAAAGGTCTCTCTTTTGCTTTGACAAAAATCAGTGATGAGCTTATTAATACTGTACCACAGACGGATGCATCGACAACTCTTCGAGGAAAAGTTGCAGGTATTCGTATAGAACAGTCGGAAGGTAACCAGGGTGCTAAAGTATATCTTCGTGGTGCCAAATCAATTAATGGAAATATAGAACCTCTGATAGTGGTTGACGGGTTTGTAACCTCATTATCCTTATCTGATATTAATCCTACTGACATCGAAACAATAGAAGTTGTAAAGGGTGCGGCAGCCTCCGCTCTTTATGGTACTCGTGGTGAAGGTGGTGTTATTCAAGTCATTACAAAAAAAGGACGTGTTGGAAGAACGTCTGTGACTCTTGACAATGAAATAGGATTCAGTCATGCCATAAATATTCCAAAGACATCACAATATCATCACTACAAAGTCAATAACGATGGTTCTTTTGCCCTTAATCAAGGTGGACGCGTTATTGATTATCAGGACAACGGATATTCTGTAAACCTGCACCCCTACGTCAATTATGTTGATAATATCGGTAACCTGTTAAGTGATCAGCCGTTTTATACCAATACCGTATCTTTGGGAACCTCTGGAGAGCAATATAACATTTATGCTTCATTCCAGAACCAGTCAAAGGGTGGTGTGACGAGTTCTATTGATCCTGATAAGAAACAGAGTTTTCTTTTTAATTTAGGCTATAAGCCAATTAAAGGTCTGAGTACGGAGTTTACAGCTCAATATAGTGTTAGTAATACCCCTTCGAATGTAACTAGTAACTCCGGTTCAAATGGACTTGTTTATTCTGCATTACTTTTGGAACCATTTGTCAATTTGGCTCAAAAAGATGAAGACGGCAATTATTTAGTTTCACCAGATGGACTGAAACTTCTTTCAAGTCAGTTTAGCAACCCTCTTTATGAGTTTACAAATCGAGAGTATGAATATAAAACCAAAAACCTATTGTTAGGTTGGAAAGCCAGATATCAGATTTCAAAGTTGTTCAGCGCGGAGGTGGCATATTCTATTCAGAATACCTCTTATGAAACTTCCAACTATTATCCCATCGGATATGAGACCCTGTCTGTAGATGCCACTAAGAATAATGGTTATTATGGTAAGTCAACCCTTCAGACAGATACCCGTAACGCCCAGTTCCAGTTGAATTTTAATCAAAAAGTTGGTGACTTTGATTTAGGCGCAGCATTTAAAAGTGTATACGAGTACGAGAAAATAGAGGGATTCAGTGCTAACGGATATAATCTGACAGCTCCTGTTAAGTCATTGGATATTACAGATGCTTCAACCCGTAACATATCATCTACGTGGCAGCAGACAGTCAACTATGGCTATTTCCTTAACTTCAAGGGAAGTTGGCGTGAGAAGGTGTTCCTTGATGTATTAGGACGCCTTGACAAGAGTTCCCGTTTCGGAAAAGATGTTAGTTGGGCTTTCTTTCCACGTGTTTCTCTGGCATATCGTATTACTCAGGACTTAAAGCTCGGCCCTGTTACAGAACTGAAACTTCGAGCTGCTTATGGTGAGGCCGGTAGTCTGCCTCCTTATGGAGCTAAAGACAGCCGTGTAACCCTGAATAATTCAGGAGGTGTAAGTTTTACACAAAATGCGAACACCGATCTTAAGCGTGCCATAACGTCAGAAACGGAATTTGGCTTTGATGCCATACTGTGGGATTGGCTTAACGTACAGTTCAACTATGCCTTTGCAAATAGTCGCAATGACTTTATTTCTGTTCCATCGTTTACACCGTTACAAGGTTCTGCAACGATATATGATAATCTTGGCAAGGTTAAATCAAATTCTATTGAGTTGGAGATATCTGGTCGTATCATCAACAAAAAGAACTTTACGTGGGATGCAGGGTTGACATTCAGCCGTGTTCGCAGTGAAATAACCGACATGGGAGATGTACCTGCATTTACAGATGGAGATTACCGTCGTGATAAGGGACTCAGCACATCTACTATTTGGGGATATGGAATATTCACCAGTCTAGATCAACTTAAGACCAATACGGCAGGCTTTGTGATAAACGCTGGAGACGGGACAAAGACATTAAACGATTATACAGTCAACTCCCTTGGTTTTGTTGTTGAGAAATCCGCTCTTGGAACAAAGAATGAAGCGCCAGTCTTCTATGTCGACGGGAATACGGGTAATACAAAGGTCATTGGCGATGCACAACCTGATTTTACGGTTGGTTTCACAAATACCTTTACCTATGGCCCATTCTCACTCTATGCATCTCTTGACTGGAAACATGGTGGACAAAAGTATAATGAGACGGTTCAATACCTCTCTTACGTGTCACGTTCAGAATTCGATGATGCATCCGCTAAAGCGGGTCTGCCGCTGACATTCGCAACACAGGTGTTTAATGCAGAACTCCCCACGGACTATTGGGTGGAAAATGCCGGATATGTTTCTCTCCGCGAATTGTCACTATCTTATGACATCCCCGTTAAGCGATTAGGTTTGGGCCAGTGGATTCAAAAAGCTCGTCTGTCACTTTTGGGCCGTAATCTGTTTATTCTCACAAACTTTACAGGTGTAAATGTAGATGGCGACAACTATGATGGTAGTGCAGGTACTTCAGATTTCTTTAACTATCCTTCATATCGTACGCTTTCAGCAAAACTTACTATTGATTTCTAAATTTTAGACATTATGAATAAGAATATATTTTTATTAATAGCTGCATTTTCAGCACTTATCTCGTGCGAGGGTACGGATTTTGACGATCCTAGTACTTTGACTAACGAAGAAGCTGTCAGTAAGATAAGGAGTTTCAGCTATTCACTGGTAACCAGTAGTGTTCAGACCGCATTTAATACTACTACAAGTACTGCAGGCGTTCATTTCAGTTTGTTAGCTGATCAAACAACAAATACGAATGGAAACTCCAATTGGTGGTATTATGCCCAGGAACCACGTATGCGCATTATCAACAGTAGCTCAGAACGCTCATACAATGCTTCACTTAACGTACTCTATAGTAATTTCTATCAGGCCAATCTCGATGCAACAAAGGTAATAGACATTATCGAGAATCAAGGTGGAAAAGCATTCGATGATTCTGGTAAGGATCGTACCAACGACTGTCTGATAGGTGCCTATTATGCGAAGGGTGTTTCTCAAGGATATCTTGGAAACCTCTATGACAGGGGTATTATTGTTGATGATGTTAACCTGTCTGAAAGGGGGTATCCTAATTCATATAAGGAACTTACAGAAAATGGTGTCCGTCATCTTGAAAAGGCCATTGCTCTTGCAGAATCATCATCAAGCTTGCAATTCGATTTTCTTCAAGGTGTCGCTGTCAGTAAGGAACAGTTCCTGAAACTGGCAAACTCCATTGCAGCACGCATTCTGTCGTCAATCGCCAGAGACAAATCTGAGGCTGTTGCGCTTGGAAGTGGTCACTGGCAGAGAGTGCTTGCTTTCGCAGATAAGGGATTCACAGAAGACTTTATCATAACAACGACATCAGGTGGCTATTATAACGCATTGCTGAATAACCTGACGTTTAAGGGCAGTTCCAATCGTCCCGTAGACATCAAGGTTCCTTATCTGGCAGATAAGACTCATAATTATCCAAATTTCTATCCGACAGACGCTACGATACTACAGCCTATTGAGACTGATGATGACCGTTTCTATGAGTACTTTTCATATACACCAAACTTTGGTATTTTAATGGAATCGCGAGGGCGAGGTCTTTTCAGTAACTACATTCGAGAGCGTTGGACAAATAGTCATAATAGTCTTGCTGAGGTTGGGTCGATAAATCCTTATATTCTTGCAGAGGAAGTTCGTTTGATAAAGGCTGAAGCAAAATTGTTTCTTAACGATTTTGTGGGTGCTGCAGAACTACTTAATGATCCTGCTTCATCACGGAAGTCTAAAGGACACTTAGGGGATATTCCTGCTACAGAAAACGATATCCGTGCAGCTCTTCATTATGAGTATGCCATCGAGATAGATGGTGCTGCGGGCGTAACAGTTCCATTCTCTTTTATGCGTCGTAATGATTTGCTTATTGGTGGAACACCAACAGAATATCCGATACCGCAGAAACAGTTGGAACTTATAGGCGAAAGTTTATATTCTTTTGGAGGAAAGGAATTTATTGGGGAGAAAGGTATATTTGGGGAGTTGGCTACATCATTGGATAATGGATGGAAACCATCAGAATAATTGAACAGCAAAAAGGATATGAAAACTATTTTATTGATTGGTATATTTGTTTGGGGAGCGTTTATTTCTATTGGAGCCCAATCAGGAAAAAGTGAACAGGTGGAAAGATCTGACTCTAACGGATATGTTGTATTCGATGGAGATAAGGCTCCAGACTTTAATGTTACTTTAACCGATGGACGTCGCTTGAAACTGTCGGACCTTCAAGGTAAATTGGTTATGATTCAGTTTACGGCCAGCTGGTGTGGAGTATGCAGAAAAGAGATGCCTTTCATAGAGCGTGACATCTGGCAGAAGCATAAGAATGACACAAATTTCGTTCTCATCGGTATAGATCGTGATGAGCCACTTGAGAAAGTCTTGAAATTTGCTAAACAGACGGGGGTAACTTATCCTCTCGGACTTGACCCAGGTGCGGATATCTACGCTAAGTATGCTCTTCGCCAATCAGGTATTACTCGTAATATTCTGATTGACAAAGACGGAATTATCATTAAACGCACTCGACTATATAAGGAAGAGGAGTTTAACTCTTTGGTCGAGGCCATAGACAATTATCTAAAGAAAAAAAAGTAAAAGATGAGTTCGAGCAGGTTGTAGGATCTGGTTTTAAGTATGTTCCTCTGCTTGGTGACAGAAAACCGGCGCTTGATTATCGTGTATCGAAATAATTAACAGAATAGTTTGCTTGTTTTGCAAAAAAAGTGTAATTTTGCATCCGATTAAAGATTTTTGAGATTATGAAACAGAAAATTGCATTTATCACCGGTGCTAATAAAGGTATTGGTTATGGAATCGCCGAGCATCTCGGTAAGAGCGGTTGGCAAATTGTTGTAGGAGCACGCGACGAGCAACGTGCGGAGAATGCCATCGGCTATCTTAAATCAGCAGGTGCCAATGTACTTGGCTGGGTTAACATTGAATTACGCAACCTTGCAAGCATCGAACAGGCTGCAAAAGAGCTAAAAGAGAAATACGCAGGATTGACTCTTCTGATTAATAATGCTGGTATCCCAGGTGATATGAGCGTGAATAGCGAACATACTGAAATCGAAGACATCAAGGAAGCGCTCGAAGTAAATTTTATCGGCACTTTCGCACTAACGAAGGCTCTTATACCACTGCTTGCCAAGAATGAGGGCCGCATCATCAACGTCACAGTTCCTTCTGAAATCAGTCCTTATTGGCACCCGCTTGCCTATGTTGCCAGCAAGTCTGCTCAGAATGCCATGATGGGTGTTATGGCCATCGAGTTCCAGCAAGCTGGCACTCCAGTTGAGGTCTTCTCTGTTCACCCAGGCCCCACCACCACCGATTTGAACGGCAATATGGCTCTGCCTGGTTTCCACGACATTGAGACTGTTGGTCGGAAGTTTGCCGAACTCATCAACGATGGCCAGAACCATCAAGGTGAGTTCATCGAACTTTACCCTATTGTAAAAGAAGACTAAACCATCTGTGTTCTAATTAATGGCATCTTGTACTACCAAACCGGCCAGCATGAAGCCAAAGATGGCTGTGATGTGGGCAAGAGTGCCATTGATTTGGGCTTTAGATGAGCACCACTCATGATTAAGCAGACTGGGGTCGCCAGGTCCATTCTTAGCTTTAGGACACATGCAATGCTCGGTGCCACAAGTGGCATTGTGGCCCTTATTCTCAAGCAACTCATCAGAATAAACGCACTGGAACTTACGCTTGGGATACTGACCGTCGCGCTTGAAACGCTTGCGAAGAGCACGGGCCAGAGGGTCGCCTTGCACCTTCCAGAACTCAGCGGTTTTTATTCGTGTCGGGTCTAACTTTAAAGCAGCCCCCATAGACGAGAAGAACTTTGCCTCAGTCCTAGTTGCCATCAGAATGAGCAACGCCTTATCCTTGAGCGAGTCGATGGCATCGATAATATAGTCGTAATTGCCAATGTCGAAACTATCAGCTGTCTCGGCGGTAAAAATCTGCTGTAGGGCTGTGATGTCTGCCGATGGATTAATACTGAGCAGTCGCTCTTTTAATGCGTCAACCTTTACCTGACCTACCGTCTTTGATGTCGCCATCAGTTGTCGGTTGATATTGGTGATACACACGCGGTCGGAATCAACAATAGTGAGGTGTTTGATACCACTTCGCACCAGACTCTCCGCACACCACGACCCAACGCCGCCTACACCGAAGATAATGACACGCTTAGAGGCAATGTTGCCCATCGCTTCATTGCCCAATAGGAGTTCCGATCTACGGAAAATAGCTTGTTCTAACGCCATGTTTGTAATTTTGGCTGCAAAGGTACTGCTTTTTTCTGAATGAACAATGATAAGTAGACACTTTTTGAGAAAATACCAATGGTGTGGTATTCCTGGTATCAATTATTCTTACTACCTTTGCACCCGAAAACAGAGATAGTTTGTTATGAAGAAAACTATATTATGGATAGCAGCGCTAGTGATGGGTGCCATTTTAGGAGTGTTGGGACTTGACTGGATAAACGCAACGGCCGATTTTGTGGCTACAGTCTATACACGATTGTTCCAACTGTTGGCAGTGCCAACTATCGTTCTTGCAGTTATAACGACCTTTGCCACATTCGGCTCTAAGGGTTCTGGACGTATATTCGGACGTACGCTTAGTTACACGCTGATTACAACATTTGCTGCAGCAGTTGTGGGTGCTGTGCTCTATGTGGCCATTGCTCCAGGCAATCTGCCTATCGATGCCTTGAACAGCGGTGCTCAGCCCATTGCCGAGCAAAGCTCGCCTACCCATAGCCTTTCAGACATTGCCAGTCAGACGTCATATGTAAATCATATTCTGAGTATCATCCCCAACAATATTGTGAAGCCATTTCTTGAGGGTAATGTGCTCTCGCTGTTGCTATTGGCATTTGCTGTGGGGATAGGACTGTCGAAACTTCCAGAGTCAGAGAATAAGCAGGTGATAGTAAATGGCTTGTCAGGGCTTCAGGAACTGCTATTCCTGCTGATTCGGTGGCTCGTCTGGACTCTGCCACTTGGCATCGTAGCTTTCTCGGCACAATTGTCGTCACAGGTTTCTGCTGGTGTAGTTGCCGATAGCATTGGCAAGTATGTGTTAGTGGTTCTGGGTGGTAATGTGATTCAGTTTTTTATAGTGCTGCCTCTTTTCCTGCTGGCACGAGGATTGAATCCAATACATGTGTTAAGTAAAATGGTGCCAGCAGTGCTGATGGCACTCTTTACAAAGAGTAGTGCAGCCACACTTCCTGTCACGATGGAAACTGCTGAACAGCGACTGGGGGTGCGCAAGAATATATCCCGTTTCGTGCTGCCCATCTGTACCACTATCAATATGAACGGTTGTGCAGCCTTTATTCTTGTCACCTCGCTTTTCGTGATGCAAAATGGTGGGGCTGCTCTTTCGATGCCCACCATTCTGCTTTGGATTCTTATCTCTGTCATCTCAGCAGTTGGCAATGCCGGAGTTCCTATGGGCTGTTTTTTTCTGACGCTATCGCTTATGTCAGGCATTGGAGCCCCTGTCAGTATCTTGGGTATCATCCTGCCCATCTATACCATTATTGATATGGTGGAAACGGCCGAGAATGTATGGTCCGACTCTTGTGTCTGTGCGATGACAGATCACGACATTAGATAAGAGACTTATTTTCTTAATGCATCAAACAACTGGTCTAAGGCGGCATCGGCGTTACCCTCGTTTTCATTGAGGAGCGTTACGAACTTTGACCCGATTATGGCACCAGCGGCATTGTCCTGCGCGGCTTTGAGAGTCTGGGCATTGCTGATGCCGAAACCTATCATACGGGGATTGCGGAGCTTCATGGCGTCGATACGACGGAAATACTCTTGTTTGGCATCGTCGAATGATTTCTGGGCTCCGGTGATAGAGGCAGAGCTGACCATATAGATGAATCCGTCGGTATTGTCGTCGATGAATCGGATACGTTCCTCGCTGGTCTCAGGGGTGATGAGCATGATGATACGCAGGTCGTATTTGTCGGCAACGGGTTTTACGATGTTAAGATAGTCGTCGAAGGGAAGATCTGGGATGATGGCTCCGCTGACACCAGCCTCGACACACGACTGGCAAAACTCTTCGATGCCATAATGAAGGATGGGGTTGAGGTAACCCATGAGGATAAGTGGAATCTCTACCTGGTCTTTGATGGCCTGTAGCTGGGCAAAGAGCTTGCTGAGACTCATACCGTTTTTCAGAGCCTTAGTGGCGGCACTCTGGATGACGGGGCCGTCGGCTAAGGGATCGCTGAAAGGAATACCAACTTCGATGAAGTCTATGCCTCGACGCTGCATGGTGAGAATGACATCGGCAGTGCCTTCGAGGGTGGG
>Ga0326512_10001325_pt1 | contig 19384 bp, 13 predicted proteins | sample 1_2617_0518_D_FD_203652 | JGI IMG/M metagenome (GOLD analysis project Ga0326512, IMG submission 203652) | Bovine rumen microbial communities from UC Davis, California, United States - 1_2617_0518 | ecosystem: Host-associated > Mammals > Digestive system > Stomach > Rumen | place: USA... | reverse complement strand
CGAAGTAGTAGCCGACATCGATGTTGCCGATGGTGAAAATCTTGGCAGCTTGCGTAGTCTGCGAGGTGTCGGGCGTGAACGAGACCCAATCGCTCTGGTACGGGACTTCCGTCATAGTCCAAGTGTTTTGCGCACAGGTGTACGTTACCACCTTCCCGTCGAGGACAGCGACGAAGTCGGCTACGCTGTTGAAGAGTTTTGCAAAGTTGAAGAACAAAACTTTCGTCGTTTCCACACGGAGCACCGGATAGTCCCCTGCGTACAAGATTTGCAAGATGTCCGCATTCTTCGCAGTCGTGTCGATGTACACGACTCTTGTCGCCCCGATGTTGGCACGTCCCTGCGCTTTCTGCGTGTCGCTGAAATCCTGCGCAATATTCACGTTCACGTCCATTTTCTGAAATGTACTCATAGTTACACCTCCCTAGCTTCGTCAAGGGCTCCGAGGAGCCATTCCTTCAAATTGGCGAGCGTTTCCGTTTCCGCTGTCAAGCCCTGTAAAATCTCGATTGCCGTCCCGAAGTAGCCCGAGCCGATCAACGGCAGGAGCTGAATGAACGGTAGCACCTCCGACGCAGGCACTTGCAGCAGCTTCTCGTGCAAGTCCCTGTCGATTCGTGGCGCAATCGCATAGTTCCAATCTAGACCTTCGTGGTCCCGTGCCAAGTTCTGCTTCCGGCAATCCGTGCTTTCGAGATATTCTTTCCGTGAGTACATCAGAAGTTCCTCTTGAATCGAAAAAGTTTCAGAATGAAGCCGAGAAGGTCGAGCCTCGTCGGCTTGGGTTCGGGCTTGCGAGTCATCAGAGCAGCGACTCTGCACCGAAGGACACCATCGGGATGGTGGACGCCCTGCTCATAGCTGCGGTAACGTCAACGAATTTCGGCAAGCTCGTCGTCGTCTGCAAGTTTTGACGGAGCTTGTAGTCATAAGTATAATTGTAGTTGGTCGAGCGGTCAAGCCCCGCCAACTGCAACCCGCACGTCCACACTTGGATAATATAACGCATATTGCGCTTGATGGTCAGCGAGCCTTCGCTTGCCTCCACCATATCCACTTCGCATATTTCTTCGTCCGTAGAGAAGTCTTCGCCATAGAACTTGAGCCCGCTCTGCCCGAGGAGTTCACCCGTCAAGGCGTCGAAGATCCCGACATTGAAGCAGGGCGCAGGACTTTGGAATCCGAGCGACCCGCAAAGAGCAACGTTGCACTTGGTGATCGTGCCTTGTGCGTCGGAGAGGCGCATACACTGATAGACCTGTGCGTTAAGCCAATCGAACGTTTGGAACGTGTCGTCGCCCCATTGGAGCTTGTCCGCACCCGACTTCAGCTGATAGCTGCCATAGTTGCTCGTAGCCCCGTCCACCTGCGATTCGTCCATCGTGGCAAGCTTCGGGTCGCTCGAATAGTCAAGGTTCACGTTCACGAGCAGTCGGTTACCGCTCGGGACGAGCGTCACCATATCGCTTGCGGAAACCAATACATCCTTTAAGAATCCTGCGACGGCTCCGGATTCCACTGCAACCTTGTCGTTGTCCCCGCTCCCGCCACCGCTGCTTCCGCCTGCCGTGGAATGCACGAAGAGATAGGCGACAGGACAGAGCGAGACGCCCGTAGGGAATACCAATGTCGGGTTCAGTGCCGTGCCGTAGAAGTCCCCGCTGAATTCCACCCATCCGGCATGGACGTAGGAGCAGTCAACCGGAGCCCTGTGCGAGGCGGAGCCGACGTCGGAATCGATCGTGGCGATTACATTGGAAGTATTGCCGACGGTGTACCCGACGAAGAGCGTGTAGTGGTAGTTTCCTTCGGCAAGAGCCGTAATGTCCGCATCGCCCCTAATCTTGCTCCACGCATCCCCGTTTCGGGTGTAGACCCCGAAGACTCCGGTAGCTTCCACAAGCCCCGTGATGGTGTAGACGTCCTGCCCGTTCGCCCCCGTCGTCTTGGTAACGTCGATGTTGTCGCCTGCGACGACTTCTGTCTTTGCCGCCTTTTCCGCATCGGTAGCCCTTTGAGTTTCGGATTCGATGCCTCCGGCAAGCGCACCTTCCGCTTCTTCCGCACGTTTCGTCTCCGCAACGACTGCATCCTCGATGGTCTTTGCAGAAATCGTATAGAGGACGACTCCGGAATCCATCACGCTCTGCTGAACGACGATGCCGTCCGAACCCGAGTTCACGACGATGGTAGCGGACTCCCCGCTTCCGCCTCCGGAAGCCACGGAAATTCCGTCCTGTTCGAAGACGAGAGCCCCGTCTGCATCGTAGAGCTCGAAGCGGTAGATGACTCCCGCAGTCAAGAAAACGGAGCATTCGCCACGTTCGTCCAAAGTAATTTCGGTCGGGTTGAGGATAGTCCCTTCCGCATTGCGGTAGGTCTGAGTCGTGCGGATCGGGATCGTGGAGTTGGAGACGAACGTCTTCAGCTTCCCGCCTACGAGCGGATGCCCGTTCCCGTCGTGGAAGTAAAGCCTTAATTGAGGACAAGGGTAAAACATCGATACTCCTTTAGTTGGAAGAGAAGCTAGAAGGGACACGGAGGGCGTCCCACAATCCCGTCGCTGCGTCGAGGCACACGAACATCAGCACCCCGTACTGCCCGTCAAAGGTAGCCGTGATGGTCTTGCGGTAAGAAACCACTCCGTCGCCCGAAGTCCGTTCGCCCGTCTTGTACGTCTTATACGTGATGGTCAAGTCGGAGCCGGAGAAGTCCGTGGATTCCTCCCTCATTTTCGTAATGAGCAGGATGGTTCCCGTCTTCAAGTTCGGGAAGGATCCCGAGTCGTATTCGAGCAGGGAGACGCTGTTGCTCGTCGGGGAAAGCACAGCGATTCCGGAAAGATCCGAGAAGTCGATGTTGCCAAGGTTGCCGGAACCTGCCGGAGTAAAGCTCTTGAACGTGTTCGCTGCGTGGATTCCCTTGTTGGAAGAGAAGCCTTCCCCTTCCTTGTACCAGAGGATCCCGCTCTTCTCGATCGTGCCCTCGTTCGTCCCAACCACTTGGACGACTTTTTCTTCCCCGTTGATTGCGGAATTCCGGATGACAAGGTCGATCGTGGTCGTGCCGAAGTTGAAAGTCGGGATGGACGAGTTGGAGATGGCGCACCGAGTCCCCGAGATTCCTACGTTGTATGCCGAAGAGTTCGCCATCGAGAGCGTCAGAAAGCTGAGCACAATCCCGTCAGCGAACGAGCAGAAACGGAGAGTGGCGTCAGCCGCTTCCAAGGTACTTATTGGCACACCCAAGACTGCCGTGAACGTGAATTCGCAGTTCTCTGCCGACAAGGTTCCCGTCACCGAGAGTTTAGCCAATCCCGTCAGCGGGACGGAACACCGCTTGAACGTGAGGCTTTTTGCGGTCTCCAAGCCGCTGTAGTCTAGATATTTGATGAACGTCACGTCCTCGAACACGTAGTCCCTGTCGGATTCCGCCTCGTTGTCGCTGAATCTGAGCACCGCAGAGCCGTTCCTGTAGAGGCTCGGCTTTAGGCTTAAGCCTCCGGACATTCCGCAAAGGTCCACTTCGGAATATCCCGCCTTGCCGATTGCGTCCTGCAAGTAGCCCTCATTCGCATACCATCTGCGCTTGTACACCGAGCCGGACGGCAGGATGACCGCACAGGCAAAGGCATCGTCGTCGAAGCCTTCACGCTGAGGGAGCTTCACGAAGTGCGAACCGGAAGTGATCTTCCCGCCACGGACGAGTTTGATCGGATAGCCGTCGGACAGATAGTCCGCTTCCGCAGAAACATTCGTATCGACAACGAAATTGGTAGCCGTCGATTCCGCAATCGTGTCCATCGGGAAATCGCCCGAGCTGATTTCGCCCGTGCGGATGATTCCGCAAGACGTGAAACGGGTCTCGCCCAATACGGAACTGAAGATCGGTCCGTTGGAGAACTTGCAACGTGTGAACGATACGCCAACAAGGTCTTCCCATCCTGTAACTTTGTACCGACCAAAGCTCCCGACAAATTCAGTATCGAAGAAGCTCTGCTTGTAGCAGGTCTTGTCCGCATCGACGATGATCCTGCTAGGCGAGCCGACGCTGTTGCTAGTGATGACCGGATTTGCAAGCCAAGAGAACTTGAAGTCCCCTTGGGAAACGGAAAGGCTCATAAATTCCGAAAGGGCGTTGGACGGACCTTCGAACTCCCTGCAAGTGAGCGTGGTCGTCTGTGCCGATACGAAGAGCGCATTCGGGTCGAGATGCACCTTGACGGGCAACGTGATGTCCGCATCGTAGGCGTATCTTCCATATTTGAAGAAGACTTCTTCGACCTCCTTCAAGTTGCTGCCGACGTAGCTCTGCAAGCTCTGCATCGCAGGGCTGAGAAGGTCGGAGCGCAAGCCACCTTCGACGCCGAAGCAGGAGGCATTGACGACGGGCTGCGGTTTCCACACCCACCATCCGGAAATATCGCTCTGAATCTTCGTCACGCCATCGTTCGGTCCGCTAGGGGTATTTTCCGTATGCGTGTAGATCCTTGCGGGAGAGTCCCCGTTGCTGTAGAATCCCGTAACGACAAGGATGCCGAAGTCGGTCGGAGCCTGCGAAATGAATCGGGTCGCTTCAACGACGATGGATTGGATCGTATGGTCCTTTTGGAAAGTGAGGATGTAGTCGTACTGCTGCGCCCACATCTCGTCGTCGTCCCAATACTCTTCCATATCCTCGGGATCTTCACCGAGGAATTTTTCCACGACGACCTTGTAGAAGGCGTCTTCGCCTTCCCCGCAAGGAAGGAACACTTGGCTCTGAAGGCGACCGCATTCGTTCGTCTTCATCGGGTTTGCGCCACGGGTAGTCCCTTCGGGTTCAAGGAAAATTTCCCGATACTCGGTCGATTGTCGGGTCATAAACTTGACACGACCGACAAGCGGTTTCCCGTCATTGTCGAAGATGACGGGGTAGGAATCATTGAAAGACGCACAAATCATCTGTCACTCCCTAGGATGTATCTTCTCGCCCGACTCTTGTAGCTAGTAGGGGAGTCTACCATCTCAGAGTAGGCGTTCAGCCTTTCTTCCGCAGCGTTCATAGGCGGATTCTTCAGAAAATCTACATTATATTCGCCACGCAATTTCGATTGCGTCAAATTATCCACGAAGGAATTGCGCACGGAACCACCCAAATGATATGGGACGACGAGCCCGTAGCCGATAAGCGAACCGATACGGGAAGGCTTTTCCGGAAGAGTCGCTTCGAGCTTGGCAATCTGCGCTTCGATGTTTGCAAGCTCCTTCCGCTTCTTCTCGATCGCATCGTTTGCCGTTTGGGAATATCTCGAATTGGTTGCGTTCCTGTAAAGTTCGGGACCCTTTTCGTTTACCAAAATCTTGTACTCTTCGGCAACCTTCTCACGATCCGCTTCGAGTTTTCTAATTTCATTCCATCCCTTCTCGACCAAGCCGGACAGCGAATCCGCCTTGCCTGCATACTTCGCAATGGAATCCCCGTAGGCAATATTGTTTTTGCGCTTATCGTTGATGACAGCTTCCTGTTCTGCCTGCTTGCGTTCCAAGGAATTCTTCCTATCCTTGGCTTTCTTGACCGATTCCTCGTAGACGCTGTTCTTCGCTTTCAGCATATTGATTTCTCGGGAAGCGTCATTCTTCATCTGTCTAAGATTGCGAACATTTTCGTGGAGAGGCTGCACACGCTTGTCGGCTTCGACTCTCGCAGGGGTAATGTCATCAATCTGCTTCGAGAGCTTCGAAATTTCATTCGACAACGCCTTTTTTCCCGATTCGGATTTTTCCGCCTTCAACAATGCGTTCTGTCGGGCACGTTCCTTCGTCAGCGACAAATACGGCTCGTTAATCTTGTTGTAATCGGAGAGTGCAGACTGATATTCCTTGTCAGCGGAAAGCAGCCCGTCGAGATAACCTTGACGTCTCTTCTTCGCAGCATCGATCTCGGCTTCGTGTTCTGCGAGCTTTTTTTCTGCACGGGAAAGGTTGCCCTTGCTACCGATCAATGACGGCTTCAGCCGGAGGAGTTCTTCGTTTGCCGCAGCTACCTCGGCTTCTCTAGCAGCTTGTGCGTCGCTGAATTCGGAAGACTTCTTGACAGCTTCATCCCGCTTTGTATTCCATCGATTGACTTTGCCCGTAAGCTCGTTAATGCCGGACACAAATTTGTCATCGGCTTCCTTAGCTTTAGAACTCGCCTTATCCTTAAATTGACCGAACGTCCCTCTGAAAGACATTGACCCGTTGTTCTTCGGGAAAATGGTTTGCATACGTTCGTCCGGCTGTAACGTAACGGAATACTTGTTATACTTCCACAGGTCGCTTGCAGGAATTTCTCGACCCAATTCTCCCGAGAGCTTGGCAGCGTCGGCAGCCATCTCATCGTCTACCAACCTTTCGGAAGGGAAGTCTTCGATGTCCTGCGCTGCCTTGGACTGATCGTCTTTGAGCTTGTCGATTTCCTGCATCTGCTTCTTGTACTTCTTGGCGTTTTCGCCAATGACAGGGAGCTTCGGGTGCTTCTTTCCCAAGGCTGAAGCGAGCTTGCCCGTTGCGAACGAACCCATACCGAGGGCGATAGAACCTGCACCACTTGCCAATGCACCAATTCCGGAATTAAGAACCTTTTCTCCGGTCGGAGTTCTGACGAATTCATCTTCCGGATTCCACTGCTCAGCAGGGTCGTTGCCGGACATACCGACGAGAGGGGCGTCAAGCGCACCGACCACACCCGCCTTGATAGGCGACAGCCAAGGGGCACTAGCAAGGGCTGCCGTCCGCAAGAAAGGAACGGCGATCTGCTTGGCTTGCCCGCTCATATCGAGATCCTTGTAGTCCATCCCGACGGCATCCCTATCGTATTTTTCCTTCAAGAAAGGAAGACCGAGAAGACCGCCACCGAGTTCGGTGACGACGTTGTGATCGAGGACATTTCCCTGTGCAGTCTTGGCACGTTCCCCGAGAGCCTTCGTTCCCCAAGAATCTTTGAACGGGATCCGGAAGGCGGAGTCTCGGCTCACCCCTTCAAGTTCGGGGAGCACGTACTTCTGCGGTTCAGTCCCGCTGTAGCGGTTGTTCGGGTTCGCACCCCCGTCTTCGTCCGGACCCGCACCCAACGGAGTCCCGTAGTGCAGGTTCACTGCGTTCAGACGTTCTTGGTAGGTGTTCCGGATGCCGTTCGCATAGTTCGTGAGCGTGGTAGCCCAATTACTAAGGATTTCCTTCTCGCTTGCGTTGTCCGTCTTGGCAGCTCTCTGTGCGTAGATGTTCGCCAACATCTGACACTGCGCCTTGAGGTTCAGCTTGTCGAACCCTTCGGGCACACCACCGAAGGTGTCGATGTACTTGAAGGCGTCCGCAATGTTCTTTTGGAAGCCTTCTTCCCACATCTGATTGCGGGCTTCGCCAACGATGTAGTTACGTTCCAAGTCCGGTCCGATGGTATCGCCATAGACCTTCGTGTATCTCGGAATTTCGGGAGCCTTGTCGGACGTATAGTCGATGACTTCCTCGTTCGGGAGGAACATCGTATTGACGACAACCTTCCCGTCCGGCTTCGGGGTTTCCAATTGGGAAAGGTCCAAGACTTCATCTTCGTTCAGAAAGTCCTTACTTGACATAGAAAGCCGCTCCTCTGTTGCTTCTGATCTTGCTAGCCACGTCGATAGGAAGGATCATCGGTCTCATATCGCCATTATAGAAAACTTCAACGATGTCCGTTCCCGGAGGGCAGGCTCCCACCTGCGGCTTGCCGTGTTCGATAAACCGCTGAAGATGCCACCCGTTCGGGATGATGTTGTAGAGGTACATCGAGTTTTCCAAGTTTCGGACGTTCGTTGCGTTTAAGAAGTTCTTGTCTCCGTCTTGGAACAACTGCAAGCCCTTCTGCATCCCGAACCTGTCCTGCTTGTCATTGACATCATTGATGTACTGCCTCAAGAGTTCCGAAGTCGAGAAGTCCTTCTTGTTTTCACGGAGGATGGACCCGAGTTTTGGCGAGACCTTCCCCTGTCTGTAGAAGTTGTAGTAATCCGCATAGAGGGTGTTCAAGTCGTCAGCCATAGCTTGGTTGAAGATCTGAGTCGCACCACGGTCCTCGTTGTTCTTCGTGCCTTGGTTGAGCGCATCCAAGTCGTAGGTCGCATAGTAGGACGAGTTCATTCCCTTGATCGAACGGGCACGACGTGCGTCTTCCGCCAACTTCGGATTCTTCGAAACCTTCGAGAGAAGGAATTTGGAAAGGTCGGGGTCAGTGCCGTCAACGAGTTTGTTGCGATCGCCCTGCGCTTCTTCCGGCTGAGAATCCTCCTGCGTCTGTCCCGTCGGCTCAGAGCTTGCGCCTGCGGGCGGAACGGGAGCTTCGGAAGGTTTCGGTACGGGTGCGGGCGGAACTGCCGTTCTAGACCCGTTTCCGTCCTGTTTCGGGGCAGGAGTATTTACAGGCGCCACTTCGGGTTCGGCAGCACCCTGCCCTTCCTGTCCCGCACCCTTGCCGATAAGCGATCCGTAACGGGCTTGGTCGGCACGTTTGCTGTTCCGGAGTTCCTGCGTGTTGTCGTCACGACGGGTGATGGACTTGATCTCGTCGAGCGAGAGGGCGGGGAAACCGAAGGCTTCGTGTCCACGCTTGGCGAAGGCGGAGTTCACGCCTGCGATTCTGATGGCTGCTTCCGCTTCGTTGCGCTTGCGCTGCGCTTCGTTCTCGGCTTCACGCAGTTGGAGCTGCTGTTCGTTCAATTCCCGCTGCTTTGCAAGGAGGGCACGGAGTTCCTGTGCAGACTGCTTGCCGCCTGCCGTGCCCGCCAACCTGCGGATCAACGCTTCGCTCGCTTCCGGATCGCGCGAAATGTTCACGAACCATTCGGCATCCTTCGGGATGTCGTCGAACTTCCGGAAAAAAGTGTCCTTCAAGGTCTTAAATTCTGCGGAAAGAACGTTTTGGTCGCTCGCCAATCGTTCCGCCTCGTTGCGGGCGGTCTGTTCCAATTTGTCCGCTTCTTCCTGCAATTGGTAGGACTTCTGCGTGAAGATGGTGGAATTGGTGATAGCCTGCGTGATTGCAGGGGAGTAGTGCCCCCACATATTTTCGGCAGTCGTGCGACGCTGATTTTCGTTTTCTTCGCCCGCCTGCTGACGCTGACGTTCGTCCGTAGCGACTTGGTTCCACTTGTCGTACTGAGCCTTGGAGTCGGCATTGCTTCCTGCGAACATCACGTGTCTGCGAGCCCTGTCCGCATTGCCGTACCTGCGCATAGCCGTGGCGTAGTCCATCGGCTTCTCGGTGTTCATCAGCTTGGCGAAAAGGGTTTCCTTCGGGGCGAACATCCTTGCAGCGTCCTTGATGGTGAACTTCGGTTCGTCCAAGGTCGGGAGGCTGTCGGCTTCGGATTCGTCCGTCGCTTTGGGAAGGTCGGCATCCTCTTCGTCGATGTCGCCCTTGAGCTTTTCCACAGAGGACGGCTTCGTTTCGGCTTCGCCCTTGGGAAGCTTCATCGTGTATTCGGGAGTGAATTCTTCTCCGGACGGGCTTTCCTGTTCGGATTCTTCGGGTTCGTTCACCCAAGCGGAAGACGGCTTCTGAAGGTCGCCCATCATCTTTTCGTCTTCTTCGTCAAGACTTTCCTTCCACTTGTTGATAGCCAAGTCCTTCTTGTCCTTAGCCTTGTCCAATGGAGGGAGCGCAAAACCGATTTCGTCTGCGTCGTCGATGGCGTCCTTGCGGAGCTTTTCTTCCACGGGCGCAAAATACCCTGCACGGGTGTACGGGTTGCCGTTCTTTTTGAAACGTGCCTTAGCCATCAATAGCCTCCAATGAGCGGGAGAAGTTCTTGGTACTGATATTCGTTGCGTTCCTCCGGAGAGAGGTTCTTGTACCATTCCCAAAATTCGTCTACACGGGCTGCGTTCGCCTTGCGACGATTGTACTCGTCCATTCGTGCATTGTATTCCGCTTCGCTGCGCTTGCGGTCTTCTTCGTCGATGGCGTCCTGTTCTTCGTTAGCCTTTTCGCTGCCCACGATGTCGTACACGCCCTTGGCGGATTCCGCTGCGTCTGCGCCTGCGTTGATCAAGGAAGACGTCAGCGAGTTGCGCTGTTGGTTCAGACGCTGATTGTAGATGATGTCGTACAATTCCTTGTACGGGGAATAGTCTACGTTGTTGGCTTTTACGTTAATTGGGACCATAGTTACTCCTTACACAAGAGGCATAGAGGATTGGGATCCGGTCGTCGTCAGCAGACCCTTGTTGAAGTTTGCCGACATAGACGGGGTTGCGCTCGGGTCGTAGTCGCCCGCCTGTGCGACGAGTGTGGCATAGTTGTTCAAGGCGTCGTTGTAGTCGCTGATGTAGGCGGACCAATTCGACTGCTTGGCGTTGGTGTAGTTGCTCAGCCAATCGTTGTAGCCCTGCGTATAGTCGCCAAGCTGACTTGCACGTTGCAGGTTGAGCGCAGCCTTGTCCTTGGCAAGCTGATTCTCCTTGTACCATTTGTCTTGGGCGAGCTGCTTGTCGGTGTAGTAAGCTTCACGGGCTTCCTTGTAAGCGTCGGTCGCATTGGCGGAAGTCGTGCCCGCCATATTCTGAGCGAGTCCCGAAGAGAACAGGTGTCCGGAATTCGCAGCCCCGTTTTCCAAGGCACGCATCTGAGCGTTGTTGTTCACGACCCAAGCGGGATCGTAGAAGCTTTCCACGGACTTGTCGTAGTCGAATTCTGTCGGGTTGTAGGTCGTCCCGTTGCCGAGCAGGAGGGACGAGTATTCCTTGCCGATGTCGTCGATGTCGCCATACACGTCGGACATACGTCCGGCATATTCGTCAAGCAGCGAATCGATGTCGCTCCGCATCGACTGCGAATCGTACCATCCGCTAGATATGGACTTGGCTGCGTCTCCGGCAGCTTCCTGCGCTTGCCGAGCGGCTTCACGCTGATTGTAGGAATCCCAAATCCCTTTGGCAAGGCTTGCCGCTGCGGTGGCGCCTGCGATGATTGCAGGAATCATAGATCACTCTCCTTGAACATCCTCGATGTTCACAAACGTTCCTTCTGCATAAAAATAACCATTTTCGGCAAGTATAGTCAAGTATTTCTCGTTCGCCTGCACGGGAACCATCTTCAGTTCGCTAGTCCCGTTCGGGTCGGACATATTCGGGTTGACCGCCACGATCGCCATATAGTTGTACGAGCAGGGCGGGATCTCGATCCGGTCCCCGCTCTTCCCGAATGCGCTCCAATGGGTGAGCCGTCCGGACTTGCCTACCGAAACCCCGTCCGACGTTTCCGACTGCCAAACGCCTTGGATGGCGTCCACCACCCTCGACCATCTGTCTACGGACATATTGTCGCCAAGGCTTCGGGAAATCCTCTTTGTTGACATATCAGAACCTCTGCGATGCTACGAAACGGATCTTGGAGTCGAAGATGTAGAAGTCCACCGGATCGGTCAGACACAGCTCCACGACGAAATACTTGCCGAGCCCGAGCTGCTGCCATCGGCATTCTGCATCGTACATACCCGCACGTCCGAGCCTTGCCGTGATGGTGTTGCCGAAGACCAAGCCGTTCGGGGAACAGCGCATCATCACGCACGGGTTGTAGCCTTCCGTTTCGTGGTACGCATTCTCGTCGATGTACGTCCTAGGCTGAAGCACCTGCGTCAAGCCCACACCGCACTCGATCCTCAGCTCGTTGAAGATGACGGGGCTGTATGCGGAGACCAACGGGGCGAACCTCCGCAGTCGTCGGATATTGTAGCCGTCCCATTCCGTGAACTTCTTGTCTTGGATGAAGACGAGGCAGTTGTAGGAATAGGTGAGGAAATACTGCTTGCCGTTGAATTCCTGCGGGTAGATCGGCTGCCACATTTCGTCGAGACCCGTGGTACGGGACATCGAGGAGCGGTTGTGCCAATAACCCGTGGTCAAGTCGTAGGTGAACGTTACGTTCTCGGACGGGAACGAGATGACGTAGAAGATGTGCCCTGCGTGGGCGTACCCGTAGCCGATGGCGTCGTCCGTGCGGGACATAGAGAAAAGCTTCCGGTCAAGGGCGGGCGTGGAAATCTTGGAAGGTTCCGTTCCGTCCTTGATGCTCCAAATCCCGTTGTAGCCGTCCTTGCCTGCGCCTAGCCAACAGATGAAGTTGTTCGTCTTCGCCACGGAGAAAGGAGCCCCGCAACCGATGTTGTTGCCCGTGGACGAGTTCGAGATAGAGTAGTAGCCGTCCTCGTCCGTGGCGAGTTCCCAAATGTCGAATGAGCGTCTGCCAAGGACGACCAAGCGGTTGTTGTTGATGCACTCCATCGCAACCACGCTGTCGCCCGTGTAGGATAAAGCCGTTTCGTATTGGTAGCTTCCCGTGTCCGAGAGCCAATTCCACTTGCCTTCCGTTTGGAGGTTGGCTTCGTAGTAGTCCGGAGTGTAGCCGTCGTCCTCGTACATAATCTGAGAAATCGGGTTGTCGTAGCGAGCCATCACCTGCGCCAAGTTGCATCCCAATACGTGCGTCGCAACGGGCGTGGTCGTGGTGGATCCTTCGTACACGTTGTACTGATACACCTTGATCGTGCCCGAGCCGAACGCTGCCGGACGGCTTAGGAAAATCTGACCCGTGCCCTTGTCGTTCACGATAAGCCTGTTAGCCATCGATACGATGGTCGTCGGATGGACGGGGAGCATATTCCCGTCGGAATCCAATCGGTACGGATTCTTCGGGGTTTCCACCATCCGTGCCGTCCTGTTTGCAATGCCGTCCTCGCTCAAGGAGAAGACAGCCATCTGTCCCGATTCGAGTCCCGACTCCACGATGGCAAGGTTGCGCTCCACGCCACCCGTCTCGGCAAAGAACACCTTCCCGTTGGAGAGGGAAAGCTGAGAGCTGAGAAGCTGCGGGTCGTCATTGCCCGACTTCACGTACACGTTCTTGCCGATGACCATCCACAATTCCGGTTCGCCATTGAAGCCGAAATTCGTGGAGTACAGCCCTCGGGCGTTCCCTTCGTTGTCAAACTTGAACGAGAGTTCCGTCCCGTTCACCGAACGGAGGATCCCTTTCGACTGAAGGTCGTTCTGCTTGACGACGGGCTCGAAGTACATATTCAGCGACACTTCGTCGTCAAGGTTTCTTGCGTCGGGCATCTGATAGGAAGAGCCGACGACTTTGGATTCGACTACGCTCTGAGTAGGCATTACGCTAACCTGTTCCATTCACGGGGGCAGAGGATGTCATAGTACGAAGATTCCCCGCTGTCTTCGTAGGTGATGAAGTGGTCCTTTGCGTTGAGATCCTTGATAAGCTTTTCCACAGGATCTAGCAACGCCTTGACGCCAAGCTTGATGTCGTCCGGCATCATCTTCTGCGATACCAAACGCCAAGCCGTGTCATAGCGGAAAAGGGCTTCGTACTCCTTCGGCACGTCGATCGAGTCGTTGATCTTGTACGTCGGGAGCGTTTCGTTGAACACCATCCGGAGCGGACGGGCAGTCCCACGATTCAAGAAGAGAACCCCATAGCTGACGTTGCTGAACGCCTTGTCTTCGGCATCGTAAGCGGAGACGCCACGCTCGAAGGCGAATGCGTTGGGGATGGACGAAACCCCGTTCAGCGTGTACTTCTGAAAGTCCGAGAAGCCCAACGGCTTCGTCGGGATCCAAGACATCCCGTTGCCGAAGGAAAGGGACTCGATTGCGATAGGCACTGCGCCCACGATGATTTTCGGTTCCCTGTCGAAGAAGTACGCCTTGTTGGTCAGCGGGACGACACGCTTCGTTTCCGTGTTGGCGACAGGCTGAAAGATGAAGGCTTGGTGGTTGTCGCCCGAGAATTCAGCCATCTGCCGAGTCCACGGCAGGAACTGCTGAAGGTTGAACTGATACACGGATTCGTTCAAGAGCTGTAACCCGTTTTCCATTTGGTCGCCCGAGAGCTGCTGACCTTCGCCAAGGATCTGAGCCGTCTGATAGGCGTTTCTGATGATGTCCTTTACTTTCGCCATAGTCGCTCCAAAATAAAAAACGCAGACGATGGAATGAGGTTAATGAGAAAAAGAGTCCATCGCCTGCGTCGGCATATTATCGCTTTCTTAATATAACAAAAAATGAGCCAAGGCGAAATACCTCGGCTCATTTCTCCCATCCTAGACTGAACTAGACTTCGACGTAGGCGATTCGGGACAGGCGTGGATCGATGCCCTTTGCGACGTAAGGAACGTCGATGCGCATCGTGCTCACACGGGTGTTGATGTCGCCCCATTCGCAAGTCTGCACCGTGATGCCACCGCAGGAGGCGGAGCCGTTTTCGCAGCCCGCAAGGTCGGGGAACTTGGTGGAATCGAATTCCAGCCAATCGTGGTCTCTGACCTGCATCACGAAATAGCTCTTGTTGGCTTCGAGAATGTTCGTGAAGGTTGCATTCGCAAAGGCAACTTGGTCGCCATCGAGCGTCGGGTTGGTGTTGACGTTCAAGACACCGCCCGTTGCGCCATTGGTGCTGAAGCGGAAGGTTCCTGCGAAAGTACCCGCAGTGCCGTCCGCATTCACGGAGTCGATGATGAACGTCTTCTTTTCGTGCGGAACAGCCATTCCGTTAAGGTCGATCGTTCCGTAAGACTTCGTTGCGGAAGTGATCGGGTCCGTGTAGGTCGCAGTGAACGCTGCACCCACGAAAAGGTTCGTGCCCGTTACGGAAATGGTTCCGTCAGTAGCCGAGATCTGCCCATCGACTACAGGGGCGTGGAAGGTTGCGCCCGTGATTGCCGGAAGGGTTGCACCCACTTCGACGCACGGCATAAAGTTTTCTTCGATCCAAGAGACCTTTGCGTAGTCGCCAAGGTACACGTCGTTGTAGATTCGGGACTGAATCTCGGACGGGATGAAGGCGGAAAGGAACTTGGATGCGGTTTCACCGAACAGGTTCGGGTGAGCGAAACCGACCTTCTTGCCCGCAGCCTTGACGCCACGGAGCTTGGAAGCGAGGAGTTGGAAGGTCGCAAAGTTCAAGCCGGAGTCGTCATTCACCTTCGGGACTACGAAGGCGTTGTCGGAGATCCAAACGTTCTTTGCGATGATGTCCTTTTCGATTTCGGCAGCGACACGACGACCTCTCGGGTTGGCGATTTCGTCGACGTAGTTTTCGATCGACTGCATCTTGTTCCAAGCGGTGAGATCGACGGCAGCCTTGCCGGACACGATGGTTGCTGCGATGACACGTTCGTGGACGTTCTTGTTCATCGAGCTGATGTCGAGGTCCTTCGTGCCGACGGACGCAGTGCCCGGATCCGGAATGTAGAAGAAGTAGGTATCGCCCATCTTCTTGCCGGAGAGCTGATCGGAAAGATAGCTGCGGGACGCCTTCACATACGGAAGAGCGTCATCGACAGCGGCTGCGAAGTACTTGACCTTTCGGTTCAGAGGTACTGGAGTTTCCATTGCCATAAGCTTATTCCTTATAAGCGACGACGGATCATAGCGATGGCTTCATCGTCATCCACGTCGCCTGCGGGCGCACTCGTCTTGAGCTTGCCCGAATGCGGCAAAGTCCGCTTCTTCGAGTCCGTGCCTGCGGTTTCTTGAACCTGCGTTGGCGCCTGCGAAGATTCGCCTGCGTTGAGCTGTTGTTCAAGAGCCACGAGACGTGAGCTCTGCACTTGCGGAGTCGGGGACTTCATCAAGGTAACGAAATCCTTCGGATTCTTTGCCAAGTGATAGATGATCTTCGCACCGATCGGGGATGCGTTGCAGAAATCGACGATGCTCTGTCCCTGCGGAGTGTTGTCAAGGAACTTGTCGAATCCCTTTTCAACGGCAGTGCCGACTACCTTGCGGTAATCCTTCTGCGCTTCTTCGCTCGGGAAGAGCTGACGGATGTTCTCTTCGGCTCGGAGCTGGGCTTCCTGCGCTTCGGATTCCATCAGTTCCTGCATCCGGCTGTCGAGCTGTTCCTTGTTGTGCTTCATATCACGGGCATCAAGGAGCTGTTCGGTGGAAGCCGAGTAGAAGTCCGCTTGGTTCTTGAAGTCTTCCGCCTTCAAGGGCTTCGAGAGCTTTTCCTCGTATTCCTTGTTCTTCGCCTGCAATGCAGCGATCTGCTTGCGGAGCTCGGAATTCTTCTTCGTCAGCTTCGCAAAGGCAAACTTCTGCTGTTCCTCTTTCGAGTGCTTCTGTTTATCGTTGTCAACGATAGCCGATTTATCGTCGGGCTGCTCGCCCTTCCCGCCTTCGTCCGGATCCGGATGGGAATGTCCGTCGCCTTCGGAATGGGTGTCGTGTTCGGCACAATCATCATCGCAGTGGCTTTCCTTGTCGTTCCCTTCGGCAGGGGTAGCCTCCGGAGAACCTGTTTCCGCAGGGGTTTCCTGTGGCTGTTCTTCGGGTTCCGCTTCAATGATAGCTGTAAGACGTTGGAAGTCTTCACTCTTGTAACTCATTTTACCTCTCCGTGTTTAAGCCCACGATAGCTTGTTATCCTAAATATAATTCATTTTGCGGGGGATAGGCAACACCTTGTGGCAAAGTTTTGTCCAACACCTTCAGTTCGGCATCGGTGCGAGCCTTCTGTGCGTCCCTGCGTTCCTGCGCCTGCGCCTGCAGGAGCATCTTCTTGATGTCGGTTTCCGACTGCGCAGCCTGCCGTTCCACGCTGACGCCCTGCTTCAACGCTTCCGACTGCAACTTTGCGTTGGCGTTGATTTGGGCGACAGTCACGTCGGCTTGGCTTCTGAGCTGCAAGGCGTGGATCTGATGGTTCAAGGCGTCGATTGTCTGATCCTTCTTGGCGAGCTCGGACTGCAACTGCTGAATCTGCTGCGCCATCTGCTGTTGCAACTGCTGAATCTGCGGGTTGTCCGTGAACACCTGCGGTGGCAGGAGCTTGAACAGCATCTTCGACACTTCCTGCATTTCCGGATTGTCGAGAGTCGATGCGACCCCGTAGGCGATGACGGGCTTCATCGCTTCCGGAGTGAGCTGTGCCAAAGCCAAGAGCTGCTGACGGGCTTCCTGCTTGGAAGTCACGAGCTCCGGACCTTTCGTAACCTGCACCGCAATCCCGATCTTCAGAGTCTTTGCCGTGAAGTTGTACTCGCCCCCGTACTGATATGCGAACAATTCGAGGAGCACCTTGCCGAGAGCCTTGATGGAACTCTTCAGATGCTCTCTGAAGAGGGAAATGTCCACTTCGGTCGTCTTCGTGCGGAGAAGGAGACCTTCCGCAGTTTCCCTGTCGCCAAGACCTTGGGTCACGGACAGGTTGCTGTTCACGCCCGAGATGGCTGCCGCCAAGCCCTGCTGCATAGCGAAGACTTCCTTGAGGTCGCCCGTCTGAACGGAGTTGTCCACTCGTGTCGGGACGGAGAGCTTGCGCCCCTGCTTGTCGTACTCGTTGTACGGAAGAAGCGGGGTGAGGTTCTTGTCCATATCCTTGTAGTAGTCGATGTTGCCTTCCATCCCCGCCTTGGAGATGGCGTACTGAGCCTTGGGAGCCCTCTTGAGGCGTTCGCCAAGTTGGGACTGAGAGTAGTTCACGACCAACTGAACATCCTTTAGCATCTGCGCCAAGCCGTGAAGCACCTGCTTCTGTCCCGCCCAATCGCACATCCCCTTGACAAGGAATACCGGAATCCGGCTGATGGGAAGGGTCACTGAGGAAATCACCTTGTCCCCGACCAACTTGTGTACTGCCACCCCTTCCTTAACACGTTCGAAGTACGTGACGAGCTGGACTTGGTTCGTCGAGGTGACGCTCCAAGAGCCACCGAAGTTGCTGACCAACGGCTTGTCCCAATTGTCGCAGGCGTCTTCCCCGTACTCACGCTTCGCCCTGTCCTTGGAGATGATTTCCACGAAGGCGAGCTTTTCGGAGTCAGCACCCGTCAGTTCGGAAGAGCTCGGGTCGAGAACGAGCATAGTCGGGTCGGTGATGTGTTCCACGAACACTTCGTCCTCGCCCGTCATCTCGTCGATGTCGGTGAATGCGTAGAAGGCTCCGAGCCCGAAGCCCACGCTGTTGGTGAGCGATTCGCTTTGGAAGAGCGACGGGGACGAGCGTTCCACCAAGTCGTGCATCCAAATGGTGAGAGCCTTGTGGATGGAATCGTCAGTGGACGCCCCACGCTTGATGAAGTCGATGCCGTAGGGCGTGATGCGCACGGGGTTCACGACCGAGCCACGGATTCTCGGGATGATGTTGGCGAGAGCCTTGTAGCGGGAAGACTTCGTACTGCCGTAGGTGGCGTCGGTTTGGTCACCGCAGGCGAAGTCACGCATCTTGCGCCATTCGGAAATCTGATCCCCGAACTTCGAGTTGGACTCCTCGGCAAACTTCTTGAACCTGTCGATCACTCCGTTGTCGTCTTGGTTTTCCATAGAAACTCCTTTTCAAGAAATCTACAATTTTATCGGTAAGTTTCAAACAGCTTCTGCAAGTCGGCTTCGAGGTCCGCCTGCACGATGCCGATGGTCTCGAACGGGTCGTCCTTGGAGCTTGCAGCGAACGTGATAGCCAAGCCGTCAGCCCTGTCCGGAGAGCGACCGAGTTCCTTCTTCGTCTGCTCCTTCGGGACCAAGGCTACCTGCCCCTGCCCCGCCATAAAGTAGCGGAGAGCCTGCATCTCTTCCAAGAGCATCGGGTCGTCCGGAATGTTCAGACCCCTGCGGGCTGCCTCCCGAAGTTGGGCGAACAGCCACGTCCGCTTGTTGAAGTAGTGGATCTTGTCCGGAGACTCCCCGTTGTACATAATCTCACGCACGTCCCATCCCTGCCTCCGGAGGATGTCAACGACGCCCGCAGCTTGGTTTCCCGTCCCGTCGATGCACACGATCGATGTCTCCTTGTTGCCGTTCCTGTAGATGGCGTCCAAGATTTGGAAGGTGTCGGACTGATCTAGGACTTCCTTCAGCTCCGCCACGTAGCCGACTCGTTTCCAAATGGTGGTGGTGTCGTCACCGAATCGGGCGACGTCCACACCGATGATGTCCCGCCCGAACCTGCGTTGGCTGTTGGAGTCCCGTGCCCCGAAAATTTCGGAAGCCTTGAAGAAGGAGTCCACGGCTTCCCCGTCGAGGATTTCCCCGAACAGCTCCTGCTTTGCGAACTTGCCCGTGTAGATGGACTCCATAAGCTTGAAGTAGCTTTCGCCAAGGCTCTTGTTGTCGTAGGTGGTAGCCGAAATCCATTCCACGTCCTCACGCCCACGGAGACGGCTCACCCAATTCGCATAGCCACGGGGAGTCGTCATCAGAAAGATCTGCGGGTCGCCTGCGCCACGGAGCGTAGCGGAGCAGATTTGGTAGAATTCCTCTTCCGCAAGGGCGGCTTCGTCCATAACCAATTTCTTGATCTTGTCTAGACCACGCACGGAGTCGGGGTTCTTCGTGTCCGCTGACCAAAAGAATGCGCTGCCCTTCCCGAAGTC
>Ga0326512_10001324_pt1 | contig 19394 bp, 45 predicted proteins | sample 1_2617_0518_D_FD_203652 | JGI IMG/M metagenome (GOLD analysis project Ga0326512, IMG submission 203652) | Bovine rumen microbial communities from UC Davis, California, United States - 1_2617_0518 | ecosystem: Host-associated > Mammals > Digestive system > Stomach > Rumen | place: USA... | reverse complement strand
GGAACGTGATACTGCAATCGAACAGCTTCACAGCATCGGTAAAGAGCTGGGAGAGACAATGGATGACGTAAAGGCACTGCTGGGCTATTTCGACAAAGCGTGCGAAAGCTGTAAGGTTTCCTTGGATGATTGAGGAGGCGAGCATTATGCCTGACGTGAACGAGGTCATTGAATGGCTGGGCTGCCTTGTAACCAAGCAGCACAAGTGCAAAGGCTGTCCATACAATCCGCGCCCCGGCATGGACTGGCCCTATGGTTGCATCAAGGGACAAGCCGACATCGTGGAAGAGGCGCGGACATTACTGGAAAAGCTCGGAGGGTTCAAGACATATTTCGACCACCTGTACGGACAAGGCCTTGAAATAGCAAACTGGCACATGAACGGAGACACAGAGCTGTTCGACAACTTTTATGAAGCAGCGTCAGAGGAGCGCATCCAGCCACACGGACACAGGAAAGGGGAGCAAGCAGAATGAGTGAATTTCTGGAATTCCTGGACAAGCTCGTGGAGCGCTTTCCGTTGCACGTGGAGATTTACTACTCGAAGATCATGGATTGGTGCATTCGCGTCACGAAGGTCGGCTGTGCCTCTGACTACCCCGACAGCCCTTGCAATGGCGATGACGCCGTCCTGTGCAATGTTCAGAACTGCGATATGAAGCTGGCGTTTGCGAAGGCACATGTCGAAGTCAAGGAGTGGCTGTCCAAATTCAATGGTGGGTATTAGGAGGAATCATGCCTGATCGAATCAGAACTATCAACAGCCTGCGTGCAATGCTTGGCCGGGCTGTGGAATCCGATAACTATGTTGTCATTCTCCGGGAATGCGACAGGGCAGCCATTGAGGACGCTGTTTCGCTCCTGACTTCTGGCACATGGGTTCTCACACTTGAAGAAGCGCTGAATGCAAAAGGACAAGTGTATGTTCAATTACGTGGAGACCTCTTTACAATGCGGGCCTTCCTTGAAGATGAAGGAGAGGTGATACGTGCAAATTCAGAACAATGGTGGGGGTGCGATTGTCCCCGTAGCAGCTACATGACGCAATGGCGATGCTGGAACACAAGGCCCACAGATCAACAGCTATACGAAGAACCCTGGAAGGAGATGAACGAGAGTGGCAATCAAGCCGATTGAATGTCTGCCGGGCAGCCAACAGGACGCCTTCAATGACGCAAAGCAGCAGATTGTTTCCGATATCATGCAGATCATCCAAGAGAATATTCCACTGTGCGAAATCACGATAAAGAACTACTCGGAGAACTACTATCGCAGCGCCATCAGCCACGCGATTCGCAGCGCATGCGCTCGCCACAACAATATGGTGGCCGATGCCGCTGACAAGGTATGGGTGGAAGATTTTGAAGTGGTTCGCCGCAAGGATGAAAATGGAAAGCGGCACTGGTATATCAAGTTCAGGCGGCTCGTGAGGAGGAATGAAGATGGCGAGCATTAAGTACACCGCGAAGCTCGACGGGGCATAAGCCATGAGGAGCGAGCAAGCCAAACAGCGCCAGAGACAATCTAAGAAAAAAGAGTACTGGTGGTATCGACGACACGGAATCTGCGTGTACTGCCATCAGACGGATGCGGTTCCGGGAATGCAAGCCTGTGCAGATTGTTTCTACAAACGCCAAATGCGAAGGATAGCAAAGAGCAGCGAAGAAGAACGCGCCAAGCAGGCGGAGCAGAGGCGTCAATGGCGGGCAAAGCACAAGGCCGAGGGTTTATGCAGTGAGTGCAACCAGCCCGCCATTGACGGCCTCACGCGCTGCAGGAAGCATCAGATTCTCCACAATGCATCCAGTAACAAGGTTCACGTTATCCCGGACTTAACCAGGTGTAGCCTCGTTGCCTGCAACGAGCCAGCCGTGGCCGGAAAGCGGTTCTGTGAGAAGCACTACAAGGAAAAGTGCGCTGTCATCATGGCGAACCAGCCAAAGAGCAACGCCAATCACATCTGGCGAAAGCTCGATCACGCCGTTTATGAAGGGAGGCGAAAGAGAGATCGTGCAGGAGGAAGTGCTGATCAAGTCAAAGGAGCGGGTTCATAAGTTCGCGGAGGTATTCACCCCATCTCGTGTGGTGCGCGATATGTGTGACATGCTCGAGTGTGAATCGCCCGGCGCATTCGACCCGGAGCGCACATTTCTGGAACCGACCTGCGGAGAGGGCGCATTCGTGTTAGAAATCCTTCGCAGGAAGTTTGCGAAATGCAAGACGCCACGCGACTACAGGACGGCGCTCAACTCGGTTTACGCGATGGAAATTCAGGCCGACAACGTTCAGATCACCATCGAGGCCGTGAAGGCGCTTTGCTCTGAACACTTCAAACTCAACAAAGATGACATCCAGACCATCAGCGACCACATTATCATGTGCGACAGCCTCAAGGTGATGCGGCTGCTGGCGGCTATGGAGCTGATAAAGGATGAGCAGATCACCGTGCTTCCGTGCCGGGGCACAGATGAACAGAGAGTGGAGGCGAAATAAAATGCTATATGCCTTGTGGGCGATACTGTTACTGGTTTCACTGGCGGGTCGGGTCATTCTCGATTACCGGCAGAAGCAATCACTCAAGAAGTTCGATGAAGAAGCCGAAAGACTGATGTTCGTTGCCATACGCGCCTGCGATTGCACAGGGAGCATCAAAATCCCGAAGCACAACAGCCCGAGGGCATGGAATGCAGAGACTGGCAAGGAGGAACTCATATACACGGAGTTGGGCGACGATGGACGCACCAGAATGATTTTTGTCTCAAGGGACGGGGAGGAAGTTCGCGCATTTCCGTGGAGCGACGTGAACGAGAGAACGGAGGAAGCATTGTGAAAGAAAACAATCAGAAACATCAGAGAGCCACAAATGCGATCGTCATTTTCTCTGAAAACGATGGGACATTCAAGTACTTTTCCGGCTGGCTTAAGAACCGGGACAGTTTGCCGGAGCAGCTTCGAAAGGAACTCCTGGCGGACGGAATCGCAGACGGCGAATCTGTTCCCATGTTCAGTGATTCCCCGGATGCCGCACTGCGCTTCGTTGACGACGGCATGGCGAAGTATACGGCAGAGAAGATCGCGATGACGAGCCCGGCGATGGCCGCCAATATTCACGCGACGACAGAGAATCTCCCCTACAGCCCCGCCGGGCGCAGGATGATGTCGCTCCTATACGCACACCAACCGGTGACGCCGGAAATGGAGGACACGCCGGACGACGCCGAGGAACCAATGGATTTGAGTGCGGAGGAATGACAGGATGAATGAGAAGCACTTCGACGAGATTGATCACTTTATTCACCAATTCAGAGCAGCTCAAGATACTTTCCTTCACGGATGTTGCTTCTGGTTTGCGTGGATGCTCCGCGAGCGTTTCAATAATCGCGGCTACCTGGTGGACATCTATCACGAACCGATTGAGAATCACTTCGTCGCACGGTTCTACAAGTACGCAGAAGGAAAATTCACCTGTTTGCCTCGGTATTATGACGTCAGAGGTGACGTGACATCGATCTACGCGAGCAGGAATCTTGAGGACGCCCTTCGATTGCCAGAGGTTGACGCCACATATTACAGGCACCTCATGCGGGATTGCAGGGACTTTCTACCGCCGGATGACATGGAGGCGAGCGATGAATAAGTTCGGGTGGCCTCAAGTTGCAATGATCGCAATCATGGCAATCAATCTTTTCAACGAGCTCGAAAGACACGGAGAACCAAATACCGGCTTCCATAATTTCTGGACAATGTTGATCGCTGCGATCATCGAATTCATGATACTCAAAGCTGGCGGATTTTTCTGATTGGAGGGTCGAGGACATGTCTATCACTGGGAAAATGGTCATTCTGGCAATCATGCTGTTTTGCCACATCGCCGACGACTACTACCTGCAAGGCATACTGAGCCAGTTGAAGCAGCGCGAATGGTGGGATAAACATGCGCCATACGCGATGTACAGGAACGACTACAGAATGGCGCTCTTTGAACACGCATTCAGTTGGTCATTCGTGACAACGGTGCCGCTTCTGGTGGCCGCCATGTGTACGGCAAACGGCCCGCTGGCCCGCATCATCCTCGGCTCGTACATCGTCAACACGATTGTCCACGCGATCATCGATGACTTGAAGGCGAACCAACTAAAGATCAGCCTTGTCCTTGACCAGACGGTTCACTTCGCCCAGATCGTCGCCACGTGGGGCGTGGCAATCCTGATGATGTGAAAGGAGCAGATTACACCATGAAGAAAAGACCGGAAATGCTTGCGCATGTCATACTGAGCGGCCTCACGGAAGTGTGCGCCGTCCTCGTATTCGGCGCTCTCGCCTATCACTTCAAGCACTGGTGGATAGCACTGTTCTCGATTCTGTACACCTTCACCTACAGTGAGAAAACGACGACAACAACAAAGCAAGAAGACAAGGAGGACACCGAGCATGAATGACAGACCGCCACTCGGCGTGAAGCCGAGGCCCATTCACGATCAGGGCAGGATGTCCGATCTGTTCACTGCTGTCCTCCGTTACATGACGTCCGGGCAGAAGATTCCGACCGAATGGATAGACGAAATCGACGATTTGCTGGCACGTTACGAAAGGGAACAACCGCAGGATATTCGTTCTGGTGAATATAAAGGGATTGATGTCGGGGAGTACTTTACGATCAACGGAGTGAAGCACGTTGTCGTTCAGAAGGATATACACAGAGATTATACTGGCATCGTGTTACGAAAGGAGAATGAAGCCGATGCCGAAGGTTAAATGGCTTCACGCGCCGTGCCACGTTTGCGGCGAGGAGCTGAATTCATGGGACTTGCGCATCAGCCACGCGCTGGGCTACAAGCACGTCACCTGCGAGAAGTGTGTAGCAAAGGAGTATGGCAAGACTGTGCCGGAAGTCCGTGACATCATGGAAGACCATTTCGGGATGAAACCATGTCAGGGCATTTGATGAAAACCACCGTGCCGACGCCGGGCACCAATAAGCTGACCAAGCGGCTGCTGGCGCAGGGCGTGAAGCTGGACGACCCTTCGACGTGGCCGGAGGGTGTGTGGGCTTGCGAAGTCAACAATTTCGGCTATAGCCGGGAATGGCGCTTCACGCCGACATGGGAAAGCCCGTGCGGGCTGCTGATTCATAATCACGGCGATATGTGGGGAGAAACGTGGGTTGGGGGGGAATTCAAGTGCGCAGAGAATGACAACCCGCTGTTTCGGTGTCCGTTGCCTGGGAAACCATGTCCGCACCGTCTGAAACTCCCGCCAGGTATCAACTGCCAATTCCACAGGACTGATCGCGAGTGGAGCGAGGCGGAATCCGTAGAGCGAATTCAAAACGAACGAGACCAGGCAGCACGGCGTCTATGGGAGGAGGATTATAGTAAATACCCAGGCTGGAACGGTATGTGCTACAATCTCAAACCAATAGACATGCCAGATGGTTCCGTGCAACGCGAGGTGCGATATCGGCTCTATAACTGCATTCAGATCGGTTGTAAGAGCACTCAATGCGTGTGCAGGTGTGGAGCGCAGCGCGATCTCCGCCCATCCAACATCTTCTACGACATGTACATTGAACGACGATATACGAAAGGAATGCTCAAATATGCCGAGAAGAAGGTGACGAAGGGCCTCAAGGTATTCAATAAGCCGATTGCCAGAACTGACGCAGAACTGGCACTTAAATTCTGGCAGCACGACCCTGATTCCGTTCAACTCCCAAGCGAGATGTACAAATTGAATGCCTCCGAGGATAGTTCACACAAGCTCGGTAAAGAAGCGTTTTTTGTGCGCCATCATCAGTATTGGAACGGCCACACTGGCGTAGAGATGACCATCGAGATCATGAACATTCGAATCGGCAAGAATGACCAGCGCGACATGATTCAGGATTTGCAAGACGTACAAGCCGGTATTGAAGTGGAGCATCAGAGCGACAAGGACAAGGCCGCAAAAGCCAAAAAGACAGAATCCAGATTCCAGTACAAGGTCAAAAAGCTGGCGAAGATATACGCCAACGAGCTTGATCGAGGACAGGCTTGCGGCGTTGCAGGCATGATGTTACAGGGCGAAAAGCCAGAACTCCAACAGGCTGTGAAGGAGGAAGCTATGCGCGTTCTTGAGAAGCGCCGGGCAAAGCAGGAGAAGGAAGCGGCAAAAGCCGGGCAGATTTCACTATTCGACATTAAAGGAGGACAACATGGCAGCGAATGATTGTGTGTTTTCTATTCAACAGCGAGCGCCTCACCTGCGTCCGTGCACAGTAAACGGCGAAAAGGCGCTGTTTCACCGCTGGACGGACTACGCGGCGGTTCTGGAACCGAGCCCCATGCGTGGCGGCCATCCAGGCGGGCAGATGCGGCAAACCTACGCCATCGTAGAGATGGAAGACGGACAGGTCAAAGAAGTCCTGCCTTCCAAGGTCAAGTTCAGCGACACGAGAGAGCATGTGGTGACGGAGGTCTCAAATCTGAATGATGTCATCAATGCCGTAGGTTTCCACAATGAGACCGATTGACGCGGATGTGCTGCGGGAGGCGGCGGAGACGTGCATCGAGACGACCGACGCTTTTCAGGCGCTGATCGACCGTCAGCCGACATTGAATGTGTCCACTGACCGCACCACCAGGTTGATGAGAAAATATTCAAGGCCGAATGTGTACGCAGACTTGTGGCTTCACTGTGAGGCCTGCAGCGGAAGGGTGGACAAAAACTGGCGATATAATTTCTGCCCGGACTGTGGAGCGATGGTAATAGAGCAGGAAGGACGCGAATGATGGCAAACACGCAGAATGACAATATATTCGGAGAGCGCCTCGCTGAATGCCTGGAGAAAAGAGGCGTGAAGCAGCGCACATTTGCAAAAGCCGTCGGGGTTACGGAAGTCAGCATGAGCCGATACATCAATGGAATGCGCAAGCCGAACACAAAAGTATTGACGAGGATTGCAAACGAGCTTCACGTGACATCAGACATGCTTCTTGGAAAGGACACGGCGAACGACCCTGAAACGGCTTTTAACCTCACAGCTTTGCTTGCGAATGATTATGCCAGCCGGTGGACACGCGAGCAAAGGCTTGAATTGATGAATATCATCTTTGGAAAGGACGAGGCGCGATGACGAATTCGAAGAAGCCCGACCTCATAGAACGCGAGGCGGTAACTCTGCTGATCGAAGCATTGATTGTGGCCGCCAAGGGTTCCGATCTGCCGCCAGATATGCCGCTGCGTGCGCTTGGCCTCAAGGTAAGCGGCCTGCCGTCTGCCGGGCCGCAGGACGCTAAGTGGGAAAGGGTCAAAGAGACTGACATGCAATTCCCATACTGGCGCTGCTCGGCATGCAAGATGTGTTGTTACGCTGCGCCGAACGGCCTTGAGAAGGTTCATTATTGCCCGCTGTGCGGCGCACATACAGGAGGTATAGTTGATGCAGATTGAGAACAAGATTTTGCTGATTCCCGCCGACGAGGCTGATGATCTCGGCGCGATTCTGAACTGCGCCGTCCGCTATTGCATCGGGCGGACGAGCTACATGCCGCGCCTCGTGATGGACTACATCCGCAAGCACCCGGAGCTGCTGAATCCGAAGACTGTCGGTACAATGATTCGTGACATCAGACAGGCAAGAGATGAACCGCAGAGCGAGATCGAGAAGAAGTACAACCACACGGCGCTCGGCGTAGAATACCAGCGAGATTACTGGCTGAACTTTCTGAAATGGCTTGAAGAACAGGAGGCGAAGATGAATGAGCAATGAGTGCATCAGAAACGTCAAAATCACCGACACCCGCCTCACGATGCGTGATCATGGGTGTCTGACGCTTTACATCTATTTCGAAGGCCAGTGCACCGGCGGCTTCGGTGGCTACGTTTTAGGACACGGCTACGTCGGAGCAAATGAATTCGAGGCGGACGGAAGCGGGCTGGTGGCGATGATGAAGATCATGGACGTGGTGGGTGTAGATGATTGGGAAGCCTTGCCGGGCAAGTATATCAGAATCGTTGACCCAGGTCTCGGCGGCGTCACAACCAAGATCGGCAACATCATCGAGGACAAATGGTTCGACATTGACGCCTTCTTTAAGTACGAGCTGGCGAAGAAAGGGGTGCTGGTCAATGAAGACAATGCTGACTAATATTGCGTTGGTAGGCGTGTGCATATTCGCCGGTGCAGGAAGCGGCCACATTGCCTTTCTAATTAACCAGCATTTCAGGCATACCGGATTGTCAGCAACGCTGACGATTATCCTTATGACACTGATCGTATGTGCCTTTTTAATCATCTACATTGTCATATGACACCACGGCAATAAGAAGCGGCCCACAACGCCATGTGGGTCGCTTCCGTGCGTAAACGCACTCCCTCCGACCTATGAAATCGGATTGGCACCATTATATCTGACATATGATGCGGTGTCAAGTAGGCGAAAGTGCCTCAAAATGTAGGAAAATCAAGAAAAAGTTTCCAGAAGAGGCATTTTCCCTCTTGACAATGACACTAATAGCGGCTATAATATTCCACAGAAAGCAACCAACAGAGACATTCACAAAGGAGGAACTTCACCATGACGAAGAACTACACCGTTAAGAGCACCACCGAGGCTTGGAACAAGGCCAACGAAATCTTCCCCACCGACTACGAGCGCGACAATCAGCGCAGCGAGCGGGCTGGCTACCCGGTCTACAGCAGCACCGCCGAAGGTCACTGGTACGACTACATCTGCGATCTGGGCGACCGCCTGGAACTCAACCTGAGCAACGGCGACACAGTGAACATTTGGGTTGAGGCTGACGAGATCGAGGGCGACGACCTGCCCACGGAGGCTGAAATCCAGCAGATGGTGGCCGACGCCCACACCGCCGATGAAGCAGGAAAGAGCGGATGGTGCCACCTTGAGCCGAAGCCCGCAACGATCTACAGCTTCTGCGTGATGCACACCGACTACGATCACAACAAGGCCGAGCACGACTTCGCCGAAGCGCTGAACCGCTCCGACGACTGGACGAAGAACAGGCTCGCCAGCGACTACGTTTCCGCCTGGTGCGACGCCAACAACGTGCCGTGGGGCAGCATCGAAATCTTCCACAAGCCCTACAAGTACGACCATCACAAGGAAGGCAATTACCACTTCACTTTCAATGCCATCGTGACCATGAGAACCGCGAAGTAATATAACCGAATAAGCTGCCCGGTACTGCCAGCCGGGCGGCAAGAAAGGAAGCGACGCAGTGGCACGCACGTATGTTTCAAAAGACGAGCTGCAGCGTGAGTTCGTTAAGGTAATTGATTCCATGACCGGCGCGTACAACCGCTGGGAAGTGTGGCGGGATATGGTCTGGTGCATCGCAATAGCCATATCGAACCGAGTGGATGAACGCCACCGGGAAAGCCGGGAGCAGACCTACATGTCCATCGTCAAGAAGTACGACATCAAGGACATCGAGAAGTTCGCACAGCTCTTTGCTATACTCCACCGCAACGTAGTCGAAAAGACGGAGAAAGGTTCATACGGGGATTTCCTCGGCGAGCTGTTTATGAACCTCGATCTCGGAAATAACCTTGGAGGCCAGTTCTTCACGCCGTACAACATCTGTCAGATGATGGCGAGGATTACCATTGACGGTGAGAAGGACAAGATGCAGGCCGCTATCGACAAGCAGGGCTGGTTCTCTTGTATGGATTGCGCCTGCGGAGCAGGTGCGACACTGATTGCGGCGGCGGAAGCAAGCGTCGAACACGGCATCAACTACCCATTCCAGATGATGTTTGCCGCCCAGGAGATCGACAGCACCACCGCCCTGATGTGTTACATTCAGCTTTCACTTCTTGGCTGCGCCGGTTACGTCGTCATTGGCGATTCCCTGTGCGAACCGATGACCGGCCATATACTCTTTGGCGAGGATTCCGAGCGCTGCTGGTTCACACCGATGTTCTTCGAGCAGACATGGCACGAGCGGCGGGAAATCGAGATCAGCCGCCGACGCTTCCAGTATATGATGAATGTCGTCTCTGGCCTCGGCAGCCATGAGGAGAAGGCAGAGAAACCAGTGGAGTCGGTAGAGATCATGGCGGAGCCGGAAAACGCGGAGCAGATCGCGCCCGCTTCTCTTTTGGATGGAATGACACCGTTGGAAACAATTCAAGTTCAGCCGAACGACACCAAACCGAAGCAGCCACGGAGCACGGCCAGGAAGCACACAGCAAGCCTTGAGGGGCAGATCACATTTCAGTTTTGAGAGGAGGTCACACATGAGCATCGCGGAAATCTACAACACCATGAGCGCGTTTACAAGGGTGATCGGAAACGTTCTGATCGTCGGCAGCGCTGCCGGGCTGGTGGTTCTCGGCAGGGCGATCTACAAGGCATACGCGCCGGATGAATGGAGATAGGAGGATAAAGCGTGTCGAATGATGATATGAGCTACGAGGAGGTCTGCCAGAAACAGATTTCCGATTTGGAAGAAGAAGTCGAGAGGCTGGACGGAGAAAATAACCGTCTCCGTCAGATTCAGGGCTGGCTCAAAGCGCGAAACGACGAGCTCGAAAGGATTGCCAGTTCTTACAAGGCAATCAACACCATAGACGGGCACCTTATTGGGCTTGGCTACAAAGGAGAGCGCTGATGATGAGCACAATCTACTGCCCTTACTGCGGCGCACCGATGAATTTCAAAATCATCGAGATATACACCAACACCTTCACCTACGTCTGCCCCACCTGTAAGGCCAGGTCGCCGGAGACGGTCGGACAAGATCAGGAGCTGACGATCAAGCTGGCGCAGAAGCGCATGCCGACCTACCCGCACCTGTACACTTTGGAGGATTTCGCAGCGGGCGACCTTATCCCGACGGTGATATGGGTCGAGATTCGCGGAGAAGAACCCGTCGCGGGTGTCTGGCAGGTTGACCACTACGAGATGGAAGATGGGAGCGTCTTGGAAGACCCGGACGCCGAGATCATCAACAATCCGGGACAGTACAACAAGAAATGGCGCTTCTGGGATTCCTACCCGGACAAGCACTACAGGAACGACGAACCGTGGAAAGGAGAAGAAACCACATGATGACACTGATCGAGCTGCAGGGGATTCTCGGAGACAACATCAAGGCCGTGAACGAGGCAAAGACCAGCGGGGACGGCGTGGACATGGATGAGGTCAAGGCCGTGTACGGAAAGGCAGAAGCCGTTGCCCGCCTCGCCAAGCAGATGATCAATAATGCCGACGTTGTGCTGCGGACGGATAAGCTGTTCAGCGAAGGCAAGCTGCAGTCGAGTGCGATTACCAGCATCGTAGGAATCAAACAGTGAGCGGAGCAGTGGATGCGCGGCAGCACGGCCCGAAGCTGGACGACTTTGACTGGATTCGTGAGAATGTTTCAAGGTACGAAACCCAGCAAGAGTTGTGCGCGGCATACAACGCCGCGCACGGGACATCCTTCACGCGGTCGTTTTTCGGGCATACATGCAACAGGAAGCTCAACCTCCGATGGGCGCGCCAGCAGTACCATGACTGGAACGATGCTTGGATAGTGGAGCATTGGGACGAATATGCCGGTATGTCCGGGAAGGCATCGGCTGGAAAAGAAACCATGTGGCAAGCCTACAACCGCGTTCACGGAACAGACATCAGCGACAACACGTTCTATTCGCGTTGCCGGAAACTTGGATTGAAGCGGAGGCCGCACCTGCTTGAGCATGAGCGGTATACACGAGAACAGGTAGAGTTCATTCGCAAGAATTATCCGATCATGACCTACAGCCAGTTTGCCGCTGAGTGGCTTCTTGCCTTTGGCGAACATGCCGATATGGGGAAGATCGGGACGAAGGCGAACGATATGGGATGCGCCAAGCTCCCGGAGACCATTCACGCCACGCGACGAGAACAGAACGGGAAGCGTTCGTCACAGATCGGCGACATCATGGAGAACTACGGCTACAACTATGTGAGGGTGGATGCAAAGCCGGGTCAAAAGAAGTGGCGATCAAACGGAAGAGTGGTTTGGGAAAAGGCAAATGGGACGATTCCGAAAGGGCACTTCATCATCCATCTCGACGGCGACAGTCACAATGACGACCTCTCGAATCTTGAGTGCATTCCTTGTCGCTGGCTTGGTTATATATCGAGATTTGCAGGAGGACGTGGTGCAAACTCGGATGCGTGGAACGCTGACACGATTCGAGCAAAGCTGGAATGGTGCAAGCTGCAAGATGCCATAAGAGAGGCAAAGGGTGAAAAGCTGTCGTCCGGGTCGCCCGGCGGGAATCCCAAAGGGCGACCGAAGAATAGCAGAACCAGAAACCCGTTGACTGGCAAGCGCCTATCAGCCAAGCAAAGAATGATCGACACCGGATATTCAATCAAGGAGGAACGAGCATGAGCGGCCTTCAACGCGACCATACCGTCAACGAGGGCTGGACGAACCACGAGGGCTACAACGACGGCACAGCGGGTGCTGCGATCAACAACATCATGCGCCAGCAGCGTAGACAGACACAGCCTACACCCACCAAGAAGCCGCCTACGAGCCTTGGTGGCACGACCTTCATTCAGGTGGAACACAAGGGTGCTGCCACAACAAAGCCGAAGCAGAAGTCGACCGCGCCAACGGCACCCGCAAACCAGAAAACGCCAGAGCAGGCGCTTCTCAAGATGGCGCGGACGCTGTTCACGATCTGCATGATGATCTGCCGGATGCAGGGCTTCACCATCGAGGCCATCACTCTGCAGGACAAGGAGAGCAAGACGGCGTGGAACAAGTCAGACCTTGAAGCCCCACAACCAAAGAAATGACAGAGGAGGAACCGGAATGTTTGATGCACAGAAAGCCAGCGACGCGCAGGAGAAATACTGCGACACGATCAACGCACCGCACTTCGCACCGAATGGCAATGTCGGTTTTAAGTGCTATCGGTGCAAGCAGAACATATTTGCAGAGAAAGGACATCCGGCAGGACGACATCTGCCTCGCGGGAGGGTGCAGTTGGACTATTCGAAAGAGATGCCTGGCTACACCGTTGAATACGCCAGCGAGCATCTGATCACCGGTTGCCCTTTCTGCTGCGCATCGTATTGTGACTGAGCGGTGGCGCGACATCCCTGGCTTCGACGGCGTTTATCAGGCCAGCACAGAGGGGCGGATTCGCCGGTATTGGCCCAAGAGTGGCCGGTATACGATGCTGACCCCATACACCAAGAAGACGCAGAAAGGCGCAAACAGGAAGGCTCTGCGCGTGAAGATGAAACTACCAGAGGGCAGATGGGTCGAGAGGCCGGTGCTCAAGCTGGTGGCAGCGACATTCCTGAACGTCCCGGATGGCATGGTCGCCGTTCACATCAACGGTATCAGGGAGGACAACGCGGTTGCCAACATTGCGGTCATGCCGCACAAGCAGCTCGGCGTGAAGTACGGCGTGAGGAGCTGCCGCAGGCCGGTCGTGAAGATCAGCCCGGACGGTGAAGTACTCGAAGCCTATCAAAGCGCACGGGAAGCCGGGCGGAAGAACTTTATGTCCTATCAGACGGTCATGGACAGGTGCAACGGGAAACGTAAGCGGGAGTTCTGCTACGGATTCAGCTTCCGTTGGGATGACGAAAGAGGAGGCGATAAACGATATGACTGAGGCGAGGCTCCTGCAGCCGGACGAGCTGGAACGTGCAGGCTGCTTTTGGGTAGAAGTAATGACGGCGGAGCACAAGACCTTTTTGTTGAGGCCCCACGTCGTCGATGGCATCGATGGTGACATGGTGCACATGACTTTTTCCTTCGCCATGACCTGCGCCGTCGGAAAGGTCGTCGGGCAACTGACGAACTACAATATCGGCTGGAGGGCGTGGCTGATGAAGCCGACAGATAAACAGCGCGAAGCAGAACCGTGGAACCCGGTGGTTCCATGTGACGGTATCGGTTACGGCTGGGATTGCCGGTATCAGGGTGAAACCGATGGATGACCTGGTAAGAATGAAGACCGGCTTTGAGCTGATCACCGACATCAACCAAGAGATCGCACGGCTATGCGTGGAGAAGAACATTCTCACGACCGAGTACAATGCCAAGTTGATGGAGATAGACGAACGGCTTGACATGCTGCGGTCGACAAAAGCGGAAATCTCGCAGGAGATGGCCGGATTAGGAGGGAACCAATGAAGACCTATACCCAGAACGAAATCGCAAAGCTGATCGGTGTGCCGTACTGCGATGTCAACTTTGCGCTCTGCTCTTGCGACCCTGTGGGACGGGCCTCACCGCCATACCGCTACGAGGCCAGTGAAGCAAAGGACGCCCTCGTCAAGTACTATGCCAAAAAGCGCGAGCTTCACTTGAAACGCGCCAGGAAGTACGACGAACGCATCAATGCCCTTTCGGCGCTTGATGGAGGTGAAGCCGGTGACTGAGAAGAAAGACGTATTGATCAGCATCAGGCCGGAATGGTGCAACCTGATATTGACTGGCGCGAAAGAGCTTGAAATCAGGCGAACGCGCCCCAAGATCGAACCGCCGTTCAAGTGTCATATCTACTGTACCAAGGACAAGCGAGGCGGCATCATAGGCTTTCCCAAGCCGGACGGTAACTACATCTTCAGCAATGGAAACGTAATCGCGGATTTCATCTGCGACAAGATCGTCGACATCGGCGTCCCATATCCGGCATACAGCGCACAGATGAACGAGGACATTCTCAAAGCTGCCTGCATGAGCTACTCGGAAATGCACAGATACGCCGGACATAATACGGTATATGGGCTGCACATTTCCGATCTCCACATCTTTGATCATTCCGAATCACTGGACAAGTACGGCATGAAGCGAGCGCCGCAGAGCTGGTGCTATGTGGACAATGCCGACCCGTTGAGAGGAGATTGGGAATGATAGTTCGTGACTGCCGGGCATGCCCGCATATGCGTGAGAGAAGTTTCAGCACATACCACGAGCCGAAGAATTATCACCCGATAGGCTTCAAACACGTATATGCGTGGTGCGAAATAAACAAGTGCAGGTGCCGAGAAGTCAAGGCACGAGACTGCGCAGCCAAGAAGGAGATGAACCAGTCGTGAACCGCAAGGGGTACTTCGGTATCGGAATCTATCACTGTAAGAAAGAAGCCAACGTCGGGACGCTGTGGCGCTCTGCCGCTATTCTCGGTGCTGACTTCATTTTTACGATTGGCAAGCGCTACAAGCAGCAATGCAGCGACACCATCAAAGCGCCGCGCCACATTCCCCTGTTTCACTACAGCGACTTCGACGACTTCTTCCGGCATATCCCCTACGATTGCCCGGTCGTCGCGGTGGAACTGGACGAGAACAGCATTCCGCTGGAACGGTACTTTCACCGTGATCGCTGCATCTACCTTCTCGGCGCGGAGGACTACGGCCTGCCGAAAGAAGTCCTTGAGCGCTGCCAGGAGACGGTGCAGCTCATTGGAGACTACTGCTACAATGTCTCGACCGCTGGAAGCATCGTGATGTACGACCGCGCCGCGAAGGCGCGTGGATAAAAGGAGGCTTACAATGAAACGGATTCTCACCATTGTCATGCTGCTCGTGCTGACCGCACTGGCCCTGACAGCTTGCGGCAATAGACAAATGTTCGACACGAACTTCAAGTTCGACCGGGCGATCCTCTCCCTGCCGAACGGAGACGTCATCACAGGCGAGGTTCAGAGCTGGAGGGATTTCGAGGACGGCGATCAGATTCAGGTCAAGATTGATGGGAAGACATACCTCGTTCACAGCTCCAATGCTGCTCTGATCGTTGATTAAGGAGGTTCGCATGGACGCCGTTGAAAAGATCAACAAGATATGCGCAGATGTCCTTTCAGTCACTGACGAGGAACTGGAAGCCGCGCTGAATGTGGCTCGAAACCAGATGGAGTATTTTAGTCCGCTCAAGAACGCTACGATGAGGTGGCAGCGCGAGCTCGGCGAGCACAATATGGAAGTCCTGACCTCGCTGCGCAGCCTGCGCGATACCATAAAGAAAGGCGCGGGCATAGAGCCTCCGCGTGGATGATGAAGCAAGAACAGCACTAAAAGGAGGAATACACATGAGCAGAACCCGTTACGTCCTCGACACCCCCGTCGGCAGGGTGCGCACGGTGTTCATCGCCGGGACGCGGTACTACATGATCAAGGATGTATGTGCCGGAATTGGCCTCGCTGGACACTCGCCGTGGAGCTGGCACGCGAAGGAGAAGGATAACCGTGAGCGCTTCTACAAGCGTTTCGATCTCGCACGAGACCGCGTTACGAATCGCGATGGACGTAAGAACACCACTACCATCATCACCTACGCTGGCCTGATGGATTACCTTTGCTCGGCTGCCATCATCAAGAAGCCGCAGGCAATCATGTTCCGCACTTGGCTCGAAGCGCAGGCGTCTGATTGCGACAAGGCCGCGCCGAAGCAGGAAGACAGGCTGCCGCTGGAACAGGCAATCGCGGAGGAGCTGCCGGTCGAGGAGATTACGCAGGCCGACGAAGGGCCGTGCTGGATGATCGCCTACACCTGCTCTGTATGCGGATGCTCGGTTTCCAAGCCCTCCAAGTTCTGCCCGGACTGTGGCTTGAGGCTGATGAGATGACGCACAACGAGTTGGCCGACGAGATTTGTCTCCGACTTCGTTCTCACGGAGAAGGGTTCACACTCGATGACGTTCGGGACGCGGTTCACATCTGCCTTAAGAACGTCCAGCTCGTCGAGGAAAGCACGGAGCTTGTCCCTGTAGATAAAGACCGGCGTGGGTTCCTCATGGCGCGATTCCTCGCTTGCAAGACCGTCGAAGGCTGCTCGACAAAGACTGTTGAGTTCTACCGGCGAACGCTTGTTGACTTTATGAGCTGCGTCCAGAAGCAGTTCGATGAAGTGAAGGCCGACGATGTGCGCTATTTCCTTGCCTGCTGCGCTAAGCGCGGCGCAGGGAAGACGACTATGGACAACTACCGCCGGAACCTCGCGTCGTTCTTCAAGTGGGCCACCGTCAACGAATGGATTCAGAAGAATCCGCTCCTGCAGATCAAAGCCATAAAACAGGACAAGCGCGTCAAGAGGCCGTTTTCTGACGTTGAAGTGGAAATGCTTCGTGTGGCCGCCCAGGGCGACTTGCGAACAACAGCCATCATTGAGGTACTGCTTTCAACCGGGATGCGCATTGGAGAGCTGCAGAAGTGCAGCCGCGACAGCTTACATGGAGACGAGATCACGGTGCTCGGCAAAGGCTCGAAAGAACGCGTATGTTACTTGAACGCTCGCGCAACCGTCGCCCTTGATCTATATCTCAAATCCCGCAAGGACGAAGACCCGGCGCTCATTGTCGGAGACAGAAAACCTCACCACCGCATATCCAACGGAGCGCTGGAACGCGCCATACATGCACTTGGCGAAAAGGCGGATGTGATGGACTGTCACCCTCACAGGTTCCGCAGGACAGCGGCGACAACCGCGCTGAATCGGGGGATGCCGCTCGATCAGGTGCAGCAGCTTCTCGGCCATGAATCCATGCAGACCACGCTCATATACGCGAAGGCTGCTGACACCATCGTCAAGCAGCAGCACAAGAGACTGATGTAAGGAGGTGTAATATGGACAATCTGGAATCCAATGCAACGCTACGCTCTGTTTACGGAGAGCAGGTCGAGTTCTGTGTTACGGGCTTTCGTGTCATCGACAAGACGACGGGAAAGGAGCCGGACACCTATAACATCGCCCTGCATGAAGACTGGGCCAAGAGTCTAATCTACTGCGACATCGACGGCTTCTGGTTCTCGGAGGATGGACAGCTCATTCTCATGGACGATTGCTGCAATGTAGCATATTGCCCGCCTGACCGCTTCGAGGTTGTGTGGGATGTCGTGCAAAAAGCTCCGATCACAAGGAGGGGATGAATTTGAAACCTGGAGATCGAATTGTCCTTGAACTGACCGACGAGCAGGCTGTCGTCCTTGAACGCGCCGTCGAACTGCTGTTTCGTCTGCATATCGGCCAGTTCAACGAGATCAAGTTCGCACTTTTGAAGCACGTCCACGAGACAGGCGTAAAGATTGATTATCAGAACATCGACGCACTGCTCGAAGCTATCTGCTTCCAGTTCTTCCCATCCCTGCGGCCTCACGAATCATTCAACGTCAACTGCTGTGAGGAAAGCAACATCGCCTACAGCATCTATCAGGCCGTAAGGTATGTGAACGCCTGGCATCACAACCCGGAAGGCGGCGTCGGTGTAAATTACGACCCTCCAATGTACACCGGCGTCCCAATTCCAGAATGCTATCTCAGAAAAGAAGGTGAAGATCGTGAAGTCGATGGTTGAGATCAGGATGCTACCCAGGACACAGATCATCGCCGAAGAACCTGACGGATTCAAGGCAAGCGTCACGCTTCTGTCCAGCACGAAAAGTCGTCCGGCAACCGTGATCGGTTCGTGGGGCTGCTGGTGGGATCATGTGTCGGTCAGCTTTCCGAACCGGCTGCCTACCTGGGACGAGATGGCGGAGATCAAGCGCATGTTCTTCAAGCCGGACGAGGTTTGCGTAGAGTTCCACCCGCTGGAAGAGGAGTATGTCAATCTCCACAGGTATTGCCTTCATATCTGGCGTCCGCAGCGCGAGACCATCCCGACGCCGCCGAGCTGGATGGTAGGCCCGCGCAAAGGCGAAACGCGAATGGACGCGATGCGAATAGCCGAGGCGGAGTATAAAAAGTGGGAGGAAGAAATACGTGCACAAGAGGCATGAAGCCACAAGCCTAAAGATGCAGGAATATCGCAAGAGGCACGGTATCAAGTTCGAAACCATGGCCCGGCGTTGCGGCACATCTGGCGCTCTCCTGAGCCACATCGAGAACGGAGATTGGATAACCCACCCGAAGATTGCTGCCAGAATCTGCGCCGAGTACGAGCTGGATTTGGACGACTACAACGCCATCGTCTATGAGAATTATCGGACAAACAAGCTCCCGAAGCCCAAGCCGAAGCCGGGCAGGCTGACCTATGCCAGCCCAGAATCGACATTGAGAAGTTCTTTTGAAGATATTTTGTGAGGTGACAATATGAAAGCCGAGATCATAAACCCAGAAGTGCTGAAAAACCTGAACCGGAACCACGGTGAATTTGCCTGCGTTTGCTACGACACGCCCAAAGAACGAGCCGAAAACGTCGGGGCGGCCTGCCAGAAGTCGGGCCATATGTCCGGCTCCCGCTGCGAGTACATCAAATTCCACATCAGCGATATCGACCGTGGCACGGCTGAACAGTGCATGAGGCACGAGATCGGGACATGGGTGCCCTTCGAGATGCAAGACAATTATATGTGGGCCGAAGCCCGCATGTATGGCATCATCAACGAGAACCCGGCGAGCATCGTCAAGAACATGGCGAGCTTCCGCTACATCGACAAGGGCGAGTT